>Ga0209181_10007731_pt1 | contig 14640 bp, 13 predicted proteins | sample MAT05_FD_187208 | JGI IMG/M metagenome (GOLD analysis project Ga0209181, IMG submission 187208) | Freshwater microbial communities from Lake Fryxell liftoff mats and glacier meltwater in Antarctica - MAT-05 (SPAdes) (version 2) | ecosystem: Environmental > Aquatic > Freshwater > Ice > Liftoff... | reverse complement strand
CGCCCAGGTCCGCCGTCCACGCATCGACCAGCCCGTGATCCGCATTGGTTCGCTCAGCCATCACACACCTCGTCGCCGAGCATCATCGCCCGAGCACGAGGCTATTCGCACGCAACGGGCCGGCGGTATTTTGGAAACGCGGAAAGGCGGTGGGTTGTTCAGAGGTCCCAACTGTGATGTAGGAAGTCGAGTACACCGACGAGTTCGGGACGTAGTGGAACACCCTGCCCGAGGACGTCCAGGAGTCGATCGCCCACGACATTGGGATTCTGGAGGCCGTCGGGCCGGGGCTCGGGCGGCCGCAGTTGGACACGGTGAAGGGGTCGCGACACTCCAACATGAAGGAACTTCGCACGCAACACGGCGGGGAGCCCTACCGCACGTTCTTAGCCTTCGACCCCCGGCGGTGCGCCATCCTGCTCATCGGGGGCAACAAGACTGGAGACAAGCGGTTCTATGAGCAGTTCATCCCCCGAGCCGACGACCTCTACGAAAGCCACCCCGCCGAGTTGAAGCGTGAAGGACTGATCTGAACCGGGAGCAAAGTCATGGCTGACAAGTGGAACAACCTGAAGAAGAAGATGAGCCCTCAGACGCAGGCCCGGGTGGACGCCCGCGTCAAGGCGACGCCGCTCGCGGAGATCCACAAGGTGATCGGCATGACGCAAGACGAGCTGGCCTGCAAGCTGAATGTTGCCCAAGGAAGCGTGTCCAAGTTCGAGAACGCCGCCGATATGTACCTGACGACGCTGCGCAAACACGTCGAGGCGCTCGGGGGTGAGCTGCGTCTGACCGCGAAGTTCGCCGATGGCCGTCGGATCGAGATCGAGCATCTCGCCGAGATGGGCGCCAGCTGAGCAGGTATCGCCCGCGGCGCGTCGGAGACGGCGCTGCGAGTCTTTGAGGCAAACGACGCTTGACCGCAAGATCAGCCACCCGAAATATGATCGTCCAGTCGGTGTACAGCCGCCTTACTGGGATCGAGGACACCAACGACGCCGATCGGATGTGCGTCGATCCGACCATGCGCTGCATCGTGGGCGGACGAGCCGGGGACTCGCGGGCGGCTTGGACCAGCAGGATGATGCCCTTCGAAACGCAGGTGCCGATCCTCCAACGCATCGGGCGACTGCGGGTGTCGCCGAACCCGGGAGGCTCGGGATGAACGCCATCCGCTGAGGCACTTTTGCGAGAAGAAACTGCGGCGGAGCGATGAAGTCGCGTATATTGAGCCGCCGCGAGGTGAGCCAGCCGGGGTGGCCGCAGGTCATCCCGAGAATGTCGGCTGAAGCTGGACCGGATTGTGAGCGCGCCGACTACCTCGGTCATATGGGCCATGGCACCGACTTTCGGTAAGACGATTGTATACTGCCAGCAATGCAGCCAACCTCGATTCCGACCGCACCTCTGTTCTACCGTCTTCGATTCGCACTCGAAGCAAGTCGGCCGATTCGGTTGGCCTCGCATCAAGCCGCGACGGTGCACGCACTTCTTGCGGCCGCGCAAGGAAAGTCCAGTGGTGACGACGATGCGCTGCCCGATTGCATGATGCCCGATGCGCCCGAACAGTGCCGCGGCATCCTTTTGGCCGGCGAGCCCTACGCACTGGGTTGCACGATCCTGACCGACGATCCCACATACGCCCTGCGCGTTTGTACAGCGATGACAACCGGCTTACGCCACCTCGGCGAACTACAGGGTGTCCGGCACCCGCCACCAACATTCTCGGGCAATTTTGCGCTCCTAGAGGTTCGCGATCTTGTGTCAAGCTGTGAACTCACAGGCGCCGCGCACCCAAGTTCGATTCCTCCGGATACCATCGCGCAGGAGCAGCGCCGTGTACGCACGTTGAGTCGCCTGACCCTTCGGTTCACATCGCCGCTTCGAATGCAGCGCGTGGCCGCGGATCGTGAGCCGGGCCATCAGTGGTTCGATGAGAGGTTCTTTGACGCGGGGCTCTTCACGCTCCGGCTCGCCAACCGCTTGGCGGGCTTGGGCCTTGTGGATCGTCCTGAGAGTGCAGCGCCGTTTTATCGTGGAAGTAAGACCGCCGAGAACAGACTGTTGTGGCTCGACGTTGGCTACGGTCCCAGATCTCGCCGGAAAGTACTGGGCGGGGCTGCAGGGCGCGTGATTCTAGATATAACTTCTCCCGAGATCACTGACCTGCTAGTGCTCGGCCAGTACGCTCGCGCCGGACAGGCCACGCGCTTCGGCTTCGGCGCTTACAGGATCGAGGAGCTCGGGCCAGATCCCTACCAATGCTTACGTGCGACACCACTATTCCAGACGTTCACCTCGGATCAAGCGATCAACGCGTGTGCTGACGAGCTCGATCTTCCCAGCGGCGAGTTGCGACAAGCGGCACGAGCGATTGCACGCGGGACTTACCAGCCGCTCCCGCACACGCGCATCCCGATCGAGCAGCCCGGAGGCAAGTCGCGCGTCCTTTCGATTCCGGCTCCGCGTGATCGAGCGCTCCAGCGCGCTGTCCTGCTGCGTCTCGCGCCCGCCCTTGACCAGTTCTTTGAGGAATCGTCACTGGCCTATCGCCACGGTCTGGGCCGCACGCGTGCCGCAGAGCGCCTCCGGCAGGCATTCCGAGATGGCTATGGCTACGCGCTCAAGTCCGACTTTCGATCGTTCTTCGACTCCATCAACCACGCCCACCTCCGCGATCGCCTTGAGGTCTATCTTGCCGACGATGTGGCCGCGGCAGCGATCATGGCCTGGGTGAAAGCTGGCGCGCCCTTCGAGGACCGTGGCGTGCCCACCGGCGCGCCCCTCTCGCCCCTGCTCGCAAACCTCTTCTTGGATTCATTTGACGAAGAGGTCGAGCGCGACGGCGGCCGGCTCGTGCGGTACGCCGACGACTTCCTCATTCTGTACCGCGACCGCAGCGACGCGCAGCGCGTGTTCGACGAGGCAGAGGCAGCTTCGAGCGCCCTTCTTCTTACCTTGAACGAAAGCAAGACGCGGCAGATTGACTTGCGGGAGCCGTTCGAGTTTCTGGGATTCAGGTTCGAAATGACCGAGCGCTGGACCGCCCTGCCGATCGACGCGCCGCGCAGGGTCGAAGACCTAGGCTGGCAACAGGTCGTGAGACGCCCCGAACCACAGGTCGAAATCTCGTTGCCGGGCGAGGCCGACATCGCCACGATCGACCGCGGCACATGGGCCGTCTTCGGCCCCGGCGCCTCCGTGCTCCGGGTGCGAGACGAGATGCTGTGCTGCTCGTATCGCGCGGCCGCCGCGGAGACCACCGTCTCGTTTGATAGCATCCGCGAGCTCCTGGTCCTCGGCGGCGCGACCATGACCGCAGGAGTGATCGACCAACTCGCCCGCCACGACATCCGCGTGATCATCGCCGACGATGGCGGCCGCCCGCTCACGGAGTTGAGCAACCAGTTCGCTGATCCCGACCCGCACACAGCCCAATCCCAACTCCTCGCCGCATCAGATCCCCTCCGGCGTCTCGCCATCGCACGTCGCCTGGTCGCCGCCAAGATCGCCAACTACGCCACGCTCGCCCGCGTGCGCAAGGCCCAACTCGGCCCAACGCTCTTCACGACGCTGAGCGATCATTCGCTTCGCGCTCGCGGCGCAGAGTCCGTGGAACGTCTGCTCGGCATCGAGGGCTCCGCCGCCGCCCGCTGGTATGGCGCGCTCGTCAAGGCCGCCCCGACCTGGTGCCGGTTCGAACGCCGTGTCGCGCCCGACGCCGAGGACCCCGTCAACATCCTTCTCAACCTTGCGCAGAGCTACCTCCACCGCCAGATCCTGCTCGCCATCCGGCTCGCCGGCCTCATGCCCTCCGCAGGCGTCCTTCACGAACCTCGCTCGGGCCACGCCGCCCTGGCCTCCGACCTCCAAGAACCCTTCAGGCATCTCATGGACCGCGTCGTGCTCACCGTCCTCCCGACTCTCAAGCCCTCGGACTTCCGTCCGGTGGAATCCGGCCCTTTCAGAGTCGTGATCGCTCCCCAGGCGCTCCGCCGCGTCATCGCCGCCGTGCACGCCGCGCTCGTGCAACCATGCGTCGCCGCGTCGAGGCCCGAGGCGTTTACCTATCTCACGCACATCATCCTCTCCGCCCGAAACCTCAAGCGGCACATGCTGGATCGATCCATCGTCTTCGAGCCGTTCATGCACCAGGAGTCCTCATGAGTCTGTACCTCGCCGCCTATGACGTCGCCGTGGACAACCATCGCAAGCAGGTCGCCACCTTCTTGCGCCGCTACGGCCCGCGCCTCCAAGACTCGGTCTTCGAGCTCCGCCTCGGGCCCGACGACCTGGTCGATGTCCGCCGGTATATCGGCCCACTCCTGGAACGCACCGACGCCTTCGACATCGTCCCCATCGACGAGCGAGCCACGCACCGCCGATACCGATGGATGCGGCCGCTGGAGGTACCTCAGCCCGTTCTGCTGCTCTGAGTTTGCCAGCAGAACTTGGTTTGACATCGAAACTCGCCGCGCCCTCCTTCAATGCGTACAATGCGCCGACAATCCCAACTCCGGATCACCTCCGGAGCCAAGGACGGCTCGGCGGACGTGAACTCCGACGAGACCCGGCGAGGAAGGGCGACCGAGCGAGCCATAGTGCAGCCAGCCAAGAAACGCCGGGCGTTGAACCGAAGCACACTTCGGTTCCTTATAAACGTCGCCATGCGCAGCCACATCTTTGACATGTAAAAAACTACAACCTACGCTTGCTGAGGCACTTACGCGACAATTAAGCATCCGTCCGCACCCGAGGTGCGGTGCGACAGCGAGCACCCTGCAGGGTGCAATTGAAACTTACCGACGCTTTGAGGTGGTCGCCTTGCATAAAAAGGTGCGACAGCGAGCACCCTGCAGGGTGCAATTGAAACTGATGAAGTTGCTGCTCCAGTAGATCGTCACCGCAGTGTGCGACAGCGAGCACCCTGCAGGGTGCAATTGAAACACTTGCTGCCTGGATGGTAGAAGATGCTCTTCGCCCGTGCGACAGCGAGCACCCTGCAGGGTGCAATTGAAACCTTCCTCTCCAGCAGTTGTCGAAGAACTCGTCGGGACGGTGCAACAGCGAGCACCCTGCAGGGTGCAATTGAAACCAACAACTGTTGAAGACGTTTGCGAAAATCACGCTCGTGCAACAGCGAGCACCCTGCAGGGTGCAATTGAAACTGCCTACCTGAGGACGGTTGACCGCCAGGGTCTTCCAGCGTGCAACAGCGAGCACCCTGCAGGGTGCAATTGAAACGTTGATCGCCAACTTCGCCTCATCGAGCTGGGCCTTGTGCAACAGCGAGCACCCTGCAGGGTGCAATTGAAACATTTTTACCGCCAGCGGAGAGGTGAATCCCTTTGTGCTGTGCAACAGCGAGCACCCTGCAGGGTGCAATTGAAACGTCTTTATGGAATTGACTTACTATGAACCATTCCCGTGCAACAGCGAGCACCCTGCAGGGTGCAATTGAAACGTGAAGCGTTCGCTCGCAGCTCCGCGTGATCCGTCGGTGCAACAGCGAGCACCCTGCAGGGTGCAATTGAAACAGGAGATCAGTAGCATTGGAGCGGCGACGATGAGAAGTGCAACAGCGAGCACCCTGCAGGGTGCAATTGAAACGGCTAGCGGCGCTGCATGTGACGTTGGCCGCTGTGTCTACGTGCAACAGCGAGCACCCTGCAGGGTGCAATTGAAACCACTCCACCCCATAGATATCGACGAAGGAACCCGAGGGGGTGCAACAGCGAGCACCCTGCAGGGTGCAATTGAAACCCTGAACCTGAAGGCTGTAAGGCCTAGTTCGCCGCGGGTGCAACAGCGAGCACCCTGCAGGGTGCAATTGAAACCTGGAACTGGTGGAGGTCGCCTGCGTGGCCCCAGTGTGTGCAACAGCGAGCACCCTGCAGGGTGCAATTGAAACTGGAGGTTGTGGATGGCGATCAGGGTTTCGGCCGAGTGCAACAGCGAGCACCCTGCAGGGTGCAATTGAAACATCCTTGAGGATCGAGGAGAACGAACATCACGGGGGTGCAACAGCGAGCACCCTGCAGGGTGCAATTGACCAGGCGTTTGGCACCGATACCACCAGCACATGGCGGCCGCAGAAGGCTGTGGCCTGAAAGGGACTGGCAAGAGAAGCCGCGCCCGAGCAGCGCGACTTGATAGAATGCCGCCATGAGCGATCTCAAGACTTCGCCGGGTGATGCCGCGCAACGCCCGACGGATGCACAGACTCTCGGCACTCCTGCGCCCGAACCGGCGCAAGATTCAACGACAGCGGGTGTTCCAACCGCCAGCGTGCCGCCGCAGGCGAGTGCGTCCTCGGGTGGTGGAGGGGCGTATGGCTGAAACAGTCGACCACCAACCGCGCGTCAAGAAGAACATCTTGCTGTTCTTCGTCCTCTTGGCGGTCGCTGCGGTTGCGGGGCATAGCCTCTCGAAAGAATCGTACAAGTACTTGCACGAGGACCAAACCTGGCCGATCAGTGTGCTAGCGGCTCTATCGGCGGTCTTGTTTGCGGCTGCGGCCTACATCCTGTATCGTCGTCGCTTCGAGCTGGAGGGGTGGTTGCCGCTCCTAGCCGTGATCCTCGGAATTCTCGCCGCACATTGGCTCGGGCTGAGTTTGCACGACTTGGCCCACGGGTCGCCGACGTGGGCTCTCGTGGCGGCATCGGCCGTTGGGCTCTGCGTAAGCATCTACTTGGCGGAGCGGATCGGCCAACACCTCACACTGTTTCGCACGTTGGATGTGCCGATCCAAACCCAGTGTTTCTTGCAAGCACGTCAGCGGAAGATCCGGGCGCTGGTGCTCGTTGTCTCGAAGAATCAGTTCCGGGTGCAACAACCAGTTGACAAGTCGGCTCATACCCTCGAGGTCGTAGACGTGAATCGAAAGAACGCGCCGAAGCCGAAGGAAGGCGAGGAGGCGATTTCGAAATCAATCAGGCTGATGGGTGGCTTGCATCTAGACGAAGACATCGCAGCGGCAGATGGTTATGGATGGAATTGGCAACAGATTTTACGAGCCATCAAGCCGTACCACGATGCTGGAGATCTCAAGCAGATCGTGCTGATCGTGAGTAAGTCGAAGCCGAGCGATCAGTGGAACACACCCAAGCAGAAAGAAGTTGCCAGAGGCTCAGACGTCCAGTTCAAAGACTGCGAGAAAATATTACGACTATATTTTGCCGCTGACGTTGTCGGTATCGCATCGCATGACGTGAATCTTGAGGACTTTAATCAGATGATCACACTCTTTCGCGATAGAATCCTCGCGGACCTCGCCAAGACGCACAAGATCGATGCTAGTGAAGTGGTCTTCGACGTGACTGGGGGGTACAAGGTCGCGAGCATCGCAGGCGCGGTCCTGACGCTCAATAGCTCCGCCCTTTTCCAATACGTTCAGACAGAAGGCGAGATGAAACCCATCATCTATGACGCGCGCATTGATTTGCTCCCGCGCGTCGGCGGATAGAGCAACTCAAGGCGTCGTTATAATGGCACCACCGAACCCAGCTGCGGCGCGTCCGGTACGTGACGCTGGACCACCACCCCGCCGCCGAGTCGCGGATCGTGCACCGCTACCCAAGCGAAGGGATGTGCGAGGTGGCACAGGTGAGCGTAAAGCCAGACGGGGCCACGGCCGGAGAAGATCAGACCAAACTGCTCACGGCCGAACACTTCGGCCGGAAGAGCGATCGAAGAGAGTTGCTCCGGGCTCAGCGGAGTCGTGCCGACATCAAACTCGGCGAGCGAGAACGTGGGGAGCGATCGGGTTGGAAGCCAGCGGAGGGTCATGGTTCTACGCGGGAGGACGCGGTTAAGGCAGCCACAAGTAGTCACAAAGCCGATCGACTCCTTTGCCGAGTTGTTCGAGCGCCGAGATCGAGCGGACCCACCGTTGTTCGAGTTTTTGTGCGTCGGATAGAGCGTTATTCTCGCCGGGTTCCCCAGAGGCGATGTGTTGATGCTCTTGCGCGAGGACTTGCAACTCCTTCACCGGCGCTTCCTCGTCGCCCAGTGCTTGGAACCACCGCTTCTCAAGGAGGCAACGTCCCGCGGGTGTATCCCGGAGATGCAAGAGCGACTTGATCTTCCCTTCGGTCACGCAGGCGTCCGGCACAATGCCTGGCACCGGTTCCCACTCGATGCGATCGAATGCCTCGGAGACCGATGATGGCAGCGACGGCTGTCTCGAGACTCCGCCTGCCAGCGTCAGGTACAGATCCTGCATTAAAGCACTCGCACCAGTGATCGGAACGAGAAACGTGTCCTGTTTCTTTCTCCCTGCAAACAAATTGGAAAGCGCGGCCGGTACAGGTTGGCTTGGAGTCAGACCGTCCCGCGGTCGGTGCTCGCACCAGTAGAGATTCTTCTGGAAGGTCTCGACGTGCTTCATTGCCGAAGTGATCGCGTCATCCCACGCACCATACCCCACGACGATCACGAGATTGGTCTCGAACCAATTCTTAAAATTATTCACCTGCGATTGGCTACGCACGACCTTCGGCTCGTGCACACAATACTGATATGGCGTTCCGTGTGCGTGAACGATGTGGACCGTCTGCGAATCGGTCGCGGTGAGTTTGACCGCTTTGTTGACTTCCGACGACGAGTAGGAATCGACTCCGGCCCAACTCAACGCCCGGGTAAGCAACGGGTCAAAGTTAGTCGTAATGATAGTGTTGCAGAAGAGGCGCTGGTAGAAACGAGCGCGGATGAGTTGGCCAAGGTATGCGTGGGCTTCATTGAACGTCCCGGGGGAGAGCGTGACAAGGGCCTGCAAGAACTCACGTGATGCCGCATCGCTCCCGAACGGCAGACGGCAGCGCGGGTTGAAAACGGCCCGGTAGGCGTTCTGCATGTCCTGAGGTAGTGGAAAGCCATCGAGACCGAGACTGAATGCGCAGTCCTTTCGATCGTTCATGAGCGATTGTGCAGAATCGTGAATGCGCTTCCACGAGTCCTGCACCTGCACTTTTGTCAGCCGTTCGCGTCGATCCATTGTGCGAACGGTCCTGAGCGACGGTGATGTCCGCCTTGGGTTGGGATTCTCGTGCGACATCCATTTGGGGATCCATCGGTGCAGTATGTCTTTCACGGATGGGAATGTCGGCAGGCTAAACCCGGATCCGATTACCAAGGTACACGTCGGGAACGCCCCTTCGCTTTGTTGTTCTGCGTGGACGCGCTCAAGGAATTCCTGAAGTGAGATTTCGTGCATTCCTAGCTTCCTATAAGCGCCACGAAAGTCCGACGCGGTCAGAAATCTACAACGAGCGGTCGAGGTGATCCAGCAGCATGGCGAGCATCTTGCGACTGCGCTCGAACGAGAATGCGTTGGCGGCCCCTGTAGAGGGGTACAGCCAGGGGCTCGGCAATGCCGCCGCACGGAATCGCCACGTCCGCTGCTCGTGCCCACCGGGCCGAGGGTCTCGAGGTGGAAGAAGAACGGCTTTGTGTGTCGTTTTCCGACGGGGCTTTCCAGCGCTACCTGATCTGGCCGACGGTGGATTAGCCGCGGCAGCCCGAGGCATGCCTTCTCCGGGCAGTGCTTGCCGTGCCCTGTACGAGTATCGGCCTGAGTGAAATCGCGATACGCGCACCCGATCTTGTCAATGGCGTGCCACGCGTCGCCAGCCTTGAACTCCAGTTGCAAGAGTTCCGCATCCTTGAATGATGCGGTCTGTGGTGCGGCTTGCTTGAGACGCGAGGTCAAGCGGAGCGACTTGCGGAGCCGATCGCCCGCACGCTCCACATCTTTGACAACATCTTCGCCGTTAAGAACGACTTCTTGCACGAGCCGAAGTGATCCCAGCCCGTTGCGGGATTTGGCACCAACTCCGCCGTACGTGCACAGCAGGCGCAAGGCCGCGTGAGCCTGTTCGAGGAGGAGTTCGGGCGAGATTTCGTAGAGTTGAAGGAGCGGATTGTCCTTGTCGCCATCGGTCTTCGCCTTGTCGAGGAACAAGGCCTGCGCACGGATGCGGATGTTCCACCTTGCCCCAGGAGCGAGAAAATGGCGCTGCTTGTGGCGTTTTTCGCGGTCCTGATCGTCCATGCCGAACGTCAGGAACGCGTATCCTGGGGTGACCTGCGGTTCAATCGTGATCCCGTGGGCTTGAGCGAACCGTCGATCGAGCCGCAAGCTCGGTCCCCCCTGACTCGGCTCCTTCATCTTGCATAGGACAACGTCGTGAGAGCCGATGGGCTCGAGCGTGATTTGGACTGGGCTGGCAGCGTCGGTGCTTCCCCAGACCGATGCTTCCAGGCGGTGGAGCAGTTCGTAAGGCAAATGCTCCGCATGCATGGTACGCCACCACCAGCGCAGCGCGCCCCGGAGCGTCGGCACCCGGAGTTCACAGTCGGCGTGGGCTTCGGCGACACGCTGACCGATCACTACGCTGGCCTCGGCACCGCCGAGGAACGCTGGCGTCTGCAACGCAATCTCGAACAATCTCTGATCTGGGGTCAGCTCAGCCGCAGGTGCCTTCGCACCAGCGAGGCGGAAGCGTCCGTAGTTCGCCACCGTCTTTGCGCCGGCGCCGGACGCGACGAGCGCGGCGTCCAGCGCACGCAACGCGGCACCAAGATCGGACGTGGCGATCGTCTTGGCGTCGTAATCCGCGGTGGCTCGCACGGCCCGCGGCGCGATCGCGAACTGCAGTGTGATATTCTTCGCGACTAGGAAGGGCACTGGGGTGGGATCATGCCAGTCCCCTGGCAGCTTCGCGTTGTCGGTGACTGTGGGTGAATCGCCACCGGGCCGACGGACCTGGATCTTTGCGTCGTCGAGCGAGCGCCCATCGGAGTACCAATGCCCCATGTGGGGCGTCATGACATCAGCGCATAGCGCGACAGGCGTCAGCGGAAGGGCGTCGAAGAAGACCATCGATCCGGTGACGAGCCGTGTTCGGTCGTCTTCGTGATGTTCGACGTCGGGATCGTGCCCGAAGATTCGCTCGATCTGCGCTTTCAGCGCGGAGTCCGCGCCCGCCTGGCGCTCCAACCAGCTTCGGCACATCCCCTTGACCGCACAGCCGGGGAGGTATGGCACACCTAGTGTCGGATGCCATTGGAAGCCGTTCTCGACGGGATGCTTGATGCCGAGCCCGGAGACAAACCTCCAGGTGTTGACGTAGGCCACGGCCTTGCCGCCGAGCGATTCGGCCAGCCTGCTGATTCGCCGCGTGCCGGTCGTGAGTTGTTCCGGCTCGCCGCAGGGCCAGAGGATCGCCCCGCGAATCCAATCGAGTTTGGCGTTGCCTGGTTCGTCGGGCCCTGGCACGCGCCATTCGCGGTCGTAGCCGTTATAGAACTTGTCGTACCACAGGCCACGGTGGGAGAGTTGCGTCAGCGCCGCATCCTGAGCTCCCTTGTACAGCGGTGCCGCCATCAGTTCGTCCTCCGAGTCGCGTCGTCAATGGATCCTCGGCCTTTGGGGATCAAGGCGCCGGCGAGCATTGCGAGCCACTTTGAGAAGACGAGCGATTCGGCCTGGGCTGCGAAGTATGTGTCGGCGTCATGCTTGGTGATCGCGTCGAGCAAGTTCAACGAATCGGTGGTGCCGGCGGTGACGCGAGGGAAGTCGAGCCCAGGCTCGAAAAGCCATCCGGCGAGCAAATCGGAGACGGCCTGATAGGCTCTTTTGTTCTTGCCGGTCCGGCTCGCATAGAACACGACTGTTTGTCCGAGGCCGTTGCTCAGGATCATCGGCCCGAGGCCACGAGCGGCGGCACGCAACTCGTCGCCGACAACGGCCGAGACGGCACCGGCTTCATGCGGTCGGGTGTCGGCCCCGAGCGTTGATGGCGGTGCGGCTGGAGGTTGGCGATTGCCCGCATGGGTGCTGCCCACGTTGTTGCGCGGTGATTGGACGGTCTCACTTGCGACGAGGTGCCGAAGGCCGTTGTGTACGTAGGCGGCGCGTCGCTGCTCGATGGTCTGCGAGCCTGGGTCACGAACGGGCGGGTTTGCAATGCGGGTCATACGACTGCTCCGGCCTTGGCACCCCGAACTGCGGTGATCTGACACCACCCCATGCCCACGGTTTCGTTGCCGCCGACCTGCAGGTACGGGTCCGGCTCGAAAAGCGATTCGATCGCGGTTCGCAGAACCTCATGGCCTTCGAGGGGCTTCTCGTTGGACCGCGAAGCCGACGCCGCGACATCGGCGTAAAGCAACGTGTCCGGCGGCAGAGTTTCCTCGTACCAGAGCGCGCCGGGCTCGACTGTTTTGTTTTCATTCAGCCGAATGTGCGCGGTCGTTGGCGTGGCCGTGCGGCAGAGCATGGCGAAGCGGTCGTCGCTTATGACAGTCAGTTGGTTGCTGAGCGCCTTGATGAATCCCTCCCGCTCAGAAGCCGGAACCAGCATTGCGATGGCCTTCGCGATCTCCGCGAGTGGTTCGTGATGGCACGTAGTAAATCGCAGTTCTTCGATGTAAAGCGGCTTGCCGGTTTTTTGGTGCGCGACAAGCGCGTCGACATCGGCGACATTCACAGAATCAAAGGTGACCGCGGTGCCGAGCCGCAGTGCATCGCGCTTGAACCGCGTCAAGATCGCGGGGCAGCAAACCCATCGGAAGTGCGTAGTCAGCGAACGCATCGGGAGCAGGAGGAGCTTTGCATCGCTGACGGCGAGCGCTCCAGCAAAGTCGCTCGGCTTCGGGGCACCCGTCGCCCCGGTTGTTGGGGGCGGAGGGCCGAAAACCGCGTAGACGAGCGGTTTATCGTTCTTCCACCGTTCCTCAGCCTTGCTTCGCATGGCACCACGGAGTGCCGAGCCGAATACGCATGGCCATCCGGTGTGGGCTTCGCGCTGGATGGGAAGATCGATCACGTCCACCGACGACCCGATGCCGGGGTGTACCTGCGTCACTGTGAAAAGTCCCATCATCGCCCTGTTCATTGCGCGCCTCCCGAGCTGATCTGATCGTTCCAGATGCCTACAACAATTTCGCCGCGGCCGAGCGGATCCTGATCGCCAGAATTGCCCCGGATTGATTGCCCGTGCAACTTAGCTATCCGAGCAAACCACTCCGGGTCGCTGCCAACGGCGCGGCAGAAGTAACAACTTCCGGCCGGAGTGAAGGACTCGACCGGACGAGGCGTCATCGTCGTCGCGTTCCAGCCGCCCTCGCGAACCAATCGACCTGTCGCGCAGCTGTCAATGTGCATCTCGACGCCGCGGATCGTACCGCGCCACGACGTCGACGATCCATGCTGGTCATCAACGCGATGAAACCCAGGAGGCAAGTGCTCGCAACCTGCGTCGGCGGGCGAGTGCGTCACGAGGACCAGTATGGCAGTCAACCGCTTAGGCGTGCTGCGCGGCGCTGGGACGTCGCTTTGGACCCGGGGCGAAACGGTGATGTGCGCCAGACGGCCCTCGCCGCCGAAACGGATTGTCGCACCGTCGCACTTCCGCTGCAGATCGTCGGGTATCCCATCGACGTAGGCGACGATTCTGACACCGTTCTTTAGTCGTACGTGGCTGGTCTGGTACAGCAGCCCGTCGTGAACCGTCCGGAGCGAGTTGTCGCGGGCGATTCCGACGCGAGCGTCGTCTGCGACGAGCGCGTCCCGATCAACGAGTGACTCCGGTGGAGGAGCGTCGCCTCGAAGGACACTGCCCAATCCCTCCGCAGAACACCAGTGCCCGTCCAACGTCGCTGCTCCAAGCAATCCCGCCGCGTGCGGAAGTCTCACACTCGAGCCGAGGTCGCAACGCATGCCTTTCGCCGCCGGGTGCATCAGCGAAATCTTTCCAGTTTCCTTCGACCTCAGCAACATCGCCGGAGCCGGGAATAGGAGGTCGTTATTACGCTCGACGTAGGGCCCTCGCATGCGAAATGAACCGAACTCGGAGTTGGAATCATTGGGGTCCGAGACGCCGCTGCCGATGTACTGGCGTAGCTTGGCGTGTCTTCCTTGGCTGAATGCCAGCCAATCAACATCCTTCGCTTCACCGATCGCCGTGCGAATTGCGCCGGCAACGGTCCGTGCCGGCGGCGGGAAGTTGCTCGCCAACTCGACACCCCCGACCGTCGACCAGGGACGCGACTCCCGGAAAAACCAACTGTCGACGGGTTGAAAGGTCCACTTCATGACGCACCTCCGCGTCGTGCCGCGGACAAGAACCGGATGAGCATCGCTGCATCTTCGGTCAACTGTGAATCGCCAGGGTCGCTGCTTCCGCTCGTAGGTTGCAACGATTGCTCATAGAGCGGCTCGACGCTGCCCTTGGCTTGCTCCACCGAGACCGAACGCCCGCCCCACGAGTTGATGTAATCTGCGGTAAGAAGCGAGATTGCGACGTCTTTCTCAAGGCCCTGCAGCAACTTCAGGTGCTCACGGATCTTGAACAGGAAGCCGTGGCTGAAGCGGTCTGCGGCATCGACGTTGTCGACTCTTCCGCCCGAATCATGGGATTTCTCCGAGAGACTCAATTTCTCAGCCAGTGACTCGAGGACGAGTGTCTGCCCGTCCACAGCGTTCTCCCACTTCTGGACCCACTCGGCCGCGACCCCGGCTGGCTTTGTAAGGCGAATAGCGATGGCATCGCGGCCGCCCCGCGTCTTGGCAACCTCTTTCAGGAGTTCCTGGGTCTCGGACACAACGCGCGTCAGTGGTCGGCGCGTAGGAAC
>Ga0209181_10007726_pt1 | contig 14650 bp, 18 predicted proteins | sample MAT05_FD_187208 | JGI IMG/M metagenome (GOLD analysis project Ga0209181, IMG submission 187208) | Freshwater microbial communities from Lake Fryxell liftoff mats and glacier meltwater in Antarctica - MAT-05 (SPAdes) (version 2) | ecosystem: Environmental > Aquatic > Freshwater > Ice > Liftoff... | reverse complement strand
GGCTTTACAGATATATGTGATGAAGTTACTTTATTTCAGAAATACACATTATTTTTACTGGGATTGAAGGGCCGGGATAAGCCAAGCAAATAACGATATCAGAAAAATTATACTTTTCATTGTCAATTCGGGCTCCGATCAGATACTTTTTGCCTGCAACCGGAACGAATCCCCTTATGCTTTCATTGATGCTTACCGGCTGTAGAAACTTATTGTAATAATACCCTTCCATACCTGCACTTATACTGTCTTCCAGAGCAAACCAGGTACTTCCGTAAAGACCCCATCCACACATGGCTACTTTTGCAGTAACCGTGAGAGTGCAATAGTCGCTTTCCGCAAAGGAAAAGTCGTATTTATTACCTACGTAAACTGAAGTATCGCTGGTATCCCAACTGCTGTATCCTCCGATTGTAACTTCACCGCCGACTGCCGTTCCGATAAGACTGTCGAGTTTAAATCGTAAAACCTCAGTAATGTAGGCTTCGCAACTGTCGCCATTATCATCATGTATTATGGCGATGTTTATTTGGGGGGGATTTGTATAGATTACAGTGCCATCCCAAACAATTTCAAAAGTATGAGGAGCGCAGCCACCTGGGTATGAAACTGTTATTTCTACAGTATTGCCATTTATAACAATATTGCCTAATTCAAAGGGATCGCTGGTTTCAGATGAAGGGTTGGAGGTTGCATTGAGATAATCCAAAGCGCTGACCTTCAGCTCAACATTGGATGAATTATTGTTATTTGATAAGGCTCCGTCTTTTTGGCAGGAGCCCATGGTTGTTAGAATAACAACAAAAAGTATTGAGAGTATTGTTTTCATTTCTTTGAAAATTATAAGATTCACAAACATAAGATGGAAGAAGAATATAAATGGTTGCGTAGGGAGAAATCACAAAGATTTTAAATTGCACCAAAATACGCCAAACGCTTTTATAAATGCAATATCAAGGTCGTTTATTTAAGGGTGCCCGAAATCTTCAAAAATCAGCCCCACCCCAACCTCCCGAGTTCGGGACAGGCTCTCCCCCAAGTTGGAGGAGCTATCCAAGATTTGCAAATAATTTTTCTAGAACAGAAGTTAATATTCTTCCCTTTTCTAATTTTATCTTCATATTTAAGTCAGACTTGCCCCTCCAACTCCGGGGGAGGAGTTTTAGAATCAGGAAATTTCTTAAGTAAACGACAGTAAATGCAATATTACGATGTTTGTGTAATAAAAAAAAGTTTGTTCAATAAACGGAAAATGAACTTCGAAACGTTCTGGAATCCTTGCCAGGCATTGACTGCATTTGATTTCCCTTGGAATGAAGAAATGCCACCAGCAACAATTTTCAGAGCTATACATGATCAAAAAAGATTCTTCTTTCGTTTTGACGTGATCGATTCCAATATCATCGTTAGCAGTGAAAAAACTGATAAAATGGCTGTTCTTGATTCAGACCGGGTGGAAATATTCTTCAGGTCGGATGAAAAAATGAGTCTTTACTATGGTTTGGAAATGGATCCATTAGGAAGAGTTCTGGATTACAAAGCTGAATTTTACAGAAAATTCGATTATTCCTATAAGATGGATGGAATTACTATCCGTTCACAATACACTCTTAATGGATATCGTGTTTGGGGTTGCATAAAACTTGATACACTCAGGAGTATGAATTTGCTGAATAACAATAAGATAGAAGCAGGTTTATTTCGGGGGAAATGCATTCGCAAACTGAACGGAGAACTCTCGTTTAAGTGGATTAGCTGGATAAAACCAGAATCTGAAACTCCCGATTTCCATATTCCATCGGCGTTTGGCGAGCTCAGATTATTGTAAACCTTATTGAAATTATACGATTATTCCATCAACTCCTTCTTCAATGAAAGCCTGCGCAGATAAGGCATTCGCCATCCAATAATACCCATCAGAACTAAGGTCATTGCACCTCCGAATACTACCGAAGGAACAAGTCCCATAAATCTCGCCGCTACGCCCGATTCAAATCCCCCGAGCTCATTAGAAGAACCTACAAAAATACTGTTTACTGAGGCCACTCTGCCTTTCATCACTTCCGGGGTAAAAAGCTGAAGAATTGTCTGTCGGATAACCACCGAAATGTTATCGAATATCCCGCTTAAGAATAGAAAGATGGCAGCAAGCCAAAAAACTTTTGAAAGGGCAAAGCCGATTATGCACAAGCCAAATCCAGCAACGCCAATAAAAAGAACTCTTCCCGTTCGGTTTACCGGTGGTCGGGATGCCAGAATAAACGACATGAGAATAGCGCCCAAAGCCGGACAAGCCCTTAGGAAACCTAGTCCTTGTGGGCCAACATGAAGGATATTCAATGCGAACGCAGGTAAAATGGCAACAGCGCCGCCAAAAAGTACAGCGAACATATCGAGAGTAAACGCGCCAAGCAGAAGCTCGTTTCCGAATACAAATGAAATTCCCTCCCTGATATTGGCGAAGATATTCCCATGTTTCTTGATGATTTCAACGTCGGGAATTTTCATTCTCCAAACCAGGAGAAAGGAAACCAGATATGACAGGAAGATTGTAAGATATGCGGCATTGATTCCGAAAAAGCCGTAGATCAACCCGCCGGCTGCAGGACCTGCAACTGCTGCTACGTGCCAGTTTGCGCTATTCCAGATTGCTGCATTTGCGAGGTGTTTACGGGGCACAAGCTGTCCAAGCATAGCAGTATGGGCGGGCATGAGAATACCTCTTGCAATCCCCGTTATAAAAAAGGTGAAATAAATAGGAAAAGTGCCGAATATTTCAAAACCGTTCAGAGCAGGAATGGAATACAAAAACAGTATTGCCGAACCAAACATCAGAAGGTTAGTGGTGTACATTATAATTTTTCGCTTGTTGAGGATATCAACATAATGACCCGCAAACAACGCAATGGAAACCTGAGGGATCACTTCCACCAAACCTATCATTCCAAGAGCAAGAATGCTACCTGTAAGCTGGTAAAGATGCCATCCTACAATTACAGATTGCATCATGGTGGCCATGGTCATAAAAAAGCGGAAAGCAAGGAACTTCCTGAAATCGGGAAGACGCAGCACAGCTGATTTTTCACCGGAGAAATTTGATTTCAACTTAGCTAACATGAAGTATGGATTTAGTTTGCAAATGTAAGCACTGCAAAGTAGAATACTAAACTCAATTAAATCCTGAGGTAAAACAAAGATTAATTAATCTCGCAGTTTTGGGTAATTGGATGCGATTTCTGGTTCTCAAAACGGTTGCGAACAATGTTATGAAATTCATTAACCGACCGTTTGTGAAAAAACGGGTATAGCATACTGTCGCGGAATCGTGACTTGCTCTTATACCATGTGTCGTGGGTTATGGAGGTATAACCGTCAACTGTGGATTTCATCTGTATCTCCTGTGTTCCTTCAGTCTTACCGTTTTCGATATAACAAAAGCGTATGATTTTGCGATTGTCGTCAATTTCGGTTACTTCGTCAGCAATACCAAGATTACGGATCCCTCCTAAAAGTTTAACATTGAAAAAGAATAATTGACCAACCTGCATTTTAATAAATGGATCTTCCGGATACAAAATTCTGTCTTCATCTTTGGAATATAAAAACCCAAAACCTACAATTCTTCCCGAATATGCCTGTGATGGTTGTATGCTTAAATACTCTTTCCATACATCTTCGGTGTTACCGTGAATCAGGTAGGAAGTCGAAACCTTATAAAATCTCGCTGAGTCCTCCTCTTTGAAACATTTAGGTATAAAATCGGAAAAAAATTCATGTCCTACTTTTCTTTGAGTTTCGACAAAAGAAATAATTTTTTTCTGGGGGATTCTTGAGTAATCAAGATTCTTGAGCGATAACTGAGGAAAAGCGGTAAGCCCTGAGATCATGAACACGAAACTCCATGCGGAAATACGGAGAATAAAAGGCGGTATATTTTTCTTAAATAATAGCACCTGCAGCTTTTTTTAGGGTTGCTAAAGGTAATAGTTTTTTGATATATTCAAATTTTTGCATTCCATTCTTCGTGAAAATGCTTTAAAAATAACAACATAAACTCATGCCGTTCTTCAGCCATTTTCCTTCCGGTTTCTGTATTCATTAATCCTTTCAGAAGCAAAAGCTTTTCATAAAAGTGATTAATTGTGGGTGAATTACTATTCCTGTATTCCTGGCTGTTTGAATATTTTTTAGGGGGATTTTCAGGATCGAAAAGGAGTCTGTTTTTATATCCCCCGTAATTAAATGCACGGGCAATTCCAATGGCACCCATGGCATCCAAGCGATCGGCATCCTGAACCACCTGCAATTCGATAGACTTTGAAGTTTTACCAGTTATTTCCTTGCTAAATGAAATGTTTTCAATGATATTGATGATTGAATTAATACTGACGGGTGATACCGATTGTTTATTCAGAAAATCGAAAGCTATCAAACTTCCTTTTTTCTCGTTTCCGTTGTGAAATTTAGGATCGGCAATGTCATGTAGCAATGCAGCAAGTTCGCTTGTAAGTAAATCAGCAGATTCTCCTGATGCAATAGATCTGGTATTTTCCAGAACTCTGTGAATATGCCACCAGTCGTGACCACCTTCAGCTCCCGCGAGAGTAAACTTTACAAATTCAATAGTTTTTTCTACAATATTCATGTGGGGAAATTAGTCATTTTTCAGACAATCCCTGCAAAACCCATAAATGCCAGAGCAAGCATTCCGGCAACAACCAAAGCAATTGGAGCTCCTCTCATTGGCTTGGGAATATTCAACAATTCGAGTTGTTCTCTTATACCAGCGAAAGTTACCAGAGCGAATCCAAATCCCAAAGAGTTTCCAAGTGAAAAAACGGTTGCTTGGATCAGATTCATATCTTTCTGAACAGCAAGCACGGCAACTCCAAGAACGCAGCAGTTTGTGGTAATAAGCGGTAAGAATATCCCCAAAGCCTGATAAAGTGTGATACTCACTTTCTTAAGAATAATCTCAACCATTTGAACCAGTGCCGCAATGATAAGAATAAATACAATGGTTCTGGAAAACTCAATCCCCAATGGCACAAGAATATACATGTAAACCAGATAGGTAATTATCGTCGCAAGGACTATCACGAAAGTAACAGCTGCAGCCATTCCCATAGAGGTTTCTACTTTGTTGGAAACGCCTATAAATGGACAAATACCAAGAAACTGAGTAAGAACAATATTGCTTACAAAAACCGTTGAAATTATGAGTAGTATATATTCCATTCTGAAAATATTTTTCGTTACTAAATTTTTACGCGCAACAATCCTTACACGTCATCAATCCTTCAAATACTTCTTCTTAAGCTGATTCACCGCCATAATCAAATACCCCAAAGCAATAAAAGCCCCCGGTGCAAGAATAAAAACGAGCATTCCATCGCCTGCAATAAATTTATGACCTAAAACCGAACCGCTTCCGAGAATTTCCCTTATTGTGCCAAGAATGAACAATGCCATTGCAAATCCAAGCCCCATACCCAGACCATCAATTGCTGAACTGAGTACTGTGTTCTTACAGGCAAATGCTTCTGCGCGACCCAGAACAATGCAGTTTACAACAATCAAAGGAATAAAAATACCAAGTGTGTTAAACAGTTCGGGAAGGTAGGCTCTCATAACTAGCTCTACCACAATAACAAAACTGGCAATGACCACAATAAACGAAGGTATCCTTACTTTATCGGGAATGAAATCTTTCAGCAGGGAAATAAAAATGTTTGAGCCTACAAGCACAAAAGTAGTTGCTAAGCCCATACTCAGTCCATTTATCCCGGAAGTTGTTGTTCCTAGAGCAGGACAGGTCCCAAGTATCAAAACCAGAATCGGATTCTCCTTAAAAAACCCTTTGGTTAAATTCTTCCACTGATTCATAGTTACTTATTTTGTATAATCGTAATTATTTTTTGTCCCCATTTAATTTCACCACAAACTTCTGGTAAACAGTGCTTTCGTTTACTTTTTCAGAGTGCTCATATAGGCATTGTAGGCTCTCTGAACAGCATCGCAAAAAGCCCTGGAGCTAATTGTTGAGGCTGTAATTGCATCAACATCTCCACGGTCTTTTTTAACTCTCATCTTAAAAGTTTCCGGATTTTTCCCTTGAAACTGCAAGCTGAAATCAGATTTTTTCTTATCAATTTTATCGCCCAAGCCGGGGGTTTCCTGATGCTGCAACACGGTAATATCCATGATGGTTCCGTCGGGAGCAAATCCTACCATAAGTTTTATCAAACCGCTGAAGCCCTTTTTTGTATAGGTCTCAACCGAAGTCCCTACAAGTACTCCGTTCTTTTTAGCGGGATAAAACTTAAGACTGTCAAGGTCACTTGCCACGTAAAATGCTTCAATAGCCGGTTGGTTGTCGAACTCAGGAACAACAGCCTGAATGGCATTATTTGTTTTGTTGATTTCAACCATCCTGATCGGCTCTTTGGTGAATTCATAAACAAATCCTAGTGCTGTAGACGATACAAGGCTTATGACAAGCAGAGCCAGAAGCATATTGCCAAATGTAGATTCTTTCTTAGCCATGTTTAACTTCTCCGAATCGTTTGGGTTTAACGTATTTGTTTATCAGGGGAGTAAATCCGTTCATCAGCAGAATCGCAAACTGCACCCCTTCCGGGTATGCTCCGAATGATCGAATTAACACCGTAATTATTCCAATGCCAGCGCCATAGATTAACATTCCTTTAACGGCCATGGGTGACGTTACATAATCGGTTGCCATAAATATTGCTCCTAGCATTAATCCTCCTGTTAACAGGTGAAAAATTGGAGTTGGGAATTTATCGGGATTTCCTACATTCAAAATGGCAGTAAAAATTAGAACAGTCAGCAAAATCGAAACCGGTATGTGCCAGCTGATTATTTTCTTCCAAAGCATATATATTAATCCGAGAATTAGGGCAAATGCAGCGACTTCTCCCGCAGAGCCCATCATTTTTCCAAGAAACATATCCATATTGGACGGCATTTCGTTCATTATTTCGCCAACAGTCATGTTGTTTGCAAGGCTCTCACTCATTTTACTCAGGGGAGTTGCACCGGTTGTGGCATCCAGATATTTCCACCACTGACCAGGTTCAGGATAGGAGGTCATTGCAGCCGGAAATGAAATGAACAAGAAAACCCTACCCACGATAGCCGGATTGAAAATGTTATTTCCAAGTCCACCGAAAGTCATTTTTGCAATTCCTATTGAAACAAATGCTCCGATCATAACCATCCAAATGGGAATGTTGGTAGGAAGACAAAAAGCCAGCAGCAGTCCTGTAAGTGCAGCAGATCCATCTAAATGAGTAGGAGATGATTTCAGCAGATATTTCTGAAATAGGAACTCAAAAATTACACAGGAAATCACGGAAACAGCTGTGATGATGATCATCCCGATACCAAAATAAAAAACCGATACTGCCAATGCAGGCAGAAGGGCAATAATCACGCCGTACATCAACTTTGGAACCGATTGTCCCGAGTGTGTATGTGGTGATGGGGAAACTGTAAGAATACTCATGTTCAGATTTCGTTTTGCTCGTATAAATTTTAGTTTTTCCTTGCTTTAATAAGCTGACTCACTCTGCCTTTGCCCAGTCTTATGTAATCAAGTAAAGGTCTGGATGAAGGGCAAGTGTAGCTGCAAGATCCGCATTCCATGCAATCCATGATTTTTTCTCTCTCAAGCCTGTCGGTCATGTTGCGTTCTGAAAGGCTCATTAAGAGGTATGGCTCAAGTCCCATTGGACAAGCACTTATGCATTTCGAACACCGGAGGCAACTTTTCACTTCATGTCTGTGCGATTCCGATTCAGGAATGACCAATATTCCCGAGCTTCCTTTAACAACAGGAATTTCGATACTACTTAGGGCCTTGCCCATCATTGGTCCGCCGTTAATAACCTTGCCGGTGTCTCCGGGTAAGCCGCCAGCAGCATCAATTAGTGCCTGAATTGGCGTTCCGATTCTTGTCATGAAATTTGAAGGGGATTTAAGGGAAGGGCCTGTTACAGTTACAACTCTTTCAATCAGAGGTTTGTTTTTTTGAACTGCCTGATATGCAGCATATATACTTCCAACGTTAAAAGCTACAACGCCTATGTCGATTGGCAATCCTCCTGATGGAACCTCCCGGTTTAACAAGGCTTTTACCAATTGCTTTTCACCACCCTGGGGATATTTAACTTTTAGAGCAACCACGCTTATTCCTTTTTCTGAAGCAGCCAACTTGCACATTTTTTCAATTGCATCAGGCTTATTATTTTCAATTCCCACAATTGCTTTTTCAACTTTCAGAGCGCGCATCATGATCCGGATTCCAACCATAATTTCTTCTGCTTTTTCAAGCATAAGGGAATGATCAGAGGTAAGCCATGGTTCACATTCAACAGCGTTTACGATCAGGTATTCAGCCTTTTTTCCATTCGGGATACTCAACTTTACATGGGATGGGAACGTGGCTCCCCCCAATCCAACGATTCCTGAGGTATTTATTTTTTTGATAATTTCCTCTGACGTGAATATGAAATCTTTTTTCAGATCAGGAGTAGTGTCTATTCCCGGAAACCATTCATCACCTTCCACCTGAATTTGGACAGCCATACGCCGATATCCACTTGGATCAGGAAAAGAATCGATCTTCAATACTGTCCCGCTAACAGAGGAATGAATGTTTGATGATACAAATCCACCTGATTCCGCAATAACTTGACCTGTTAGAATTTTATCTCCCTTGCTAACCATTAGTTTTGCCGGAGCCCCAATATGCTGGGAAATAGGGATGGTTACCACGGGAGGCAGGGGAAGCACCTCGATCTTTTTATGAGCGGAGATTTTATTTTCTTTGGGATGGACTCCGCCTAAGCTAAATGTTTTTAACACTATGATAATTTTTAATCATTATTTTAGAGCCTTAAACTATGGCAATTTCTTCTGTTTTTGTAGGCTTTTCTTTTTTAGCCGGAAACCCGATTTCAAGAATTGAGTTTGTCGGACATTCAGGTGCACATTTTCGGCAAAGTCTGCATTTCAAGGGATCAATATAAGCCAGGTTATTCTCCATGTGAATTGCTTCAAACTCACAGATTTTCACGCATTTACCACACCCAATACATGAAACAGAGCAATTCTTGCGGGCAATAGCGCCTTTTTCAGTATTAACGCAGGAAATGAATATCTTCCGATCCTTTGGGTTTTTCTTTCTTAACTCAATGATATTCCTCGGACATGCTTTAACGCAGGCGTTGCAGGCGGTACATTTATCATCAATAACTTCAGGTAGGCCGGTATCCAGATTCATAAATATTGCATCAAATGTGCAAACAGCAACACATTCACCGTTACCTAGACATCCGTTCGGACATGCACTTTCGCCCATATAAAGTGAATTTGCCAATGTGCAGGAGGCTGCGCCTTCGTAATGGTTTGTTCGGGGACGGAATTGATGCGTTCCGTTACACCGTATCACGGCCACTCTGGCTTCTTGTTCTACCGCTTGTCTGCCAAGCAATGCCGCAATATTTTTCATGGTTTCATTCCCGCCAACCGGACAAAACAGTCCATCGAAATTCTCCGATTTCACAATGGCTTCAGCAAAATTCCTGCAGCCGGCATATCCGCAACCTCCGCAGTTAGCGCTAGGAAGCGATGCCTCTACCTGATCGATCCTTGGATCTTCAAAAACTTTAAATTTTTGCGCGACGAAGTATAAAATTATCGCTGAGGCTCCACCTATGGAGCTTAGGGTTATAATAGTAAACAGAACGACATTGCTCATATCAATCGATCTTTTGTAAAGAAAAGTTGAAACTTTTCTTGATTTTATTTCTGAGTAAATACAATACCAAATAATAGGGAGGAAGGAGTCCTATTGCAAGAAGTCCTGATATAAGCTCCGGAATACCAGCATTGCTGAATAACAGTAAACCTGAAAAAAGTAGTATAAATGGATACACATATCCAAGTAACAATGCTTTAAATCCCATTGATTGAGCCATTATCAGATTAACCATCTCACCTATGACAAAACCCGGGTATTTTCCCATAACTTCAATTTCCTTATTTTGCATATCCGCAGCGCTACACGCTCCTTTCGCATGACAGGCAGCACATGCCGATTCAGATATAATTTTCACAATCACTGAATGGTCAGAAACCTTTTCAATGAAACCTTTATGCTCAATTGGACTTTTGGTGCTTTCAGACATGATATTTCTGAAATTTGAATACAAATTTAAGATTAGAGGGATATTAATATGTGCTAAAAATCATATCTTAATTGAATTTTATTATTTAGTTTGGATTTAAATAAGTTATGAGTTGTTTAAACATAGCTTTTAACATGTATTCATTCAAAATATTAGTAAAGTGATAATTCTCAAAAGATGAGCTTTGGAAACTGTCAGCAAAATATTCCGGGCGTACTCTTTTCGAAGTGGATCAAGCCGGTCAATCCAGCAGGTGGAATACATTACGGGGATTAAGAGTATTACATTTCTATGGGATTATTCAGAACAATTTTTCAACTGAAATGTTATTAGGATTAAAAGGAAATTATTGGGGTATTCGACTGAAATAGTGTTCTTTGTTGTTTTAGCTTGTCTTCCTTGAGTTTAATTATTATTGAGATGTACAGAAATTTTATCTAAATTCTCAAAAATGTTTTATGATTGATTGTAAGTATAAAATGAGTGCTATTTTTAAGTAATTTTTCTTGCTCCGAGATTTTACATATTTTTCCTTGCGCCATGAAAAAAAATTGAAATAATGATATTAAAAGCAGATATACCTGACCAATACATTGAACTTCTCCCTGAAGGTAGAAAGCAGGCAATGAGTAAATTACGAAAAGTTATTCTTGAAAATCTTCCCAAGGGATTTGAAGAGACAATAATCTACGGATCAATTGGATATGTGGTTCCAAAATCCATATTTCCTGATGGGTACCATTGTAACCCGAAATTACCTTTACCTTTTGTAAATATTGCCACACAGAAAAACTTTATGGCTCTTTATCACATGGGGCTATACGCTGATAAAGAGCTCATGGACTGGTTTACACAGAAATATGCAGAGCAAAGTAAAACCAAACCTGATATGGGAAAAAGTTGCCTGCGGTTTAAAAAAGCCGAACATATTCCTTATGAACTTATTGGAGAGCTTATTAGTAAAATGAGTGTAGAGAAATGGATAAGTATATATAAATCAATGCTTAAAAAGTAATTTACTAATTTTTATGAACGCAAATTTAAAAGGCATTGATGCGTACATCTGCGAATTTCCTGAAGAGGTTCGGGTAATTCTAGAGCAAATCCGTTCAACTATACTCGAGGCTGCTCCTAAAGCAACAGAAGCCATTAAATATGGTATGCCTACATTTGTATTTAACGGAAATCTTGTTCACTTTGCGGCTTTTAAAATCATATTGGTTTCTATCCAACTCCATCAGGAATTGAATCTTTTAATAAGGAATTGTCCGTTTACAAATCGGGTAAAGGATCAGTTCAGTTCCCAATTGATAAACCAATCCCTCTAAAACTTATTTCCCAAATTGTGAAATACAGGCTTATTGAAAATGAAGCAAAGCAAAAAAAGAAAAAGCTGAAGACCTGAAACTAAAAAATTTGAGGTTTTTGAACTATTTGCATTGTTTCATGTTAGTGTGGTAAACTAAAAAAATGAAACCATATTTTGTCAATTTTCTGAACGCTTTGGTATATATTCTTCTTGGAATCTGGGCGTATTTTTCATCTGAGGCGCCTTCTCCAACTGCATTAATTCCTGTCTTTGCTGGAGTGATCTTACTCGCTATTACACCTGGATTTAAAAATGGAAATCGTGTATTGGCGCATGTTGCAGTAGGACTTACATTTCTTATGCTTTTTGCCCTTATCAAACCCCTAACAGGTGCGCTTGGAAGAGAAGATCAGCTTGGAGCAATCCGTGTAGTTCTTATGATGATTTCTTCATTGATTGTATTGGTTGTTTTTGTAAAAAGTTTTATTGATGTTCGAAGATCTCAGGAAAATAACTTCTGAAATTGCATCTTGGGTTCTTCTTATTTTGATGTGCCAAGTTTATTCTATTATGTAGTTTAAAATGATATAGGGCAATGTAGTCAATTAATCCCCGAAGGGGGTAAATTTCAATAACCGTGGGTGAAAACCCACGGCATAAATATACTCGGAATCTCAGCCCTGATAGGGGTTGAACTGTTTACAGTAAATACCGTTCATCAATTTTTATTTCATGTTCTTGTGGACAGAATAGATTTATCCTCCTTTGTCCGGAAGATTATGTGATATAAAATTAGCCGGTAGCTTGATATAGTTATAATATATTCTGGTTCAACCCGTTGCCTTCGGCGAGCTCGTAAACTCGGTTCAGGGCTGTTAAAATTCAGCGTTCAGTAGCCGTGGGCTAACGCCCACGGTTATTGAAATTTAGCCACTTTGTGGCATTAAATACCAATGAAACCGATATGTTTCGAAAAACACAAGCACCAATGAACCGAGTTTACGAGCTCGCCGAAGGAAATATAATTCAGCAACATGTGGGTTTACCTTCGGTGAGCCCTTCGGGGTTCATCCGACCACTGAAATAAATTATATACGGATGAAACGAGCATGTTTAGTCGTAATCAAAACACTTATGAACAAAATCATGCGACTTCCATCCGACCTTTAAAAATCAATTTTGTTCGGATGAAATCCAGCATGAAAAATAAATAATTAGTTTGATAGCACATCAAAATAAGAATTTACCTTCGCCCGGGAAATATCATCTGGTTAAATCAATAATGCTATTTGTTTTCACCTGATTCGCTTCCCGCTTTAAAATACCCCGACAACGCCTTAACATAGTTATCAAAAGCTTCGGCTCCCTTGCTGGTTATAAAACATGTTGTGAGTGGATAGTTATTCCTAAAACTTTTTTTTACATCAATATATCCCTCGTCTTTCAGCTTTGTAAGTTGAATGCTGAGGTTCCCTTTCGTTGAGCCGGTTTGTTCAAGCAGATAAATGAATTCTGCCGATTCCACACCAATCAGCAGGGATATTATTGCCAGTCGCAACTGAGAGTGCAATATGGGATCAAGTGGCTCAAACATTGTTTCCTTTTGAAAAATTCAGGATAATTCCGGGAATAAGGTAGGAAAGTAAAATAGTGGCTGCTACCAACAGCATCTGAGTTTCGTATGACTGAAAAGTACAGATTATTGCCATAATCCAAGCAATTATGCCCCCAGCAATCAACCATTTAAATCTGAGCATCCCTCCTGAAATAAAAGTGGCAAAACCATAAAGCATAATGATTAATGGGTTGATCTGAATTGGTGAAAGAGCCTGCTGTGAAGCAAGGAAACCAATAAATAGAATACTGATCACAAAAGCCGTCCACAAATAAAAATTTACCCTGTCAATATAAGTTTTAACTCTCGGAACGTTTTTCCTTTTCCCCATAATAAAAAAATTAATAATTACCGCCAAAGCTCCTGCCACCAGCCAGGTTAACCAATGCAACTCGCTTTTAAAAACAGTGAAAATAACGTACTGCGCTAAAGCAGCAATAAAAAACAAGCCTCCCCAGAGAATATAATAAAAACCGCCTTTCCTGAAATTCTGCCTCGAAATGCTGATCATTGATTGTATCATTTCAAGACTCTGCTGATTTGTAAATTCCTTTTCCATTTTATTATTTTATATAAGTTGGTTACAAATATAAAACTAGTTTATAATATAAACCTAATTTTCTTGAAAATATTTTTTGTCTTCATAGATTCCCTTAAAGTTTGCAGGGAGTATTATGCAGTAACCTCTTATAAATTTAAAGGACAAAGAATATTATATCCTAACTCACTTACCTACTCACTAATTTACCCCTTGCGCACCCGGCAGCCTCCCTATAAAATGCTCCTTCTGTTCAACGGTAAGTTCCCCAAACTCTGGCAAAGCATGCAACTCTGCAGGTGTCTTATGCTTATTCAGATTCACAAATACAATTTTCCCCATCCCTTTTCCAAACTCACCCCTGAAATCATAGAAAGCAGCAATAATAGTAAGTTTACCTTCATGTATTAAATCTCTGTACTTCTTATATGCTATACCAACCTGATAATCCAGATTTTTTTCAATGACATGTGCATGCAGACTTGCAAAATCTCCATCGGTTCCAAATTCATGGATAATGGGCCTCAGAAAATCCAGTTCATGTTTAATGCCTTCTGTCTCTTCACTAAATCCCTTTAAATAGGCTCTAATTGCCCCGCAATCTGAATGACCTAAAAACATCAAAACGGGTGTTTTCAAATGATAGATCCCAAAATCAACTGAACCTTCAGTAGATAAGATCTGGTTCCCAATATTCTGAATGCTGAATATTTTATTGGAAGTATCTGGCATCAGTGCTTGAAGTGGAACTCTCGAATCTGAACAGGTTACAAGGGTAATAAATGGCTCTTGCTTCATCTTGAAGCTCTCAAAGTATTCACTGCTACGGGTAGTGGTAAACTGGATGTTTCCATCGACAATACGGGCAATTATTTCTGGAACTTTCATGTTTAGAGGTTTTTTTGTATTCCTATTCCTCGTTAAAGTAATTAATTCGTGTCTGGTATGCAAAAACTTTTATGATGTTTAAG
>Ga0209181_10007725_pt1 | contig 14651 bp, 10 predicted proteins | sample MAT05_FD_187208 | JGI IMG/M metagenome (GOLD analysis project Ga0209181, IMG submission 187208) | Freshwater microbial communities from Lake Fryxell liftoff mats and glacier meltwater in Antarctica - MAT-05 (SPAdes) (version 2) | ecosystem: Environmental > Aquatic > Freshwater > Ice > Liftoff... | reverse complement strand
CACGGGCGGCGACGTCAGTGCAGACCAGCAAATCGACCTCGCCCGATTTGAACGACTCCAGCGCTTTCAGGCGCTCATCCTGGCTTTTGTCGCCGTGTAGCGCGGTGGTTTTCAGGCCTTCACGCTCCAGCGAGCGCGCCAGGCGGGCACAGCCGAGTTTGCTGTTAACAAACACAAAGGCTTGCTTCAACTGGCGCTGGCGCAGGATCTGGTGCAACGCATGGCGCTTGTCGTCGTCACTGACGCTGTAAAAATGCTGCTCGACGGTGGAGGCTGTGGCGTTGGAGCGCGCCACTTCAATTGTTACCGGGTCTTGCAGGTAGCTGTTGGCCAGGCGCTTGATCTCGGGTGAGAACGTGGCCGAAAACAGCAAGGTGGTGCGTTGTTTGGGCAGAAAGCTCAGAATGCGCTGCAGGTCCGGCAGAAAGCCGATGTCCAGCATGCGGTCAGCTTCGTCCAGCACCACATACTCCACCTGATTCAGCACGCAGTTTTTGGCTTCAATGTGATCCAGCAGCCGCCCAGGGGTAGCCACCAGCACTTCAACGCCTTTTTTCAGCTCGGCGGTTTGCGGCTTCATGTCGATGCCGCCAAACACCACGGTGCTGCGCAGGTTGGTGTATTTGCCGTACAGCGCCACCTGCTCAGCCACCTGGTCAGCGAGCTCACGTGTGGGCAACAGCACCAAGGCGCGCACCGGGTGGCGTGCTGGCGAGGTGGAGGCGTTTTCGTGCTTGAGCATGCGCTGCAGCAGCGGCAAGGCAAAAGCAGCGGTCTTGCCGGTGCCGGTCTGGGCAGCACCCATCACGTCACGCCCCTGCAGCACCACAGGAATCGCCTGGGCCTGGATCGGCGTCATGGTCTCGTAACCCATCTCAAACACAGCGCGGGCCAAGGGGTCGGACAACTGCAGCTGGGCAAAAGCCATGGGCAGTGTGTCGGCGGTCAATTCATTCGAGGTATCAGAGGTCAGGTCGGTCATTCAGAGCCAGTTTCAGTTGCTACCCATCCGATAGCTGGTGCAGCCCCACGACTTGGAGCAAACCCTCATTATCGCCCAAGCGTCAAAGTTGGCGCGCCGAGAAGGTATCGCAGCGCTTGACGTTGCCATTTGTCAAGCCATTCTCAAACCAGCGCTGGCGCTGGGCACTGGTGCCGTGGGTGAAGCTGTCAGGCACCACCTGGCCGCCGCCAGCGCGCTGCAGCGCATCGTCACCAATTTTGGCGGCAGCGTTCATGGCTTCTGCCACATCACCTGCTTCCAGCAACTGGCGCGATGCCTGCGCATGGTTGGCCCAGACACCGGCGAAACAATCAGCTTGGAGTTCCAGGCGCACGCTCAGGGCGTTGTACTCCACCTGGCTAACGCGACCGCGCATGTCGTCCATCTTGGCGCTGATGCCCAGCAGGTTTTGCACATGGTGACCCACCTCATGGGCAATCACATAGGCCTGGGCAAAGTCGCCCGGCGCACCCAGGCGGTTTTGCAGGGTTTCGTAAAAACCCAGGTCAATATAGACCTTACGGTCAGCCGGGCAATAAAACGGGCCCATGGCCGCTTCCCCCGCACCACAGGCGGTGGATGTCGTGCCACGAAACAGCACCAGCTTGGGGTTGTCGTAGGTGCGCCCGCTCTGCGCGAAGACATCTTTCCAGACATCTTCGGTATCGGCCAGCACGGTGGAGACAAAGCTGGCCATGCGGTCATCCGCCGGGGGGCGCTGCGCGGGTGCAGATTGGGTTTGCGGCGCCGGGCTGCCGCCGCTGAGCAGGCTCAACACCGTCATCGGGTTGATGCCAAAGAAATACGACGCTACAAGGGCAATAGCAATGGAGCCAATACCAATGCCGCGTCCGCCAAAACCGCCGCCGCCCGATGAACCACCGCCGCTACGCCGGTCTTCCACATTGTCAGATTCGCGGTTACCTTCCCATTTCATGGCATTGCTCCTGGCTTCAGGCCCTGGGCAGCGTTACGCCGCGCTGACCCTGGTACTTGCCGCCTCGGTCTTTGTAGCTGGTTTCACACACATCGTCTTTGTCGCTCTCAAAGAACAGCACCTGGGCACAACCTTCACCAGCGTAAATTTTGGCGGGCAGCGGCGTGGTGTTGGAGAACTCCAGCGTCACAAAACCCTCCCATTCGGGCTCAAACGGGGTCACATTAACGATGATGCCGCAGCGCGCGTAAGTGCTTTTACCCAGGCAAATGGTCAGCACATTGCGCGGAATACGGAAGTATTCCAGCGTGCGAGCCAGCGCAAAGCTGTTGGGCGGGATGATGCAAACCTCTTCGTTGAAGTCGACAAAGCTCTTCTCATCAAAGTTCTTTGGGTCCACCACCGTGCTGTGGATGTTGGTGAACACCTTGAATTCAGGCGCGCAACGGATGTCGTAGCCGTAGCTACTGGTGCCATAACTGATGATTTTGTTGCCGTCGCGCTGGCGGATCTGGCCGGGCTCGAAGGGCTCGATCATGCCGGTGGTTTCGGCCATGTGGCGAATCCATTTGTCGCTTTTGATGCTCATGAGAAGTCTGTCTCCTGGGGGGTTGGCGGATTGTAAGCAGGGCTCAGTGCCAAGCGGGACAAGTTGGCAGCTTGTATCAGGCGCCAGCGCGCCAAACGCCCCGTCTTTACGCAAGTGCAAGATGTAGCCATGAATTCATAAATACTATTAACAATATAGCTATCAGCGCTTTAAACATAAGGGCTAGAGGCCTAAAAAGCTTATGAAATTACCGTCTGCGCCACCAGCCGGTCATCACCCAACACAATCATCGCAAACAGCAGCTCGTCCAGGCTGCTGGCTTGCGCGGTGCGGCGTGCAAGCAGTGGCGTGGCCTGCGGGTTGAGCAGCACAAAGTCCGCCTCGCAGCCCGGCTGCAGATTGCCCACCACACCGCCCAGGCCCAGCGCCTGCGCCGCGCCAGCGGTGTGTTGCCACCAAAGGTGCTGGGGCGACAGCGACAAACCCGTCTTGGTCTGCCCTTCGCGCCCCACGTAGTAAGCCGCCAGCATGGTGTGAAACGGGCTGAAACTGGTGCCACCGCCCACATCATTGGCCAGGCCGTACTGGAAACCCACGCGGTCGGCCCCGGCGTAGTCAAAAAAGCCACTACCCAGAAACAGGTTGCTGGTCGGGCAGACGGCCGCCGCAGCACCGCTGTCACGCATCAGCGCCCGGTCGGCATCGTCAAAGTGAATGCAATGCGCGTAGATAGCGCGCTGTCGCAGCAGGCCAAAGTCGGCGTAGGTGGACAGGTAACTGCTGGAGGCCGGAAAAAGATCCCGCGCCCAGGCAATTTCTTCGTGGTTTTCCGCCACATGGGACTGAATCCAGACACTCGGGTAACGCGCCGCCAGTTCGCCCGCGCCGCGCAACTGGGCGTCTGAGCTGGTGGGCGCAAAACGCGGCGTGATGGCGTAGCCCAGGCGGTCCACGCCGTGCCAGCACTGCAACAAGGTTTCGGAGTCGATCAGACTTTGCTCGGTGGCGTCCGAGCCGCCGGGCTGGGAGGACTGGTTCAGCAGGTCGGGCGGTGCGTGCCGGTCCATCAGGCACAGGCCGGTGATCAGCCGCAGGTGTTGGCTTTGTGCCTCGGAAAACAAGGCCTGCACCGAGGCCGGGTGCGAGGTGGCAAAAGTCAGCGCCGTGGTCACGCCGTTGCGCAGCATCTCCGCTACAAAGAATGTAGCTGCTTGCGCACAGTAGTCGGGGGCTGCAAAGCGATTTTCTTCTGGAAAGGTGTAATGCTCAAGCCATGGCAGCAAGCCCTCTGCAGGCGAACCGATGACGTTGGTTTGCGGGTAGTGGCTGTGCAAATCCACAAAACCCGGCGCGATGATGCGCCCCGGAAAATGCTGCACCGGCACATTCGGGTAGCGCGCCGCCAGGCCACGGTACGGCCCCACGGCCTGCACCACCTGGGTGCCCTGCGCGTTTTGGTCCACCACCAACAGGCCATCTTCTTCATAGACGGCGCTTTGGCTGGGCTCACTATTGGGCCGGAAATACAGGAGGGCAGAACGGTAGGCTTTCATAAGCGTCAGAGCTTACTCAATTTGACTGTGGCAGGTCTCAATGCATGCCGCGCGGCGATAATCGCCCGATGACTTCTTCAAGCCAAACTCCTCTTTTGACCCTTTGGCGGCCGATTTTGGCCATGCTGGTGGTCATTGTTTCGTCCAATTACCTGGTGCAGTTCGCCATCAACGACTGGTTGACCTGGGGCGCCTTCACTTTCCCGGTGGCGTTTTTGGTCACGGACTTGACCAACCGCACGGTCGGCAATGTGGCTGCGCGGCGCGTGGCCTGGGTCGGTTTTGCCATTGCGGTGGTGGTGTCGCTGGCGCTGGCGCCGTGGCGCATCGCAGTGGCCTCTGGCGTGGCGTTCATTCTGGGCCAACTGCTTGACATTGCGGCGTTCAATCGCCTGCGCGCCGGGTCTTGGTGGAAAGCCCCGCTGATTGGCTCGGTGGTGGCCTCCGTTGTGGATACCGCGGTCTTTTTCTTCCTGGCTTTCTACGGCTCAGACATGAACTGGCTGATGCTGGCCACTGGCGACCTGAGCATCAAATGGCTGATGGCCGCCTTGCTGCTGGCGCCCTACCGCGTGATGCTGCCGCGCCTGCAGCTCTGGGTGCCGGTGCGCTGACAGCCTGCGGGCGGCCCGCGCAGGGTGCCCGTCTATTCAAACGTTTCAAAAAATTCGTTTAAGCGGTGCTGCAAAGCCTGTTTGGCGGTGTTGTCGATGAAGCTGGCTTCAAAGCTGTTAAACGCCAGCTGGTACGCATGCTGAGCCGTCAGCGGTAGCGCTGCAAAGGTCTGGGAGAAGTTCTCGTTGATGTAGCCGCCAAAGTACGCGGGGTCGTCGGAATTGACCGTGGCGACCAAGCCTGCCGCCAGCATTGCCACCAGATTGTGCTGCGCCAGACTGGGAAACACCTGCAACTTCAGATTGGACAGCGGGCAAACGGTCAGGGGAATCCGGTCGCGCACCAGGCGCGCCACCAGCGCCGGGTCTTTCATGGCTTGCACACCATGGTCAATACGTTCAACTTTGAGAGCATCCAGAGCGCTCCAGATATAGGCTGGCGGCCCTTCTTCCCCTGCATGTGCCACCAGATGCAGGCCCAGGCTGCGCGCCTTGGCAAACACACGCGCGAACTTTTCTGGCAGGTGCCCCAGCTCGCTGGATGCCAGCCCAATACCCACCAGTTTTTCAAGATGCGGCGTGGCTTGCTCCAGCGCTTCAAACGCCTCTTGTTCGCTCAGATGGCGCAAAAAACACAGAATAAGTCTGGCACTCAAGCCGAGTTGCTCGCCCGCTGCAACACAGGCGCGGTGCAGGCCGTTGATGACCACCTCAGCGCTCACACCGTGGCCGGTGTGGGTTTGGGTGTCAAAAAAGATCTCGGTGTGCTGCACCTGGTCGGCAGCAGCACGCTGCAGGTAGGCCCAGGTCATATCAAAAAAGTCCTGCTCGGTCCGCAATACCAGCGTGCCTGCGTGGTACACGTCCAGAAACGCCTGCAGGTTGCCAAACACATAAGCGCGTCTGAGCGCAGCAACGTCTGCATATGGCACGCTCAAGCCGTTGCGCGCGGCCAGCGCAAACATCAGCTCAGGCTCCAGCGAGCCTTCAATGTGCATGTGCAACTCAGCCTTGGGCATGCGCCTGAGCAAGTCCGGCAGGCGTTCAGCGCTAACTGGTTTAACGATGGACATGGTGAATTTGAGCGATTTGTACAGTGCTCAGTCTAGCGGAGACCAAGCGCCTCACGCGAAATATGCCCACAAGGGGTGCCATGGCCCAAGTTTGGTGCCGATAGGGGGATCAGCGCGCGTATTGAAACAAAAAAGCAAGAAGTCCAGCAAAAAATGACCTCAACTGAAGAGCGAACGAATCACGGGCAAAACGAAACGAGTCCCCGTTTAAACTCAGTCTCAAACAGCCCGATCTATGACCCCACAAGACTACGTCCAGCAAAAAGCCGCCGGTTCCGGCAGCAGCTTTTATTACGCTTTTTTGTTCCTTCCGCCGCCCAAACGCGCCGCTATCACCGCGTTTTATGCGTTCTGCCGGGAAGTCGATGACGTGGTGGACGACGCCACCGACATCGGCGTAGCGGCCACCAAGCTGGCCTGGTGGCAGCAGGAAGTGGCCAAGGCGTATGCCGGGCAGCCTAGCCACCCGGTGATGCTGGCGCTGATGCCGATTGCCAAAGACTTCGCCATCGAGCAGCGCCACCTGCAAGCCGTGATTGAAGGTTGCCAGATGGACCTGAACCAGACGCGTTATCTGGATTACATCGCGTTGTCGCGCTATTGCCATCTGGTAGCAGGCGTGGTGGGTGAAGTCGCGGCGCAGATTTTTGGCCAGACGCAGACTCAAACCACCGCCTACGCGCACACGCTGGGCCAGGCGCTGCAGCTCACCAACATCATCCGCGACGTGGGTGAAGACGCGATGCGCGGGCGCATTTACCTACCGGTCAACGAGTTGCGGCAGTTTGGCGTGACCGCGCAAGAGATCTTGAACCGCACGTATTCAGACCGTTTCACCGCGCTGATGCAATTTCAGGCCCAGCGCGCCCAAGGCTTGTACGACCAAGCGTTTGCCCTGCTCAATGCCGAAGACCGCCGCGCGCAAAAACCCGGCCTGATGATGGCCAGCATCTACCGCGCGCTGCTGGGCGAGATCGAGCGCGAGCAGTTCAAGGTGCTGCACCAACGCATCAGCCTGACGCCGCTGCGCAAATTCTGGCTGGCCTGGCGGGTGCAGGCGCTGGGCAAGCTGTAGTTGTCTGCGTTAATAAAACACTGACATGGCCGCGCGTTTGAAGATTGCCGTGGTGGGCGGCGGTTGGGCTGGCATGGCGGCTGCAGTTGCCGCCACACAAGCTGGACATCATGCTACAGTTTTAGAAGCTACTGACGCTTTAGGTGGAAGGGCTAGAGCCTTAAAAGGCACTTTACCCGACGGCGCTGAGGTGACGCTGGACAACGGCCAGCACATCCTGATTGGTGCCTACAGCGACACCCTGCGGCTGATGCGCCTGGTCGGTGTTGAGCCACAACAAACGCTGCTGGACCTGCCGATGACGCTGCAGTTTCCCGATGGTTGCGGCATCCGCTTCCCCAACTGGCCAACGCCGCTGGACGCCCTGGGCGGCATTTTGGCGGCGCGTGGTTGGTCGCTGGGCGACAAGGTGTCGCTGCTGCGCGCAGCACTGGGCTGGCGGCTGCAAGGGTTCACCTGTGAGGCAAGTTTGAGCGTGACCGAACTGTGTCGCGGCCTCACCCCGCGTATCAACGCCGAGCTGATCGAGCCGCTGTGCGTGTCGGCCTTGAACACCCCAGCAGCGCAGGCCAGCGCCGGCATTTTCCTGCGGGTGATGCGTGACGCGTTGTTTGGCGCCACCGGCGGCTCACATCTGCTGCTGCCTAAAACGGACCTGAGTGCGTTGTTTCCACAAGCAGCCGCCCGCTGGATTGAGCAGCAAGGTGGGCAAGTGCTGCGCAAAGCGCGCGTCGACACCTTGCGGCAAGAGGCATCACAGAGCAATTCCGCCAAGCCCCCATCCTGGCGGCTGTCTGGCGCGGGCTTGGGGGCTGCGGCAGAGACGCGCTTTGACGCGGTGATCTGGGCAACTTCAGCATCAAATACGGCTCAAGCCCTTATGCAGTATGCGCAAGCAGCTCCTGAAACCATATCAAAAAAGGTAGCCGACTGGTGCCAAACGGCGCAAGCTCTGCATTACGAGCCGATCACCACCGTGTACGCCTGGTCACCCGGCGCCCGGCTGCCGCTGCCGATGCTGACCCTGCGCAACCGTGCGGCCTACCCAGCGCAGTTTGTCTTTGACCGCGCAGCGCTGGGTGGCCCGGTGGGTTTGTTGGCGTTTGTGGTGAGCGCCTCGGTGGGCGACCGTGCTAGCGTGCAGGCCCAGGTGCTGGCGCAAGCGCAAGCCCAGTTGGGGCTGACGCTGCAGCCGGTACAAACCGTGGTTGAAAAGCGCGCCACCTTTGCCTGCACCCCCGGCCTGCAACGCCCTGCCCCGCAAATTGCGCCGGGCTTGCTGGCCTGTGGCGACTACGTGGCAGGCCCCTACCCGGCCACGCTGGAGGGTGCGGTACGCAGCGGCGTTGACGCCGTGCGATTGTTTGATGCCGGAACGCACGACTGGCATCCACCAAGACAGGTCTGACTCCGCGCATCCCCCCACTCAGTGATTGAGATGTCGATCAACGGAAGCTTCTACACTCCACCGATTGCAATTTGTCAATTTTCTACTGCCAACACCGCAATGACCGAAACCATTCGCATCGGCTTGATGCCACCGTTGACCGGGCTGGTTGACATCTACGGCACTGAGATCACGCTGGCCGCGCGTATCGCCTGCGACGAAATCAACGAACGCGGCGGTGTGCTGGACAAACGGCTGGAACTCGTCATCGAGGATGACGGTAGTTTGCCGGACACCGCGGTGCCGGCGGCACAGCGCTTGCTCGACGAGCACGGCTGTGTCGCCCTCATCGGCAACCTGCTATCCAACTCGCGCATTGCTGTCGCGGCACAGGTCGCCGAACCGAAACGGGTGCCGCTGCTCAACTTCTCGTTTTACGAGGGCAGCATCCGCAGTCGCTATTTCTTCCATTTCGCCGCGCTGCCGAACCAACAGATTGACCGCATGATCCCGTTCATGGCCAAGCGCTACGGCCTCAAAATGTTCTTCGCCGGCAACAACTACGAGTGGCCGCGCGGCTCCATTGACGCCGCCAAGCGCGCTTTGCGGCAGCTTGATGGCAATTGTGTTGGTGAGGCGTATCTCAGTATTGGTGCTGCCTTGGCGGACATCGACCTGTTGCTGGAGCAGGTCGCCCGCTCCGGCGCCGACGTGTTCGTACCCTATTTCGCTGGCATGGACCAGATTGCTTTGCTCACCCGTTTCACCGAAATGGGCTCGAAGAAGCACATGGCTGTGGTGATGGGGCATTACGATGAGGTGATGGTTAGCCATCTGTTGCCTCAGGTGCGTGAGGGCTTCTATTCCTGTAATACCTACTTTATGTCGCTGGACACGCCGGAGAATCATCAATACCTGCAGCGCCTGGCCCTCCAGCCCAGCGTCAATGGCATCTGGCCGAACGGCAACGGCGTGTTAACGAACTTCGGCGAAGGAGCCTACCTCTGCGTGCATGCGTTTGCCAACGCGGCGCAAGCGGCAGGCACGGTTGACACCGAAGCGCTGGTGAATGCGCTGGAACAGGTGCACGTGATCGGCCCGCAAGGGGTTGTTGAGATGGATGCCGCCACGCACCACGCCAGCGTCAATACCTATTTGTCGCGCTGCAATCCTGATGGAACCTTCAGCATCGTCGAGCGCTTTGGCCGCAATCGGCCGCAAATCCCTGAGCGCTACCGCGAGCAGAGGATGGCGGCTCACTTACACGAATTTCCTGAGACGCCCGAAATGACAGCTCCGCTGGCGGCCAACGTTGCTGTAGCCCGGCACAAGCTCGGCACAGCGCAGCAGATTCTGGCGGCGGCCGACATGGCGATCCTCGCCACCGATGCCGATGGCTCTATCGTCGAAGCCAATCGCAGCGTCTGCGAGATGTTCGGTTACCGCGAAGATGAGTTGATTGGCATGTCGGTACATCTGCTGCTGCCACCCCATTTCCGTCAACGTCATGCCGAACTGCTACACGGTTTTGTCGCCGGTGAGGTGTCCGAGCGGCGTATGTCAGACCGTACCGAGGTCACTGGTTATCGCAAGGATGGCAGCTTCTTTCCGCTCGAGGCTGCCCTCGCCAAGTTCAGACACGATGATCAGGGTCATGACTGGTTGCTGGTGGTCACCATGCGTGACCTGACCGAGAGCAAGAAGGCCGAGGAGGACATGACCCGGCGCGCCACGCACGATCTGCTGACCGGCCTGCCCAATCGCGCACTGATCCGGGAACGGCTGACCGTCGCACTGCAGCGTTCACGGCGCAGCGGCACCAACGTGGCGCTGCTGTTTGTCGACCTCGACAGTTTCAAGCTGATCAACGACACCCACGGCCACGAGGCCGGTGACCAGGTGCTCAAGAGCGTGTCGAGCCGACTGATCGAACAAGTGCGCCCCGGCGACACCGTCGGGAGGTTGGCGGGCGATGAGTTTGTCGTTCTCTGCGAACAGGTCGATCAACCGGTGGCGATGTCGGTGCTGGCCGAACGCCTCAACGATGCCTTGCGCCTGCCGACCCACCGCAACGGCATGCCGTTGTCGGTCACCGCCAGCATCGGGGTCGCTATCGGCAATGGCAGTACACACTCAGCCGACGACCTGCTGCGCTGCGCCGATACCGCCATGTACGCGGTGAAAGAGAAGGGGCGCGACGGCTGGCAGTTCTTCAACGAAAGCCTGCAGGAACTGGCGCAGCAACGGCTCGACATCACCAACGGATTGCGCACGGCGATTGAGCGCAACGAACTGTCACCGCGCTTCCAGCCGATAGTTGCCGCCGAGAGCGGTCGCATCGTCGGCGCCGAACTGCTGTTGCGCTGGAAGCCGCCCACCGGCGAGGTGTCACCCGCAGTCTTCATACCGATTGCAGAAATGACCGGTTCCATCGTCGAGATCGGCGCTTGGGTGTTTCGCCAGGCCTGCCGTGCTGAAGCCGACTGGCGCCGACGCTGGGGCGAGCAGGCACCCTATGTCTCGGTCAATGTCTCGGCGCGACAGCTCAATGAAAATTCACTCAGCGAAGACTTCGCCGCCATCGTGGCTGAAACCGGCGCCACGCCGTCCCGTTTGCTGCTGGAGATCACCGAAACCTCCCTGATGGCAGATGTCGAGGCCAATCTGCGCGTACTACGCCGATTGGCCGCGCTTGGCCTGCGCGTTGCCGTGGATGATTTTGGCACCGGTTATTCGTCGCTGGCGCAGTTGACGCGACTGCCTGTGAACGTGCTGAAGATCGACCGCGCTTTTGTCGATGGCATCGACAAGAGTGAGGAGAGCCGCGCGGTGATCCGCGCCGTGATTGGTCTGGGAAAGGCTCTTGGCTTAAAGCTGGTCGCCGAAGGGGTCGAGAACAGTTCCCAGCAGCGCGAACTGTGTGCTTTCGGTTGCGATTTCATTCAGGGCTATTACTTCCATCGACCACTGGAAGAAGATGTCTTCGTTGCAACCTTCGAGCGCGAGGGCCAACAGGTCGGCTCTGACAAAGCCGCTGGCTTGCATTTCCTGATCTACGTCAGCCAGGCAGTGGCGCCGATGTCGCCTGCAGCGCTCGACGACATGCATCAGAAGGCGCGTAGCGCCAATCGCACGGTAGGCATCACGGGTTGCCTCACCTATCAGAACGGTTACTTTATGCAGATGATCGAGGGCACGCGAGAGGCACTGTTCGGCCTGCTGACCAAGATCAAAGACGATCCGCGACACCGCAACTTGCGTGTCGTCATCGAGGCCCCCGCGCGGCAGCGCATTTTTGTCGACTGGGGCATGGAGCTGCGTGACCTGACGCTGCATCCGCACACCGGGGACGCATCCAAAGGCATTGATTTCGCGCCATGGCAGATTCGCGACATCAACCTGTATGAACTCGGCGAGGATGCGCGTACCAGTTACGCGTTCATCACCGGCTATACAGGCAGGAGCATGATCGGCAGATAAGGACCGATCCACCAAGTCGACAAAACTCAGCGTTGCTGCAGCAAGCCGCCCAGCATGCCCATCAAATCATCCGCATTGCCCGCGCCCCCTTGGGGTATGGCGCCGTTGGGCGTGAGTTTGTCAACCAGGCCCGGCAGCATGGCCGAGAGTTGAGCACTGAGCTGCGACGGGTCCATGCCGAGCTGGCCAGCCACTTTGCCCATCAGGTCGCCGCCGAGCACCTGCGAGAGTTGGTCTCCCGAGACAGGCTGGTTGTCACCGTTGCCAATCCAGGACTTCACCACATCGCCCATACCCGCCTGGTTGAACTTTTGCACCAGACCATTCAAACCACCCAGCTCGCCATTGTTGGCCAGCAAACTGCTCAACACATTGGCGATGCCGCCCTGCTGTTGCACATGGCTGCTGACTGCGCTCAGAACCGAATCAAACAAGCTCATAAAGATCTCCTGTGAATGAAGCAGCAAATTATGCCGAGGACGACGTGGCATCGGCAAACCGCCCTTTATCATGCAGCCATGAACCGGACATTTTTCGCAGACACGCCATGAAATTGACCCTGAAGATCATCGCAGGGCTGCTGCTGACCTTGCTGCTGCTGGCCTTGGGGGGTGGGTTTTGGTATGTTTCCAGCAAATGGCCGCAACGCTCTGGCGAGCTGAACCTGACGCAACTCAGTGCCCCGGTCAGTGTGCGTTATGACGAGCGCGGCGTACCGCACATCAAAGCGGGCAACGAGGCCGACCTGTACCGGGCGCTGGGCTATGTGCATGCGCAAGACCGGCTGTTTCAAATGGAGATGGTGCGCCGCCTGGCCCAAGGCGAGTTGGCCGAGGTGCTGGGCCCCAAGCTGGTCAAGGTTGACCGGCTGTTTCGCACCTTGCGCCTGCGCGAGCACGCTGCCAAGGTGGCCGCGGCGCTAGACCCGCAGAGCCCGGCAGTGAAGGCCCAGCTGGCTTATCTGGACGGCGTCAACCAATACCAGGCCAGCCACCCGGCCCCAATGGAATTTGATTTGATAGGTATTCCCAAGCGGCCCTTTACCCTGGCAGACACCGTAGCGGTTTCGGGCTACCTGGCCTATAGCTTTGCCGCAGCCTTCAAAACCGAGCCAGTGCTGACCTACGTGCGCGATGAGCTGGGCGCGGACTACCTGCACATTTTTGACCTTGAGTGGCACCCGCTGGGCGTGCTGAATCAGCAACCCACTGCCGCTGCCAAACCCGACTGGCAGGGCTTGGCCCAGTTGGCGCAGGCTAGCCGCGAAGTGCAGGACCTGGCCGGTGTACCGCTGTTCGAGGGCAGCAATGCCTGGGCGGTTTCCGGGCAGCGCAGCTCCAGCGGCAAGCCGCTGCTGGCGGGCGACCCGCACGTTGGGTTTTCTGTGCCCTCCGTCTGGTACGAGGCGCACCTGAGCGCGCCGGGCTTTGAGTTGTACGGGCATTTTCAGGCGCTCAATTCTTCTGCTCTGCTGGGGCACAACAGCCAGTTTGGCTGGAGCCTGACCATGCTCCAGAACGATGATCTGGACTTGATCAGCCTGCGCATCAACCCCAACAACCCCAACCAGGTGGGCTACATGGGCGAATGGGTCGACCTGCAAACCACCCAGGAAATCATCAAGGTCAAGGGTGCCGCACCCGTCACCCTGACGCTGCAGCGCGCACCGCAAGGCCCGTTACTCAACAGCGCCTTTAGCGACAGCCTGGGCGACAAGCCGCTGGCCATGTGGTGGGCGTTCCTGGAAACCGAGAACCCGGTGCTGGACGCCTTTTACGAACTCAACCGGGCCAACACCCTGCCCAAGGCCAGACAAGCCGCCAGCAAGATCCACGCCCCCGGGTTGAACATCGTCTGGGCCAGCGCCGATGGCGACATCGGCTACTGGGCCGCAGCCAAATTGCCGATCCGCCCGGCTGGCGTGCAGTCAATGTTCATTCTGAATGGTGAAGAAGAAGAGTCTGACAAGCTGGGTTTTTACCGCTTCAGTGACAACCCACAGGAAGAAAATCCGCCACGCGGTTACATCGTCTCTGCCAACCAGCAGCCGATTTCGACCAGTGGGCTGCCGGTGGCGGGCTACTACAACCTGTACGACCGGGCGCAGGCACTGGAAGACCGGCTGGCTGACGACAAGATCCAGTGGAACGCGCTCAACAGCCAGTCGCTGCAGCTCAGCACCCAGACCGCCTACTACTGGCGGGTGCTCAAGCCACTGCTGCCGGAACTCAGCGAGGTGGTGCGCGACCCGCTGGAGCGCTCGGTGTTTGACAGCCTGACGCTGTGGGACGGCCAATACACCCCGCTGAACATTCCGCCCACGGTCTTCACCCAGTTTCTTTATGAGCTGACCAAAGCTGCGATGGCCGATGAGCTTGGCGAGATGCAGTTCAAAAACCTGCTGGGCACCCGCGCGCTGGACCTGGCCCTGCCCCGGCTGGCCGAAGATGCAGAGTCGGTGTGGTGGGACAACGTGAAGACAAAAAAGATCGAGTCACGCAAGGACATCGTTGGTATCGCTTGGCGCGCCAGCATCGCACACCTGAAAGAGGCCTTGGGCAAGAGCCCCAACGACTGGGGCTGGGGCCGCGCCCACACCCTGACGCACAAGCATCCACTAGCCTCGCAATGGCCACTGGACTGGTTCTTTAACGTGGGCCCGTTCGAGATGCCAGGTGGCCGCGAGGTGCCCAACAACCAGTCCACAGCGATTGGCCCGGCGCCCTGGGCGGTGGCCTATGGCCCGTCTACCCGGCGCATCATTGACTTTGCCCAGCCCGGCCAGGCACGCGGCATCAACCCCGTGGGGCAAAGCGGCGTATTGTTTGACAAACATTACAAAGACCAGGCCGCCGCTTATGCGGTGGGCGGTTACATGCAGGAATATCTCATTGAGGCCGACGTGGCCGCCAACACCCGCAGCACCTTGATACTGCAGCCCGGCAAGCGCTAGGCAGAGCGTATTAAAAACACCACAAG
>Ga0209181_10007723_pt1 | contig 14655 bp, 15 predicted proteins | sample MAT05_FD_187208 | JGI IMG/M metagenome (GOLD analysis project Ga0209181, IMG submission 187208) | Freshwater microbial communities from Lake Fryxell liftoff mats and glacier meltwater in Antarctica - MAT-05 (SPAdes) (version 2) | ecosystem: Environmental > Aquatic > Freshwater > Ice > Liftoff... | reverse complement strand
CAGCTGCGGCGGCATAAATTTTGGAGCTGCTAATCGTCACTAGACGATGAATTTGCGATGTGCAGAATTTACCGTCAAAAGCGGTGTTTACAAATATTCCCGCACCCGCTGCTTTGGGATCACTCTGCGCTGCAGTGTCGGCACAACAGCTTGTACTTGTACAACCGGCCAGAAATGGCGGATGGTCAGAGCCCGATTGTGCTGATGCATTAAACGTCGTGGTCCAATTCACCATGCTGGCATATTGTTTGTAAGGCACATAATCAAACATGGCAACGCGAAGCGATTCGGCATCGCTGTTAAACAAGGCTTGTTCGGCAGCCGTGTAACCATCACCTAGCACCAGAATATCGACACGATTCGCTGAATTCACAAAGGCTTTTGTCTGCGGTTTGACTTTGAAATTTGCCAATGCAAGTTTGGAGGCATTCGCCACCACGTGTTGAACGTTTAATTCGGACTTCACACCCATGTAATCAAGTTTGATACGAGCACCCGCCTTGGCCGGAATTCGCAACGCAAAAGATCTTTCCTGCTGCTCTACTTGGTAGGCCTTTATGTCACCGTCAATACCATTGGCAGCAAATTCACCACGAATAAATCGTGGCACTTCGGCAACGTCGGCCCAGCCATTGCCGGTAATAAAAAGATGATCGGCGTCATGCAGGGTTGATTTAAGCATTGTCTGAGAAACAGAACGATCTTCCGAGAAATCTACCTCGCGATAAAATACCGGCTCCGCCTTGCCGGTATCGTCCATGGTGACCACGATGTAGTGGCCAGGCGCGGCAAAAGATGCCGTGCTGAACAACACAACGGCTATGACCACCAGATGGATAAAATAAGTTTTCATGCGGCAATATTACTACTTCAAAGCCGCTGTTTGACAGCTGTAATTGTCAGCAAAGTGAATTTTACCGGCCGACTCTCCATCCAATAAGTGATCGGCTTCGGGTAATATCCGATCATGAAAAACTACATCAAACTACCTAATGTGCAGTTATTACTGGCCCTAGTCGCTCTGATTCTGCTGTACCCGTTTCTTGAGCACCTGCAGTCCGGGCGTGTCGCGGTTATCGCCTTCGACTGGGCGATTTTGGTACTTGCCCTACACTCCGCCAAATCGACCGGTGCGCAGACAAATCTCGGCTATGCCCTTTTGATACCAACAATCGTTCTTCAAGCTACCGGTGCCCTCACAGGCTCGGGTGGTTTTCACGTCGTTGTGCTGGTGTTTCAGGCCGCATTGCACGCATTCGTTATTATCTGTCTGTTTCGCTACGTTTTAAGCGATGAAGTCATGACTGTGGATGAGTTGTTTGCCGCTGCATCAATGTATGCGATGTTGGCGTTTGTGTTCGCGTATTTGTATTCGATAGTTGAATACTTGTCCCCAGGCGCTTTTTATATCAATGCCAGCAATAATCCCGATGGCGTTTTTAGCTGGTATGAGATGCTGTACTTTAGTTTCACCTGTTTGACCAGCGTGGGCTTTGGCGAAATTACACCCGTAAGCGACTACGCGCGTTCATTAGTCATGATTCAACAGTTGGTTGGCGTGTTGTATCTTGCCATCGTGATTTCAAGATTGATTACCATGCATTCAAGATCGCGCGAATAAATTTCCAACAACTATTTTCAGTCAAGAAAGTGTTCTTTTCTCAGGCTTTATTCAGCGCGTTGCTAGGGTGTTTTGGCTAGCCATTTTTTTCAGGATTTCTCCTAGGAGCGAGCGACGCATTTGGACTGTTTGTTAGCAAATTTTTCATTGGCCGGGTTTGTCTTGACCTCGGTAGTTTATGTTTCCCTGACATTTAATTGTGGATTAGCCGGGCTCACGAAATTACAAATTTATTTTTTTACCGGTTACGAAACAAGCTTCAAAACACCTTTTAAGGCCTCAGCCACGGTATGCCGTCGTACCGATTCACGATCACCGGCAAAATAAAACACCTGCGCGATCGGATAACCACCGCGACGTTTCCATGCGATCCAAACGGTTCCGACGGGCTTATCTTCGGTGCCACCACTTGGCCCTGCAATACCGGTCACGGCGACGGAAACACTCGCTCCCGAGGTAATCATGGCACCTGACACCATTTCGATAACAGTTTCGCGGCTAACGGCGCCATGCTGCATCAAAGTCTCGGAGCGCACGCCAAGTAAGGCCTGTTTGGCTTCATAACTGTAAGCCGCCATACCGGCCTCAAACCAGTCCGAGCAACCAGGAATATCGGTGATCATTTTGGCAATCCAGCCTCCGGTACAGCTTTCCGCTGTTACCAAGCTGAGATGCGCTTGCTTCAAAGCCTGCCCCACTTGTTCGGCCAACTTATGCAGGCTGTCGTCATCATTTTCGTTCGTGATTTCGTTCATTACATTAGAATAGTGGGCCTTGCCTATGAAAGCCATGCTTTCGACAACAATCATGAGCGCTCCCGATAACAGCCAACACACGCCGTTGATGCGGCAATTTTTTGCTGCGAAGTCTGAATATCCCGATATTCTGCTGTTTTTTCGCATGGGCGATTTTTACGAATTATTTTATGATGATGCCCGCAAGGCCGCGAAATTACTCGACATCACGCTAACCCAGCGCGGAAACTCGGCCGGCCAGCCAATCGCAATGTGTGGAGTTCCATACCATGCCGCCGAAGGCTATCTGGCGCGATTGGTGGCACTGGGTGAATCGGTTGCCATCTGCGAACAAATTGGTGACCCGGCGCTGGCAAAGGGTTTGGTCGAACGCAAAGTGGTTCGCCTTGTCACCCCCGGCACCGTCACTGATGAAGCGATGTTGCAGGAACGTCGCGATAATTTATTGCTTTCGATTTCTTACGGTAAGCATGGTTATGGTTTGGCATGGGCCGACTTATCGGCGGGAAGATTTCTTGTCAATGAGGTCGCGAATGAAGATGCCTTGCAAGCAGAACTCGCACGTCTGGACCCGGCAGAAATATTAATTCCGGATCAAGACGGCTTACCGGTATTCTTGCAGAGCCTCACCAGCATGCGTCGCCGCGCACCGTGGTTGTTTGACAGCGAAACCTGTCGTCGCCAATTACTACGGTTTTTTTCAGTTCATGACCTAAGCGGTTTCGGTATCGAAAATTTACCCTTGGCCATCGGTGCTGCCGGCGCCTTGCTCGCCTATGTCGAAGAAACCCAAAAGCAAAGACTGCCGCATTTATCCAATATTGTGCTGGAATCTTCCGATGACAGTATTGCGATGAATGCCGCGACCCGGCGACATCTGGAATTGGATTCGCGTGTTGACGGTCGCATTGAACACACCTTGCTCGGCGTGTTGGATTCCACCATTACGCCGATGGCAGGTCGTTTACTGCGGCGTTGGCTGCATCGTCCATTGCAAAATCGCACGGTGATCAGCGAGCGTTTGCATGCAGTAAAAACCTTGATTGAACACCGCAGCGTGCAAGGTCTGCGTGAGCAATTCCGTGCCCTCGGCGATATTGAACGCATCCTCGCACGGGTGGCACTGCGCTCGGCAAGGCCGCGCGATTTAAGTACTTTGCGTGATGCCTTATTGGCATTACCCAACTTAAGCAAAACGCTGGCCGCTTTGGACTCACCGCGTTTAATAGTGCTTCTGAACGAATGCGGCCAGCATGACGAACAAGCGGCCTTATTAAAATCTGCCATTCAACTGCAACCGCCGGTTTTATTGCGCGATGGCGGTGTGATTGCCAATGGCTTCGATCCCGAGCTGGACGAGTTTCGGGAACTGGCGACCAATGCCGACCAATTTCTGATTGATCTTGAAGTCCGTGAAAAAGTCGCCACCGGAATTCCCACATTAAAAGTCGGCTACAACCGCGTGCATGGTTATTACATCGAAATTAGTAAAGGCCAATCGGTCAAAGCGCCTACGCATTACACACGCCGTCAAACACTGACCGGTGCCGAACGCTATATCACCGAAGAATTAAAAACATTTGAAGACAAAGTGTTATCGGCAAAAGATCGTTCATTGTCGCGCGAGAAATTCTTGTACGAAAATCTGCTCGATACCTTGAATGAAAATCTTGAGTCGCTGAAGCGTTGTGCTGCCGCATTGAGTGAACTTGATGTACTTGGCTGTTTTGCCGAACGCGCAGAAGCGCTGGACTGGGCCTGTCCCGAATTAAGTGATGCTCCGGGTATTCATATAGAACGCGGACGCCACCCCGTAGTTGAAGCAGTCCGCAGCGAACCGTTCGAGCCCAATGATTTACAGCTCGATGAAAACCGCCGCATGTTGATTATCACCGGCCCAAATATGGGCGGCAAATCGACTTATATGCGACAAAATGCCTTGATTGTTTTGCTCGCGCACATAGGGAGCTATGTGCCTGCGAGTACGGCGAAAATTGGCCCGATTGATCGTATCCTGACTCGTATCGGTGCCGGTGATGATCTGGCACGCGGCCAATCGACATTTATGGTTGAAATGTCGGAGACCAGTTACATCCTGCATCACGCTACAAAAAATTCGTTAGTGTTGATGGATGAAATTGGACGCGGCACATCGACCTACGATGGCTTGTCGTTAGCAGAAGCTTGCGCCCAGCATTTGGCCGAACAAAATCGTGCCTACACTTTATTTGCGACGCATTATTTTGAACTTACTGCCTTAGCCGAAATTGGAAGCGGCATAGCCAACGTACATCTGGATGCCATAGAACACGGTGACAAATTGGTGTTTATGCATGCCGTAAAAGACGGCCCAGCCAACCGAAGTTTTGGTCTGCAAGTTGCCGCTCTTGCCGGTTTGCCACGCAGTGTCATTTCGCATGCAAAACGCACACTGGCCGAACTAGAAGCAAGACCCTCGCACGCCAGTGAAATGTCGCCGATAACTTTAGAACAACCTCAGCAGATGGGATTATTCGTCAAGCCATCACCCATTGCCGATGCATTGGCGGCGATTGATCCCGATGAACTAAGCCCGAAGCAGGCACTGGAAGCTTTGTATCGATTGAAGTTATTGCATTGAGTGAAGACTCGGCGAATTTTAAACAACAAGTCCATGCTAAAGTTTAACTCCAGTTAGGGAGCAAAATAATGAGCAATGATTTATTAAATTCAATGTTAGGCGCCTTAGGGCCACAAGACATTGAACAAGTCGCCAAGAAGCTTGGTACTAATCCGCAACAAGCACAGGGCGCCATTGAAGCCGCATTGCCCTTATTGCTCGGCGCGATGAGCAAAAATTCCAGCGCGCCTTTTGGCGCGCAAGCACTTCATTCTGCATTGGAAAAAGATCATGCAAGTCTCGACTTGGGTAGCGTTTTAGGCGCAGTCATGGGGAGCGGCGGCCAAAGTGGCAGTGGTTTGGGCGACATTCTCGGTGCCGTGATGGGCGGCGATAATTCGCAAGCCGCAGCACCAAGCGCGGGTGAAAGTATTCTTCGTCATGTGTTTGGTGGCCAACAACAGCGTGCGAACCAGGGACTTGGACAGGCAACGGGCTTAGGCGGACAAGGCGCTAATCAATTGCTGGCTATTCTCGCACCGATTGTCATGCAAATTTTGGCAAAAAAAATGCAGTCCAATAATTGGTCGCCTACGCAACTGGGCAACGCATTGGGCCAACAACGCCAAGCGGTTGCGCAAGAAGCTGGCTTAGTCGGCGGCTTGATGAATGCCGTGCTCGATAAAGATGGTGACGGAGATGTCGATTTTTCCGACATGCTGAGCTTGGGTAAGGGATTTTTGAAAAAATAAATACCCTGATCCTTAGGAGCGCCTTCAGGCGCGATTAAATCTGCAAAATAATCTGACGTAGGAGCGAGCTCTGCGAAAAATCACAGCATATCCAAATCACCCAGCGCATTAATCAAACGCCGGGCTCGTTTGTCGGGCTTGGTCGGTGGCGCTTGATAACCAGCGTTTTCCATCTTGCGGCGTTCACGTTCCGCTTCCCTCTTGGTGCGACTCACTTCGGATTCGATATAAAGCGTTTGCGCTACGCTCGCGCTGCCGCGTTTCTCGCTGATGCCGATAACGGTAATTTCAAATAATTCATTGTTGCGCGTAATCTGCAACTGATCCTGAAGTTTTACCAGACGCGATGGCTTGACTGCCTGGCCTTCTACTTCGATCTTGCCGGTTTCAATCGCATGCTTTGCCAGTGCGCGGGTTTTATAAAAACGTGCCGCCCAAAGCCATAAATCAATTCTTGTCGAGTTGACGGGTTCATTTAAAACTTTTTTATTCATGGATGTTTTTTATCACATTGTGTGGGAGCAGCGTAAGCCGCGAAAGGTCTGCGACCATGTTTAATGTAGGAGCATTTTTCAAGCTCGCGAAATACCTCGTCGCAGGTTTTCGCGAGCAGAGCTCGCTCCTACTGTTTAAAATTTCAATAAAAAAGCCACCCGAAGGTGGCTTTTTTGAAAACGACACAAGAAGAACTTACTTAGGTGCTGACAGATCTTCTTTAATACGGGCTTTCTTACCTTCCAGGTCACGCAAGTAATACAACTTGGCTTGACGCACGTCGCCGCGACGCTTGACCGTAACCGAATCAATGATTTGGCTGTGGGTTTGGAATACGCGTTCAACGCCAAAACCGTGCGAAATTTTACGCACTGTGAAAGCAGAGTTCAGACCGGCATTTTTAATTGCAATAACCACGCCTTCATAAGCCTGGACGCGTTCGCGATTACCTTCCTTAACTTTTACATTAACGATGATGGTGTCGCCTGGACCGAATTTTGGCAGCTCGCGCGCGATTTGATCGGTTTCGAATTGTTGGAGAAGCTTATTCATATTGGCACCAAACTAAGTAGTTCTAGGTAAGAATTCGTGGGCACTCGGCGAGACGACAGCCGTAGTGAGTCGCACATTATAAAGGTCAAAGTAACTGATTGGCTAGGGCTTTTTTACTTTTTTCTGGTGCTCGGCCTGAAATTCGGCCAATAAACCCGCGTCGGCCTTGTTCAATGCACGCTTGTCCAGCAAATCCGGCCGTCGTAGCCAAGTCCGACCCAAGCTTTGTTGCCTGCGCCACCTGGCAATCGCGGCATGGTCGCCGGACAAAAGCACCGCTGGCACACCTTCTGTACCCCATACCTCGGAGCGCGTGAAGTGCGGGCAGTCGAGCAAGCCATCTTCAAAACTGTCTTGGGCCGCAGAATCGGCATGATTCAAGGCACCCTCCTGCAAGCGGCCAACGGCATCGATAATAACCGCCGCTGCTAGTTCGCCACCCGACAACACATAATCGCCAATTGAAATTTCTTCATCAACATGACGTTCGATAAAACGCTCATCGACACCTTCATAACGCCCGCACAATAAAATCAGCCGCGAGCAAGAGGCCAATTCTTTCACTTTCGCCTGTGTTAGGGGCTGGCCTTGTGGACTGAGATAAATCACTTTGGTAGGGAAATCGCAATCATTGCGAATGGCTTCAAGACAAGCGCTTAGCGGTTCGTTCAACATCAACATGCCGGGGCCGCCACCAAACGGGCGCTCATCGACACGACGATAATTTCCAGTGGCGTAATCGCGGGGGTTCCAGGCTTTAACTTGCAGCAATTCGCGTTCCTGCGAGCGCCCCACCACACCAATACCGGCACTTTGAGCGATAAAGTCGGGAAATAATGTGATGACATCAATACGCATGGTTTTTCCCGTATCGATTAAAAATCCGCTTCCCAATCAACAAGTATTGTCTGAGCATCAAAATCAATTTTCTTGATGTAATCGTCCATTACAAACGGCAATAAACGCACGCGTTCGCCTTGGACAAACATCACGTCATTCGCACCGTTATTGAACAGATGCGAGACCTTGCCGAAATCGACGCCTTCCAAGTTATGTACTTGCATTCCTTCCAGATCGATCCAGTAATATTCACCGGCTTTTGGCGCTGGTAAACGTGAGCGAGGCACCCAGACTTCAGCGCCAGTTAGCGCTTCGGCAACATCACGATCATCAATATCAGGAAAGAAAACCGTGAGGCCTTTGTTGGTTTCCCGGGCCCGCACTTCAGTAATTTCTTTTTCATGGCCGTTGTGAACCAGAATCCAGGGTTGATATTTCAACACTTGCTTCAATGGGTCGGTAAACGATTGCAATTTCACTTCGCCACGAACGCCAAAAGCGCCGACCACCCTGGCTACTAGGATGCGGCGCTCTGAGTTATTCATTAGGCATCGCCATCATACAATGGCGAAAAGCTTAGGCCGCAGCCTTACCAGCTTCTTTAAACAACACGCTGACTTTGTCGGTCAATTGCGCGCCGTGCGAAACCCAATGCTTGATACGCTCAAGATTAAGTTCAACGCGTTTTTCTTGACCTTGGGCAACCGGGTTGTAATAACCCACGCGCTCAATGGAACGACCATCGCGCTTATTGCGCTGGTCGGTCACAACAACGTGATAGAAGGGACGCTTTTTGGCGCCACCGCGGGCCAGGCGAATCTTGACCATGATAATTTGCTCTACTTTCTTAAGGTGAATTAGCGGCTTACTGTTGAGTAGACCGCCGGGGAGCCGGAGATTATAGCGGGGAAATGCCCTCGTGGAAACCCTGATTGACCCATATTTAGCTATTTTGGAGCCCTAGCCCTTGCGTGTAGCCAAGAAGCTCGCGTCCAACTCAAGATTGGCACTTGATGGAGATAGCCGCAAACAGCCTAAATGCCATTCAGAAATGATTTTCCGCTGCCGGACAACAGCCAGAAAAATGCCGCGCAGTTCAAGAAAACAGTCACCCAAAAGGCAATTCGAAATGATTGTTTTATCGATTTGTGCCGCAAAAGTCGTTGAGCAAGCAAGGCGCCGGGCCAACCGCCAATCAATCCAATCAGAAGCAAAGTGCTTTCCTGTGTTCTTGAACGATTGTTTTTGGCAGCAGATTTATCGATCCAATACATGAAAAAGGCAATGGTGCTGGTTGCAAGATAAATAATAAGTATTGCCATCGGTAGCTTGCCCATCATGATGAGCAGCGCTAAAAAACTGCAAAATATTATCCCGAATAGATGCCCGAAAAGCTTTCTGTCTTTCCCAATATTCGAAGCAGAGTGTTCATTGGAATACTTGATGTTTTTTGCTTGCAACCTGCGTTGTTGATCAAAGCTTGTTTCATAAGTTGTCAAGTCGCCCTCAATCGGGCGGCGCTTACGTTCAAAGGCTTTGATATGGGCAAATGCTCTATCTCCGCCGCCATTCGGGCTGACAAATCCGAAACCTTTGTCATCATTCCAGTTGGTGATTCGTCCTTGAAAACGCATCGGTGCGGCCTCTCAATTAGCGTCTGAACCCACCACCGCCCGGAAACCCACCACCACCCATCATGCCTTTCATGGTGCGCATCATGCCTTTCATGCCGCCGCCGGCAAGCTTACTCATCATGCTTTCCATTTGCTGGAATTGCTTGAGCAGTTTGTTTACATCGGCCGGCGTGGTGCCCGAGCCCCGAGCAATTCGCGCGCGGCGCGAGCCGTTCAGTAAAGCCGGATTACGACGTTCTTTTTTCGTCATTGAATTAATGATGGCGACCATGCGCGGCATTTCCTTGCCGGTCATTTGTGATTTCACATGATCGGGCACTTGCGACATCCCCGGCAATTTATCCATTAAGCCAGACAGTCCGCCCATATTTTCCATTTGTTCCAGCTGGTCGCGCATATCGTTCAAATCAAACTTCTTGCCCTTGGCGACTTTTTCGGCAAACTTCTGGGCTTTCTGATGATCAACTTGCGATTGCACTTGTTCGACCAAGCTGAGCACATCACCCATATCCAGAATGCGGCTTGCAGCCCGGTCGGGATGGAAAATATCCAGACCATCGAGTTTTTCACCGACACCGACAAACTTGATCGGCTGCCCAGTAATGTGGCGGACCGAAAGCGCCGCACCGCCGCGCGCATCGCCATCGGTCTTGGTTAGCACGACACCGGTCAATGGCAATGCATCGGCAAAGGCTTTAGCAGTGTTGGCGGCATCTTGACCAGTCATGGCATCGACGACAAACAGGGTTTCAACCGGTGATATCGCAGCATGCAGGGCCTTGATTTCCTGCATCATCGCTTCGTCAATCGCCAAACGACCGGCGGTATCAACAATCAAAACATCGACATAACTTTTACGGGCATCATCAATTGCGGCACGCGCAATATCGACCGGATTTTGATTGGCACTCGATGCAAAAAACAAAGCGCCCGATTGTTTGGCCAATGTTTCCAATTGCTGAATAGCGGCGGGTCTATATACGTCGCAACTCACTACCATCACTTTTTTCCTGCGTTTTTCTTTCAGGAATTTCGCTAGTTTACCGACCGTGGTAGTTTTGCCTGCGCCTTGTAAACCTGCCATGAGAATCACAGCAGGTGCGGGCACATTCAAATTCAAGTCGCTAGCCTGCGAACCCATCACCGCCGCCATTTCGTCATGCACCACTTTAATCAGTGCCTGGCCCGGCGTCAGACTGGTCATCACGTCCTGGCCAATCGCGCGGACTTTGATACTTTCGATCAAGGCCATCACCACCGGCAATGCTACGTCGGCTTCCAGCAAGGCAATGCGGACTTCACGCAAGGATTCTTTAATATTGTCTTCGCTTAAACGACCGCGACCACGCAAATTCTGCAAGGTGCTGGAAAGACGCTGGGTAAGTGACTCGAACATGGTGTTTCCGGAGGTTCTAGAAGTACTCAATTATAGCCCAGCAAGCAGCATTTTCCGGCGCCGAGTTCTCAGGCTTAGCTGAACATGCGACACTTGCGGCATGATATTTACATTCCTTGCAGCCCTGCTTTACCTGGCCGCCACCGGTATATTACTTAGCCGCGCACAGCCCGACGCCGCAGTGCCTAACAAGACTGCGTTCTTCTTGGCAGTCAACGCCGTGCTTTGCCATGCCCTAGTGCATATTCTTGAGGTTGTGAATGGTTCCGGTCTGCAGCTGCATTTTTTTGCCGCGCTTTCTCTCGTTAGTCTGGGAATGGCAGCACTGACCACAAGTGTTTCATTGAATCAGCGCTTACAAGCCTTGGGGATTGTGGTGTTTCCATTGGCGGCTATTTTTGTCGTTACTTTATTTTTCTTCAGCGACAACAAACCGGAAACCCTTAGCTGGCAATTATTGATGCACGCCATGCTGGCTTTGTTGGCCTACGCGACTTTGGCAATTGCCTCCTTACTTGCCTTGATGCTGTGGTTTCAGGAACGTGCATTACGTAATCGCAAAATTCACGGCTGGTTGCGAGCGTTGCCGCCGCTGGTGCACCTTGAAACTTTATTATTCCGCACCGTCGGTGTCGGCTTTATTTTACTAAGCTTTGTATTAGTGACCGGCCTGCTGTTTGTTGAAAATATGATGGCGCAACATTTGTGGCATAAAACTGTGCTCTCGGTTTTATCCTGGCTGATGTTTGGCGGACTCTTGGCAGGCCGCTGGCGCTATGGCTGGCGTGGTCCTCGTGCCGTGCGATTAACCCTTGTCGCGATGACTTTATTGTTGCTGGCGTATTTTGGCAGTCGTGCAGTATTGGAGATTTTGGGAAGAGTTTGATCCGTGGCCCGGGCGATGGCTCTATCTCACCCGGGTTTAGATCGTCCAATTTCCCGGGTGAATAGAGCCATCACCCGGGCTACGACGGTGTACAAAGATCAAAATGCCGCCTGTAACGCATCGCTTAAGCGCTCAACACCAATCACTTCCATCTCCTTGAACATGCCTTTTTTCGGCGCATTGGCTTTGGGCACGATAGCGCGTTTGAAGCCGTGCGTTGCTGCTTCTTTCAGGCGTTCTTCGCCGTTAGGTACTGGGCGAATTTCGCCGGATAATCCGACCTCACCAAAGGCGACGGTTTTATCGGCGAGGGGTTTGTCGCGCAATGAACTTAATACCGCCAGCAACACCGGTAAATCGGCGGCAGTTTCCTGTACGCGAATTCCGCCGACCACATTAACGAAAACGTCTTGGTCGTAAACGCCGACACCACCGTGGCGATGAAGCACCGCCAATAACATCGCCAAGCGATTTTGTTCCAAGCCCAATGTAACTCGACGCGGATTGGCGAGCGGGCTTTTATCAACTAGAGCCTGCACTTCAACGAGTAATGGTCGTGTACCTTCGCGCGTTACCAGAACAATACTTCCCGGCGTGTTACTTTGCGTGCCGGAAAGAAAAATTGCCGAAGGGTTTGGTACTTCTTTCAAGCCTTTTTCCGACATCGCAAAAACGCCGAGTTCGTTTACCGCACCGAAACGGTTTTTGAATGCACGCAGTACGCGGAAACGACTACCGCTGTCGCCTTCGAAATATAAAACCGCATCGACCATATGTTCGAGCACGCGCGGACCGGCGATACCACCTTCTTTCGTGACATGGCCAACCAGAAATACTGCGGTGCCGGTTTCTTTAGCAAAGCGCACCAAACGCGCTGCACTTTCACGCACCTGACTCACGGAGCCTGGCGCCGCCGTAAGATGCTCCGACCAAAGGGTCTGGATGGAATCGGCAATAATTAGTTTAGGTTTTGTGGTGGAGGCCTGCGTAATAATTTTTTCGACACCGGTTTCGGCCAGTGCATGCAATACCTCCAGATTCAAACCGAGCCGTGTTGCACGCCCGGCAATTTGCCCCAGACTCTCTTCACCACTGACATACAAACCTGGCATATGCGCGCCCATATGCGCGAGTGTTTGCAGTAGCAAGGTAGATTTTCCAATGCCAGGATCACCGCCAATCAATACCACCGAACCTTCGACAAGACCACCGCCGAGTACGCGGTCAAATTCACCGATGCCGGTAGAGACACGCGTCTCTTCGGATTGATTCACCGATTTAAGCGGCGTGATTTTAGGTGTATGGGTATCGCCTGCCCAACCGCCTTGGCGAGTCGATTGCTTGGCGGCACTAGCCGATTCAATCACGAATTCGCTCAAGGTGTTCCAAGCACCGCATTCACCGCATTGGCCCTGCCATTTATTGTGGTCGGCACCGCATTCGCTGCAGACGTAAGCGGTTTTGGTTTTTGCTTTTTGGGTTGCCATGGTTTTTTTATCCTGTATCACCCTATCGTAACGTGTTCGCGCTGAGAGCACATCTTGGAAATGATTAATTTTATGCGTCGATTGTCTGGCGTAGCGATCTCATTACGTGAGACAAAAAGCAAAGAGCGCCCCTCACCCGCCCACTGCGTGGGCACCCTCTCCCCGAAGAGCCCAGGGAGAGGGAGTCGCAAATTTAATCACTGCGAAAAATCTCCACAATGCTCTCTCTCCGCTCTGAACACGCTGTGCGCCCCGAAGAGCACGCGGAGAGGGAGTCGCAAATTTAATCACTGCGAAAAATCTCAACAATGCTCTCTCTCCGCTCTGAACACGCTGTGCGCCCCGAAGAGCACGGGGAGAGGGAGTCGCAAATTTAATCACTGCGAAAAATCTCCACAATGCACCCTCTCCCCGCGCTCTTCGGGGAGAGGGTGGCGCGCAGCGCCGGGTGAGGGGGCTGTTGCTCTAAATGCCTGCAAATCGAGCGCAATCGTGTTCAACACCAATGCCGTGTTAATGAACACATCATCATTCCAAAATCGTAAAACACGATAGCCGAGACTTTCCAGTGTTTTTGTTCGGACAGCATCATATTTAGTCTGATCAACATGCTGGCTGCCATCCAGCTCAACAATCAACAATGCCGACAAGCATACAAAGTCGGGGAAATAATTTGCGATGCGATGCTGTCTTCGAAATTTGAAACCAAGTAATCGACGATCACGTAGATGCTGCCATAGAAATTTTTCGGCTTCGGTTTGATTTCGCCTTAAACTTCGTTCACGTGAATGGTCTTGCTTTGAACGCATGATTCTGGTCTGTGATTAATTATGGCCATAATCAGTGTTTTCATTTTCCCGAACCATCAGGTGATTCTGATAGTTGTGTAGGGGAATATTTCAATAATGTACGAACGGCTAAAGAGCGCCCCTCACCCGTCGCTGCGCGCCACCCTCTCCCCGAAGAGCGCGGGGAGAGGGATAGCAATCTGTGGGTGTTTTAATCACCACAAAAATCCAGCCACAAAAAACCCGCCGAAGCGGGTTTTGAGACTCGAAGTGCCGATTAAGCATTCGGTTTGTGTTATTGCTTCATAGCTTGCAGGTATTATTCTTTGGTGCCGGGAATAGGAATCGAACCTACGACCTCATCATTACGAATGACGCGCTCTACCAACTGAGCTATCCCGGCGCAGGCCGTGATTTTAAGGCTTTAGTGGGGGTGGGTCAATTTAACTTTGTTGTGGTGATGCAAACAAGGTCTTACAGGTCGCCCGCAAGCGGCCTCCTAAGTATGAGGTTTTGTAGAAGCCGCTGGATTTTCATCGGGTCAATATCCTAGGTTCGAAATACTAATCCACCAATACCAGACGCAATTCCTTTGGTAATGCAAAGACGATATTTTCAGGTTCACCATCGAGCTCGGTAACGATGCCGCCACCCAATGCCTGCAGCTTGGCGATAACTCCCTGCACTAGTACTTCTGGCGCAGATGCGCCGGCAGTCACGCCGATATTCTTGCGGCCTACTACCCATTCCGGCTTGATGAATTCTGCACCGTCGATCAAATAGGCTTCGCAGCCTTCTTTTTCCGAGAGCTCGCGCAGGCGGTTAGAATTGGAACTGTTGATTGAACCCA
>Ga0209181_10007720_pt1 | contig 14658 bp, 15 predicted proteins | sample MAT05_FD_187208 | JGI IMG/M metagenome (GOLD analysis project Ga0209181, IMG submission 187208) | Freshwater microbial communities from Lake Fryxell liftoff mats and glacier meltwater in Antarctica - MAT-05 (SPAdes) (version 2) | ecosystem: Environmental > Aquatic > Freshwater > Ice > Liftoff... | reverse complement strand
TGTACGCGGCAAGGTGAAGCGCAACACCGAGAAATTTGCCCGCGATCGCGGCATCGAAGTAATCACCGCTGAAGTTCTCTACGCTGCCAAAGAAGCGGTTAGCGCATAATAGTGATAATCGTTTTGTGGAGAGATTTTGATGGCTCACTCGATTTTGTTTCATGAACTCGTCGAGTAGGTTGATGAACTCTCCACAGACAATCAAGAAATGTTGTCTGACCTAATTCGCAAACGCCGCATCGAAAAGCGACGAGTAGAAATCGCTAAAAATGCGGCACAAGCCCTGGCGGCTGTCCGTGCTGGAACTGCAAAAAGTGGATCAGTTGAAGACTTAAAAGCGGATCTATTGCGGGAAGATTAGGGGCGATCGTTTGGAGTGAGTACTTTCGGAGAGCCTTCAAATAAGATCTGTTTTAGGCATCTGAAAAGGTGCCTTTTTGGTTGGAGTAGCATTAGAAAGGGAATCCTGAGAATAGATTTACGCGCATAGCCTCTATGACCATTCCAGATTTTCAAAGTATCATGCTGCCTCTGATGCAATTTGCCAACGATGAAAAAGAGCATTCATCGAAAGAATCCATTGAGTACTTAGCAAACTACTTCAACTTGACCGATGAGGAGAAAAAAGAGCCACTTCCGAGCGGTAAGCAGCCTATTTTCAGCAATCGAATTGGTTGGGCTAAATCTCATCTAAACCGGGCAGGATTACTAGAATCACCAAGACGATCAATTTTTAGAATTACAGTGAGAGGCATTGAAGTACTTGCTCAAGAACCTGCAATGCTCAATATGAAAGTCCTTAAACAATTTCCTGAGTATTTAGAATTTATTGGCGGTGCAAGCAATCAGGAAAAAGCTACTGCTCCTACGGAAGATGACCCAATTGGTCAGGATACTCCAGAAGAGATTGTGGAATATGGCTATCAAAAAATTAGACAAGCTTTAGCCCAAGATATTCTTGCTAAAGTGAAAAGTTTTTCACCTACTTTCTTTGAGCAGTTGGTGGTAGAGCTACTGGTCAAAATGGGATACGGCGGTTCGATTAAAGAGGCGGGTCGGGCGATCGGCAAAACAAATGATGAAGGAATTGACGGCATCATCAAGGAAGATCGGTTAGGTCTGGATGCGATCTACATTCAAGCAAAGCGATGGAACGATACCGTAGGTCGTCCCGAAATTCAGAGATTTGTCGGTGCGCTTGCAGGGCAGGGAGCCAAGAAAGGCATTTTCATCACCACATCCAAATTTTCTGAGCAGGCAAAGGGGTACACACCCAGAAACGATACAAAGATAGTTCTAATCGATGGTGAAGAACTTGCCCAGTATATGATTGACTTCAACTTGGGCGTTTCAATTGTGTCCGAGTATCAAATCAAAAAAATTGATTCCGATTATTTTGGAGATGAGTAAAACTCAAGTTTTCAGAAAGAAACCTTTAAGTTTTTGGCAACTTGCCGACTTGGAATGTGTTTTTGCGGCTCTGCCGATTGGATCGAAGTGGCAGAGCCACTTTTGAGGTACTCCCATGTAGAACATGGGAACAAGGAACATCGTGATCAGTACGAGATTGCTGGGTTTCAGAAGTTGTGTCAGTCACTCAGGTTTGGTTGATTACTGGACTAATGCGATAAGTACATCCCCCACCTCTAATCATTCAAATCACTTCATCGACTCTCGCTTCCTACTTATTTCTGTGGTGCGGGTTCTGGGCACTTCCTGTTCGCAAAATCACATTGATAGATATGAGACTCCTGCCAGGAAAGCGGGATTTCGAGTAGATCTCGTGTTCCGGTTACCCCTTGAGCAATAAACAGCAACACGGCGACAGAATTCAAAGTCGCGTGGACAATGCGCCAGCGGTGGCTGCGGTCTTGGTAAATATCTTGGATGATGGCTAAAGAAAAAATCATTAGCAAGGTGGCAGTCACACCAAAGTAAAAATGGGAGACAAACCACTCATTATCTCGCCGATAGATGCCATCTTGTAGGCTAAGAACTACAAGAGTCGCACCGCACAAAGTCGCAAAAATGCCGCGCCACAGCTTTTTCTGCACTCTGTAAAGCATCACCAATGAGCCAATGGTGACTATATACATCAGTAAAATCAAGATGAATTTGAACGGCTCGGTACTCCATAATTGATCTTTAGCAATTTTGCTAAACATGGGGCGTGTGATGCCGAGTAGCTCTACTCCAACGACTGATCCAGCCAGCCACCGTCCTAGTTTTAAGTGGTCTTGCCCTACTCCAGGCGGAATTTTGCTTTTTCCTTCTTCGGCAACTTTAAGCCGACGTTCACGGGTTAACCACGCCATTCTAAGCACCATACCGATGATTGGAAACACAATGGTGACCGCGATCGCCGGATGCACTAACCGCAGAATATCTGCAAAATCGAGCATATTAGCACCTCTCTAAGTTCAGCTAAACAATTTGAAACATCCACATCTACGATTGCCGGATGTTAGGTTAACATCGAGTTCTACCCCAACATAAGATTATCGGTGGAGGTAAAGATGATAGTTTTGTACCCACTTCAAAAGTACGCTGCAAATGCAACAATTGGATGTATGCAACCAGTATGTTTCACTTAAAGCTTGTCTCTTGCAGAAATTTTTCAAAGAAGTTTTCACAGAATTTCAAGCTGATGGGAATTACAAGCATCAACTGAGCTTGTTGGCTAAGCGCGATCGCCCAGTTTCATCTTTAGCTTTCTTAAAGCCTTAACAACTCACGAAACAGAAAACATCCAGCCCTGCGTCCTTAGCAACATCAGTCCAACAGATTGGTAAATTAAATCACCTGCAATTCAATCCGATCCCTGCAATAGATTCTCAATAATCAGTCTTCTTGAAATTGAAAGACGTTAGAATTATGATGGCAACATTCAATGCAAGCCTTATTTCCCAGCGGCGATTATGTTTTCCTACACGGCTGATTCGCTCAAATCGGAATTAAACTCAAAAGGGTGGCGGCTGACTCCCCAACGAGAGACCATCCTACAAGTGTTTCAAACGCTTGCTAGAGGAAATCACCTCAGTGCTGAAGAGCTACACGATATATTAGGTCAGCGTGGGGAGCCAATTAGCCTTTCTACCGTATATCGCACTGTCAAGTTAATGGCTCGCATGGGTATTTTGCGTGAACTTGAACTTGCTGAAGGACACAAACACTATGAATTGAACTCTGCCTCACCTCATCATCATCACCACTTAGTTTGTGTGCAGTGTAATCGCACAATTGAGTTTGAAAATGACTCGATTTGGAAGCAAGGACTAAAGCAAGTTGATAGAGCTGGGTTTCAAATGATCGATTGCCAATTAACGATTTATACGATTTGTCCAGAAGCTCTCAGAATGGGTTGGCCGGCTTCTGTTCCTAGCCGTTGGATGTGTTCTCGATCAATCGCTAGTATGGAGCCTACCGAAAAGCCTGAAATTTCCAGCCCCCAACCTTAGTCAACAAACTTAAGCGAACTAAGAAGGCTCCTGTGATTAAAACAGGAGCCTTCTTTATAAGAGCTAACCTTGGATGACTAGAATCTAGTCAAGATCTGGCATCGATAGAACCGCTTCATCTTCGCGATCAATTCCTCTCTCAAAGCCAGCCGCTGCCGCACGGGCGCGTCCTGCATGCCACAGGTGCCCTACTAGAAAGAAGAACCCCACCAGGAAGTGAAATGATGCTAACCAAGCACGAGGAGACACGTAGTTAAATGAGTTAATCTCAGTTGCTACGCCACCCACAGAGTTGATCGAACCCAAAGGAGCATGGGTCATATACTCAGCCGCACGGCGAGTTTGCCAAGGCTGAATATCATTTTTGATCTTGGTGAGATCTAAACCATTAGGTCCACGCAGAGGCTCTAACCAAGGCCCACGGAAATCCCAAAAGCGCATCGTTTCTCCACCGAAAATAATTTCACCGGTAGGCGATCGCATCAGGTATTTACCTAAGCCTGTAGGACCCTGTGCAGAACCCACGTTTGCACCCAGGCGTTGGTCACGCACCAAAAAGGTCATGGCTTGCGCTTGAGACGCTTCAGGACCAGTAGGACCATAGAACTCGCTAGGGTATGCAGTGTTGTTAAACCAAACAAAACAAGCAGCAATCAGGCTCATCAAGGATAAAGCGCCAATGCTGTAGGAGAGATAAGCCTCGCCAGACCACACCAACGCTCGACGTGCCCAACCAAAGGGCTTTGTCAAAATGTGCCAGACACCGCCAGCAATGCAGATAAAACCGACCCAAATGTGACCACCTATAATATCTTCCAGGTTATCAACACTAACGATCCAGCCATCCCCACCAAAAGGAGACTTAGCCAAATAGCCGAAGATAACAGCAGGATTCAAGGTTGGGTTAGTAACCACACGAACATCGCCGCCGCCTGGTGCCCAAGTGTCATACAGCCCACCAAAGAACATGGCTTTAGCCACTAGCAAGAATGCGCCCAACCCTAACAGGATGAGGTGATACCCAATGATGTTAGTCATTTGGTTTTTATCTTTCCAGTCGTAGCCAAAAAAGCTGGAATAGTCTTCCAACACTTCAGGACCACGAATGGCATGATAAAGTCCGCCAAACCCAAGCACAGCCGAAGAAATTAGATGAAGTACGCCAACTACAAAGTAAGGGAAAATATCAATGACTTCACCACCTGCGCCAACGCCCCAGCCTTGGCTGGCTAGATGAGGAAGCAAGATCATTCCTTGCTCGTACATGGGTTTTTCTGGAATGAAATGAGCCACCTCAAACAAGGTCATGGCTCCAGCCCAAAAAACTATTAGACCCGCATGGGCAACGTGCGCACCCAACAGCTTGCCAGATAGATTAATTAAGCGAGCGTTACCAGACCACCAAGCAAAGCCAGAGGACTGTTGATCCCGACCTGCTCCTACAAGCATTGAATTATTAGAGAGCGTTACCACGTGGAAGAACCTCCTCAGGGAAGATAAAGTTTTCGTGAATTTGGTCTTGAGGAGCCATCCAAGCGCGGATGCCTTCATTGAGCAGAATGTTCTTAGTGTAGAACGTTTCAAACTCAGGGTCTTCCGCCGCCCGGATCTCCTGAGAAACAAAGTCATACGCTCTCAGGTTAAGCGCCAAGCCGATGATGCCAATCGATGCCATCCACAATCCCGTTACCGGCACAAACAACATGAAGAAGTGCAGCCAGCGCTTGTTGGAAAAGGCAATGCCAAAAATCTGCGACCAAAATCGGTTCGCGGTCACCATGGAGTAAGTCTCTTCTGCCTGAGTGGGCGAGAAGGCGGTGAAGGTGTTGGAGCCTTCCCCATCCTCAAATAAGGTATTCTCGACCGTCGCTCCATGAATCGCACAAAGCAACGCTCCACCCAAAATCCCCGCAACGCCCATCATGTGGAAGGGGTTGAGGGTGAAGTTATGGAACCCTTGAACAAACAGGATAAACCGGAAGATTCCTGCAACCCCTAGGCTGGGTGCAAAGAACCAGCTTGATTGTCCCAATGGATAGATGAGAAAAACGGAAACAAAGACGGCAATCGGTCCGGTGAAGGCGATCGCGTTATAAGGACGAATGCCCACCAAGCGAGCGATTTCGATTTGACGTAGGCAGAAGCCAATCAGAGCAAACGCGCCATGCAGGGCGACAAATGCCCACAAACCACCGAGTTGGAACCAGCGGGTTAGGTCGCCTTGAGCTTCAGGGCCCCACAAGAACAGCAGGGAGTGTCCTAAGCTATCGGCGGGAGTGGAAACGGCTGCGGTCAAAAAGTTGCAGCCTTCAAGATAGGATGATGCGAGTCCGTGGGTATACCAGGAGGTAACGAAGGTGGTGCCGGTTAGCCATCCGCCAATTGCCATGTAGGCGCAGGGGAAAAGCAGTAAGCCGGACCAGCCGATGAAGACAAAGCGATCGCGTTTTAGCCAGTCGTCAAGAGCATCAAACAGCCCTTGTTTTGCAGGCGCGCGCCCCAGTGCTACGGTCATATGGCAAAACTCCAGATTGGATACAAGTGCTTAAGAGTGTCCCCAGTCATACTTTGATTTAGCCTGAATTAAAAAAATTCGGAATATCTGAAGTATGAATAGAGTTTACGTTTCTTTACTATTAGCTAATTATACAAATATATATAAATTAGTCCATAGATTTTTTAGGGAATTCTGCTTGTATCTGTACTGAGTATTTATGCTCAATCGCTTGTCATGACAACGCTAGAGCCACTTCATATATATAGGACTTACGCACTCGCCCCCTAAATCCCCCAATTCTGGGGGACTTTGATCTCTAGCTCCTCCAGAATTGGGGGTTAGGGGGGCAAATTTCGATTGATTTGCGTAAGTCCTGATATAGAGGTGCAAAAAACATAGAGTTCCAAGGATTGATTGATGCCCGACGACACGCTGCCTTTCCTTATCGGCTTAGGAGTTCTCATCTTATATTTAGGACTATCTGCGATCACTGAGATGGGCACAAAATTGCCTTGGAAAAAGTAATGTTTAGACGAATGTACTACCACAACGCTCAGGAACATTTGACTCTATGGCTGGAATCAATTCAGTGAGCAGCTTATTGCTAATTATCACAACGTTTTATCAGGCGATCGCCTGTTGGCGTGAAGATCAAGCATCGCCACCCGGTCAGCGCATTGATATCGGTGGATATAAACTCCACTGGTATACCGCAGGTCACTCTGAAACTCAGCCAACTATCGTGCTAGATCACAGTCTGGGAGGGATTGAAGGCTATTTCTTATTGCCAGAATTGGCGAAGTTGGGTCGGGTTTGTGGTTACGATCGCGCTGGATATGGATGGAGCGATCGCAGTCCCTATCCGCGCACCAGTCAACAGATTGTCATTGAACTCGATCAGCTTCTTACCGCTGCCAATATTGCTCCTCCCTACCTGCTGATTGGTAATTCTTTTGGCAGTTATAATTTGCGGCTCTATGCCCATCAGTTTCCTGAAAAAGTTGCGGGGCTGGTGTTAACCGATGGCTTGCATGAAAACGGCATGTTGCGGATGACGCTGTTGTTGCAGGGATTAAAACTATTTTTTGTTTCTGGCTTTGTTATGTGTGTGCTGGGATCTGCTTTGGGAATTATTCGATTGCTGAAAACGTGTAAAGTGTTTGAACTCTTAAAGCCAGAGTTAAGGCAGTATCCCAGTCATATTTTGAAGCCCGTCACGCGATCGTTTTGCCGCCCCAAACATTGGATCACCATGGCTCAAGAAATGTGGAACCTAGAGACCAGCGGGCGGCAACTTCAAGCCATTGATTCCCTCGGCTCGTTACCAATAGTCAGCATCAAAGCCAATAGCTTTTTCAAGCTATCCCTCTGGACGCGGTTGATTCCTTTGGGATCTGCAAATCGGCTACGCGATGAAATGCATCAAGAGATATTGAAACTTTCGACAAACTGCGTTCAACTCCAAGCCGAGACTAGCGGTCATTTTGTTTGGCTAGATCAACCAGAGGTGATGCTACAAGCCGTAAAGATTCTTTCAGAAAAAGTGACCTAAATTGCCAGAGATCGCCTAGATTTTAACGATGCGTGGCACATTGGATAGGCTTCAGTTTGACCAATTTTTTAGTCTTTAGTTCTGCATCCTTAATATGTCCTTTCCCCTATTCCTGCAAAATTTTCTGAATGGGCTTTCGATTGGGAGTGTTTACGCTATCTTTGCCTTGGGCTACACGCTAATTTTTTCCATTTTGGGAATTATCAATTTTGCTCATGGGATGGTGTTTACTCTAGGAGCCTATTTCACCTATTTCCTGATGGGCGGAGCCGTTGGGTTTAATGGCTTGCTGGCAACGGCTCAATTATCGATCGCCCTCCCGTTTTGGCTGGCAACCTTACTTGGCGGAGTGCTGGCAGGTTTGGTAGGAGTGGCGATCGAGCGTTTTGCGTTTCGTCCATTACGACGGCGAGGAGCCGATCCGCTACTCACAGTAGTGTCTAGCTTGGGTGTGGCGCTCGTGATTGTGAACCTGATCCAATATTTGGTGGGTGCCGAAAGCTATACCTTTCCTGCTGATACCTATGGAAAATTGCCTGCTGCCATCAACTTTGGCACAGCAGAAAATCCGATTCCGATTCGCACCGTGCAAATTGTAATTTTTCTCATATCCGCCCTGATTTTGGCAGTATTGACTTACCTAATCAACACAACTAAGTATGGCAAGGCAATGAGGGCAGTGGCAGAAGACTCTACTACTGCCAGTTTGCTGGGAATTGACACGAATCGCTTTGTGGTACTGACGTTTTTTGTGAGTAGTTTTCTGGCGGGGATTGCGGGAACGTTAGTTGGCTCCAGTGTCAGCATTGCGGGACCCTATTTTGGGATTAGCTATGGCTTGAAAGGGTTGGCAGTGATTGTGCTGGGTGGATTGGGCAGCATTCCAGGGGCAATGGTGGGGGGATTGGTGATCGGTTTGATCGAGGCGTTTGTTCCGGCTGACTATTCGGCTTATAAGGATGCGATCGCCTATAGCATTTTGTTCCTGATGCTGCTGGTATATCCTCAAGGTTTGCTAGGGCGGAAAGTGATTCAAAAGGTCTAACCTACTGGGTTCATGGGTTTGGTTTATAATTTACCCACCTAAAATTTCTGGGTTGTGCGGCGGGGGTGAGCAGTGGTCTCTGTAATAGGACTTACACACTCGCCCCCTAAGTCCCCCAATTCTGGGGGACTTTGACCTCTAGCTCCCCCAGAATTGGGGGTTGGGGGGCAAATTTCGATTGATTTGCGTAAGTCCTGTGTAATTATTTTCAATGACTGATTTCTTTGTAACCTATGGATTTCTGCTGGTTTCCATGACGTTTGGGGCAATGCTGGGATTGTCGTTGTATCTACCGCTAATGGCAGGGCAGTTGTCTTTGGCAAGTCCAGGGTTTTATGCGGTAGGGGGCTATATTGCCGCGATCGCATCCACCAAAGTGTTTCCAGTGGAGCCAGGGCAACCCTATCCGATTCTGCTAGTGCTGCTAGCCATGCTGGTAGCGGGGTTGGTGAATGGGCTGCTAGGCTTTATGGTGGGTATTCCAGCGTTGAGGCTACGGGGCATTTATCTCGCGATCGCCACCATTGCCTTTGTCGAAATTCTACGAATCCTCTGTTTCAACCTAGAGATTACAGGGGGCGCAGTTGGGATTTTTGGCATTCCTCAGCCTTTTGCTCAACCGATCGAATATCTGTGGATTGCCGTACCACTACTGTTGCTCAGCATGGTGTTTCTCTATCGACTAGAAAAAATCCGTGTAGGCAGAGCCTTTATCGCCATTCGTGAAGATGAACTCGCTGCCGATGCCATGGGAATTAGCCCAACCTATTTCAAAGTTCTGGCATTTGTGCTGGGCGCAGTTTTAGCAGGCATGGTGGGTGCCCTCAGCGCTCACTTTCTCAACACCTGGAACAGCCGTCAAGGCACTTTTGATGTCAGCATTGTTCATCTTACCTATGTGCTAATTGGCGGTTCGCGCACTTTTTGGGGTCCGGTATTGGGCGGCATGGTGTTCACCGCATTGCCAGAAGTACTGCGCGCAATGGCAGATATTGCAGGATTGCCCCTGTGGCTGGCTCAATTTTTGCGAGATAGCCGCTTAATTTTATTTGGGCTGATCATTGTGGTGGGCACCATCTTTTTTCCCCAGGGCATTGTCACACCAGAGTTACTCGATCGATTTAAGCGCTTCAAGTTGTAATTGCAGCCATCAATCTAATGCTGCTGTCCAGCGGCTTGTTCTGTACAAGATTACACAAACTAGAAATTTATCCCGATGTAATGTTTATCTCGCTGGTTTATATGCAGGAGTAACGTTTATGGTAGCGATTCAAGAAGTGTCTTTACCGCGCAATTGCACCTTCAGCCCATCTGACTGGCAAGCGCTTGCACCCTTCTGGTATCCCGTGGCGTTCTCCCATGAAATCACAACTGAGAAGCCTTATGGCACTCGATTGCTGGATGAGCGCCTAGTGATTTATCGGGTTTCTAATGGCTCCATCACCGTTGCCCAAGATCTCTGTTTGCATCGAGGTGCGCCGCTTAGCTTGGGCTGGATCGAAAACGATCGCCTCATCTGCCCGTATCATGGGGTGCAATATGATCAAAATGCCCAGTGCGTTCGCATTCCGGCTCAACCCAAAGCAGCAATTCCATCCCGGCTAAAACTCAAGACCTATCCCGTGGTAGAGCGTTTTGGCTTGGTATGGACTCGATTGGTGGATAACGAATCTGTGGGGTTTCCTGATATGAGCGAGTGGGACGATCCAGATTATATTCAGGTGCTACCCGATTCCGTCGAGTTGAATGCAGCCGCAGGGCGACAGGTAGAAGGCTTCTTAGATGTCAGTCATTTTGCCTTCATCCATGCCCAATCTTTTGGAGAGCAGGATAACCCAGAGGTGCCGGATTACTTGACTGAGCAAACTGAACAGGGCTTTCGGGCAGATTATGTCAGTAACGTTAGCAATTACGCCCATGGGATGAAACACCTAGCGCCGCCCGATTTTCTATGGCGACGCTTGTTTGAGTTGTACGTGCCTTTTACGGCTAAGTTAACGGTTTTCTTTCCTCACGGCAAACTGCATGTTCTCAATGCGGCTTCTCCGGTATCAGCCCGTAAGACGCGGGTTTTTGTGCCAATTTGTCGCAACTTTGATAAAGATGCTCCGCTGCAAGACACGCTCGACTTTAATCACCAGGTGTTTGATGAAGATAAAGCGATCGTTGAGGAGCAATGGCCTGAGGATTTACCGATCAATCTGGCTGAGGAAGTGCATATTGCGGGTGATAAAAGCTCCATTCTTTTCCGTAAACGGCTTGCGGCTCTGGGCTTAGGGCGTTCTTTTACAGCTTGAAATGGGGCTTCCTAATCCATTGCTTTTGGGTACCTAAACGTCCTCCAGCACGAAAACGTTGCAAGTCAGTGGGTCAACTTATGCGATCGTCCATGGCACCTTATTTATACAAGTCTGGAAATTGCTGTTTCAGATGCTCCAGTTTCGGCAAGTCATGCACCACGACATAAGGATAGGTGGGATTGCGATCGATAAAGTTCTGATGGTACTCTTCTGCCACATAAAAATTAGTCGTAGGAACTAATTGGGTCACAATTGGAGTGCTATAAACCTTGTTTTGATCAAGCTGAGCGATGTAAGCCTGGGCAACTTGCTTTTGCTCGGCATCGTTTACAAAAATAGCCGAGCGATACTGAGTGCCTGAATCAGGACCTTGGCGATTGAGTTGAGTTGGGTCGTGGGCGACCAAAAAGTAGATTTTCAAAAGCTGTCCATAGGAAATTTGCGCCGGATCATAGGTGATTTTCACTGCCTCAGCGTGCCCGGTTTGCCCAGAACTCACGGTGTTGTAGTTTGCGGTGGCTGCGTCACCCCCAGAAAAGCCAGAAACCACATCAGAAACGCCTTTCAAATGCTCAAAAACAGCTTCCACTCCCCAAAAACAGCCTCCCGCAAAAATTGCGGTTTGATCTCCCTTGACCGTGGAAGCTGAAATATCGATCGCAGGCTCAAGTGCTTTTCCTGCCACGATCGCAGCGGGGCGATCGCTGGCAGCACTAGAAAACGCCATGCGAGAGGCACCATAGGCAAACGCCACAGCAATCAACGAAATCAGGGAAATATTGCGAAGCAAGCGCCGGGATGTAAAAAAACGATTTGGCATAGCGTTGATAATCTTTGGATAGGGTCAGCGGCTGAGTGCTGCGATCGCAACTGCACTTTAATACTATTGTGATTGGTATACGCAACCCATGCGCTAATGGATTATCTAAAAATCAATTTGATGATAAAAAGGCGATCGCGCCTAGGGTAAGTAGAAGTGCGATCGCCCAAGCTAATAGAGTGTTGACTCTAAAGATTGATGTTTGATCGATTAAACATCAATTAAACATTGACGTTTCCGCTGAATACACCGTTGGTTCCGGCAATGGTCGTTCCGTAAGTCGTTTCAAGTGTATAGCCCGTTAAATTTTGAAAGCTCAACCCACTTCCCTTGCCGGAAGTGTAAAAGTCGCTCAGGGTAGTCCCTGTGTTACCGTTCTGAATTTGCTGATAGATGGCAGCCGCACGAGCCATCTCCCAGCCAAAACCGTCGCCGATCATGAGAATGACGTTTTGAGCCATGAGAGCAATAATCCTTCTTTAAGTGTGAATGAGCGAGTGGAGCTTGAGCGATAGAGGTGGGTTGATGAAGAAAGCGATCGCGTCCAATCAATTTCGTTACGTGTGATACGTAATATCCCTTAGATACCATCCCATCTGGAGGTTAAGGGGATGCGTAGCTTCCGTTAAAACACGGTAGATAAAGTATGTAGAAATGATGAAGTTGCAAGGTTTTCAGGCAATCCGCGAAGAGGAATTCCTTGAAACCACTTTCATGGATGTGAGACTGCGATTAATGGAACGTTATCGAAGCTTTCCGCAGGACTCGCTAAGAGGAATCACGTTCACTTCAACCATCATTAAAGAGACTTCAGACCCAGTATTCAAAAAACATTAATCATCTCTAAAGCCGCTCATCTAAAGGCTTTTCGGAGCTAAGCAGCGGCAGAGTAAACCTGAGAATCGATCACCGCTTGGTAGTAGTTATGCAGTTGGTGGGTGGCGGCGGACCAACTCCAACATTCCGCTTCTCGACGAGCATTGTGGCGCAGCATGGCTTGTTCTTGAGGATTTGCCAAAAGTCGCTGAGTTGCCGCGATCGCCCCTTGCTCATCGGTTGGATCAAACAAAAAGCCATTGACTCCATCTTCCACAATGTCAGGAATGCCGCCAGACCGCGCTGCCACCACCGGACAACCTGCCGCCATCGCTTCTAGCAACACTAAGCCTAAAGTTTCAGTGCGCGACGGAAAGACAAACGCATCCGCCGACGCAAACGCTGCACCGAGATCTAAGCCTTGCAAGTAGCCGACAAAATAAGTGGCGGTTCCTTCAAAATGCTTTTCTAGTACTTGCCGATGCGGTCCATCGCCGACTAAAGCCAACCGTGCATTAGGAATCGAGTCTAAAACGGGCTTAATTTGTTCAATTTCTTTTTCGGCAGAAAGGCGACCGACATACAGCAACAGCGGATCATCAGGATTATCCTGAGTCAAGCGCGATCGCATCTCTCGGCTTGCCATGTGAGGTTGAAACATCTCCGTATCAACGCCCCGCTGCCACAAATCTACCCGCTCAATGCCGTGTTCTGTCAAAGCCTGCACCATTGCCGTCGAGGTGCAAAGATTCAGTTGCGCCTGATTATGACCCGCTTTGAGTAGCTCCCACACCAAGCCCTCTAGCATTCCTAGCCCATAGTGCTGAAGATATTCTGGGATATGGGTGTGATAGGAGGCAATCAGCGGAATGTTCAGCGTTTTGCTATAAAAAATACCGGCTAAGCCCAACACGGCTGGGTTGACCACATGGATAATGTCCGGCTTGAATTGGGTCAACGCTTCCCCGATCGCCGGTCGAGGCAGCGCCATTTTCAGCTCTGGATACAGCGGCATCGCAAAGCCCGAAACCCCATAAATTTTTGCCCCTTTATATTCCGTCAAGCCGCCATCTGGAGAGATCACCAACACCTGATTGCCTATGCGCTGTAGCTGCTCCACGGTGTGCCGCAAGCGGGTGACAATGCCGTCAACTTTGGGCAAAAAAGTTTCAGTGAACAGGGCAATACGCATAGATGGATGCTTTAGTAGATGGGGCTAACGTTGAGGCAGTGTGCGTTGAGGTAGCGTGCAAAGACCATGAACACCAATGGATACCATAATGCCGCCTAACAAAACACCAATTCCTTCGGCAAAGCAATTGATTCGATGTCGATTTTCAGCCGCTTGGGCAATGGATAGTTCGCGCAAGTCCGCCCCCGATTTTGCCAGCATTTGGTAATTGTGATAGCTCCTGTCTAACGCTGACCATTCTGGAAACAGGAAAAAAACACAGAGCGCGATCGCACCCAACCCAGGGGCGATCGCAGTCGCAACCAATAGAAACACACGAGCGCCCATCGTGATTACCGTTTCCAGGTGACTTTGGGCATAATCTGCGATTCGTCTACGCGGGTTTTGTATTTGACCGCCACATTGAGCAAGGAATCAAGCAGCGAATTCGAGAGATAGTGAGGCTCCAATCCGAGATCCAGCAAGTTTGTATTTTTGGCGTTGAAGTAGTGTTCTTCTTTTTCAATCCGAGGATTTTCCAGATGTTTCACTTCAACCTTCAAGCCAATCTTGCCCCCCGCCTTTTCAACCATAGAGGCTAGGTCACTAACACTAAATAGCTCAGTGAACTGGTTAAACACCCGAAACTCGCCGGGAGCCGCCGGAGTGGCGATCGCCAACTCCACACAGCGCACCGTATCCCGAATATCCAAGAAGCCGCGAGTTTGCCCACCCTTGCCATAGACCGTTAGGGGATGCCCCACCGCTGCTTGAACGCAAAAGCGGTTGAGCGCCGTGCCAAATACGCCATCGTAATCCAACCGATTCACCAGCAAATCGTCCATAGCGGTTTCATCGGTCAACACGCCGTAAACCACACCCTGATTCAAATCGGTTGCTCGCAAGCCCCAAATGCGACAGGCAAAATGGATATTGTGAGAATCATGCACCTTACTCAGGTGATACATACTGCCGGGTTGTTTGGGATAGGGCAAAGTG
>Ga0209181_10007718_pt1 | contig 14662 bp, 13 predicted proteins | sample MAT05_FD_187208 | JGI IMG/M metagenome (GOLD analysis project Ga0209181, IMG submission 187208) | Freshwater microbial communities from Lake Fryxell liftoff mats and glacier meltwater in Antarctica - MAT-05 (SPAdes) (version 2) | ecosystem: Environmental > Aquatic > Freshwater > Ice > Liftoff... | reverse complement strand
GAATTAGTGCGAATGGCAGAGCTTTATCCCAATAGTCTCATTTTCACCTTAGATAGAGACTTTCAGATTTATCGCAAGAACCGCAACCGCCCGATTTCGCTACTCAGCCCTTCGTAAGTGTCTTGTACGATCGCCGCTCCTGTAAGTTGGGTTGAGCCTCGCCAAAATTTCCGGAAATGGGGTGCTGAGACCGTGTAATTGTTTATTGTGGAGAGTCCGAAGGCTGCGGGCAAACTGCTAGCAAAATCAAAGTCCACCCCATTTCTGCACATTCACGAACGGAAAACGAGCTATGAAACTGATCAACGCCCTCTTGATTTCACTCTGCGTTTCGAGTGTCCATATACTGTATTCAGGCAATGTGTCTGCAAGAGATTCTCATTTCCTCACTTCAAGGAATTCAGCATCAATTGCGCCTACTATGACGATCGCCCTGCAACCGATCGCTCAAGCAAAGCCAAGTTTGGCAGTGTTAGCACTCGACTCCGAGGGATTACGAGTGGTGAATAAGTCCACGGGAGCAAGTCGGGCGATCGCGTTCGGCACCAAGGAAGCCGATGTGGTTTCAATCCTCACGAACTTACGGGGAAAGCCCCGCAGTCGCGGCGTGAATCAGGAGTGCGGTGCGGGTCCGCTCGGCTTTGCCAGTTGGGCAGATGGATTGTCCCTACAGTTTAATAAAGGTCGCTTCGCGGGATGGAACGTCAATGGTCGCAGTAAAGCAGCCAATAAACTGACGACTATCTCTGGAGTTGGCACTGGCTCAACTCGAACTCAGCTAAATAAGGTTTACACCGTCAAAGTAAGCCAGAGTTCTCTAGGAACCGAATTTTCTGCGGGTAGTTTTGGAGGTTTGCTGAGTGGGAGCAAACCAACCGATCGCGTGACCAGCCTATGGAGCGGCACAACCTGCTTTTTCCGATGATATAGCGTTGGTCAGCCAGCTTAGGGCAGGACTGTTGGATCAAATGCCGTTTCGCCCGTTTTTAGATCCCACAGATAAGCGATCGCATTGGCATGAGATGAGCCAGAAAAAGTTTTGCTGTTTTGCAAAAAGGGCGTATAGTGGGGGACATTTTGCCGTCGCATGTGGTCAATATGGTGACTATTCCTACGTTTCCCGAAGCAAATCATCCCTTAATCAAATCCTTGGCGCACTACAGCGATCAGGAACTGTTGACGTTGTTTCAACGACATTCTGATGCGGGACAGTACTTTACCGCAATTTTCTGCCGCTATAGCTCCATGGTTTACACGTTAATTCGCCACTCAGCGCGATCGCCCGTGCAAACCGATTACCTATTTGCCACCACTTGGCGACACATTTTTTATGAACTCAGCGGTTTAGACTTGCGGTCTGCCACAGGCGAAACCATTTTGACGCTGCAAGCTTGGCTGCTCAACATTACTGCAATCTGCATCAACCAGGCTAATCTGCCCGCCGTGGAAACCATCCACTACAGCCTCAAAGAAGCACCGCCGCCACTCTGGTGCTACATTGAGCAAGCGTTAGACCAAATTCCGCCCGTGTTGCGATTGATGGTGCTGATGGCGCAAACTTTTGGTTGGAGCGAAACCAGGATTTCTGCTTACTTGCAGGCAGAAGGAGAAGGGATGTCAGCCGCAGAAGTGCGAGTGCGGCTGCAAGAAGGCTACCAGCGGCTAGAAGAAAACTTACCCGAAGATATTCGCGCGATTTACTTGGTGGCTGAACAGTGGAAGCAGAGCGATCGCGTGGCTGTGGTTTAGGCTGAGACATAAGTGCAGGGAAAAGTTTTGGGTTTTGAGTTTTGAGTTTTGAGTTCGCTTTCATGTCTCGTTTGCGATCGCAAACGTCATCTGAAAAGCCGTTCCTGATCCGGGTAAGAGCGTAATATTTCCCTTAATCTGCTGGACTAAGTTCCGCACAATTCGCATTCCTAAAGACGGAGAGTTTTGCCAATCAACGGTGATGGGAATGCCGACTCCGTTATCGCTCACGAACAAAGTGACCTGAGATTCGTTGAGTGATTCCTCTAAAGCAGAGGTGAAACAAATTGTGATTTTTCCGAATTGCTCGGCAGGAAACGCATATTTCAAAGAATTGGAAACGAGTTCATTAATAATTAAGCCGCAGGAAATGGCAGTGTTGAGGTTTAAACAGGTGTTGTGGGTTTCGATGCTGAAGGTGACTTGGTGAGAGTTAACGCCATAGGAACGGAGAAGATTGTTAACCAAGCTATGGAGATATTCATTCAGGTCAATCTCGGCTAGGTCAGAAGATTGATAGAGTTGCTCATGAATCAATGCCATGGATTGGACTCGATTTTGAGCCTCTTGCAGCACGGTGAAGGTTTGCAGATTGTCCACTTTGCGGGATTGCATTCGCAGCAGACTTGACACAATTTGCAGGTTATTTTTCACTCGATGGTGGACTTCTTTGAGCAGCACTTCTTTTTCTTGCAGCGATCGCCTGAGGTTAGCTTCGGCTTTGGTGCGATCGCCCAATTCGGTCTGCACTTGCTGGTAAAGCGCGGCTTGTTGAATTCGCAGTAGTTGTTCGAGATCGGCTTGCTGACGCAGCGTTTCTTCTGCTTGTTTGCGATCGGTAATATCGAGAGCAACCCCAAACAGGCGAACCACTTGACCCGCAGCATTGCGTTCTACCTGCCCCAAGCTAGATATCCAGGCAACAGAACCATCTGGGCGAATCAGGCGATGATCTACGGCATGGGGTTCACCCTGCTCAAATGCCCGTTCCATAACCTGAGAATACATCGAGCGATCGTCGGGGTGAATCAATTGGAAAATCTCTGCCGTTGTAGGTTTGGGGCGATCGGGATCTAGCCCAAACAGGCGAAACAGTTCCGCAGACCAAGAGCCTTCCAGCGTAGCGAGATCGACCTCCCAACTGCCCACATGGGCAACCCGCTGAGCTTCTGCTAAGCTGGCTTGGCTACGCCGCAGGGCTTCCTCGGTTTGACGACGCTCGCCATCTAACCGCTTGGCTTCGGTAATATCTTGGGGCATACAGAGGCTATACAGCGGCTTACCCAAGGTGTCATAGACTAAGGCAACGGTCAGATCGACCCAGATGATATCGCCATTTTTGCAACGGTAGCGCTTTTCCATTTGGAAGCGGGAGATTGAACCGGCTAGAAGCTGCTCAAACAGTGCTAAATCGCCAGACATATCGTCGGGATGGGTCAGATCCATGAAGGTCATCTGACAAAGTTCAGAGTTGCTGTAGCCCAGCAGTTCTTGATACTTAGCATTGGTGCGAACCATATAATGGTCATGCAGGGTGGCAAGCCCGATCGCGATCGGTGAGTTTTCAAAAAATGCGCGAAACTGCTCTTCACTCTGGCGCAGGGCGGTTTCGGTTTGTTGCCGTTCTGCTTCACGCTGCTTGGCGGCGGTGATATCATGAAACATGCCAAGGCTATAGCGGGGGGTGCCATCGCGATCGCAAATTAGGGCAACAGTCAGATCCACCCAAACAACGTCCCCATTCTTTTTGATATATCGCTTTTCCATTTGAAACCGAGATTGGCTGCCCTCAATCAACTGTTTGATTTGATCAATATCGGTTGAAACATCATCAGGGTGAGTGAAATCAACGAATGCCATCTGGGCAATTTCCTCGTTGCTATAGCCCAATAGGGTTTGGTGTGCTGAGTTGCTCGTCACAATGTGGTAGTCATAGACATCGGCAAGAGAGATGGCGATGGGGGCATTCTCAAAAATGGTGCGTAGCTGTTCTTCGCTATATCGCAACGCCTCCACTGCCTGCTCTCGTTCGACTTCTAGGCGCAGGCGATCGGCTTCGCTGCGTTTACGATCGCTAATATCGATCACCATTCCATCCCACAACACATCGCCATTGTGCTGGCGTTCTGGTTTAGAAGCCCCTTGAATCCAAATCACTTGACCAGAGGGTGAAACAAATCGTCCTTCCCAGTTCCAGGGGGTGAGTGTGGTGAAGGATTCAACTATGGAGGCTTCTAGGGAGGCGCGATAGCCAGGATGACAGCAATTGATGAAAATCTCTGCATCTTGCTGAACGGCTGCTGCTGAAATACCAAACAGGGTTTCAACCTGAGGGCTAATATAGGAAAAAGTGCGAGTGCCATCGGTTGCGATGCAAAACTGAAAAATGATGCCCGGAATATTTGCCGCTAATCGTTGAAACCGTTGTTCGCTCTGGCGTAATGCGGCTTCGGTTTGCTTCAAAGCCGTAATATTGCGCTCAATCACCAAAATGGATACTAAGTTGCCATCGGGATCAAATTCAGGAATATTGTGAGATTGGAACCATTGCCCGCCGCTATAAGCTGGGACAGAAAACTCAACCGTTAGGAGTTTACGGGTTTGCACCACCGTTTGCAGCATTTGCTCCCAAGTGGCGATCGCCTCGGCTGGCAGGTTCAATTCGCGATCGGCTTTGCCTAACACAACCGATCGCGGCAGCCCCAAAGTTCTTTCAGCCGCCGGGTTGAGATACAAGTAGCAAAACTCAAGATCAAAGCGAAAGATGGCATCAGGTGAGTTTTCAGCTAAGGTACGAAATTCTCGCTCTCGCTGACGTAGGATAGTTTCGGACGCTTGCAATTGTTGGGTTTGGGCTTGCACACGGCGCTCTAGCTCATGGTTGAGATTGTGATAGGCTTCTTCGATCGCTTTGCGTTCGGTTATGTCGATCGCGACTCCTAATAGTTGCACAGGTTTTCCGGCTGCGTCATAGTGCCAGCGGGCACGGTCAACAATCCAGTGAATGCTGCCATCGGGATGAATCACTCGATAGTCCATTTGAAGAGCCGAACGGGTTTGTATTTCCTGTGCAGGCGCTGTTTCAACTCGCTCTCGATCGTCAGGATGCAGGCGATCGCGCCACCGCTCATAGCTCGGCTCCACTTCTCCTAGCTCATAGCCTAATAGCCGATAGTTATTCTCATTCCATTCTGTTTTTCCCGTAGCGCGCTCCCAAGTCCATAAGTTGATGTGGTTTAGATCGATCGCTAACCGTAGCCAGGCTTCACTTTGACTCAAGGCAGAGGCGAAATGCTGAGGTTCCGCTTCACAATGCTTGGGATCGATGTGCTTGAGATCAATCGCGTCTAAGGTTTGATTAGCCGCTTTTGCTTGGGCTAACTCTTGCCGACACTGGGCTAATTCTGCCTGCAACGTAGCGTTTTGCGCTTGCAGAACCTCCACAGAGCGGGCGATCGCTGCATAATCAGGAATATCTCTTTCAGAGCGCAGAAATTTAGTCATAACTCAAAAGGGTGAATATGGATAACGCAATGTGCGACTTTCCCAGTCCCTTTCTCCTGCCTTGAGAGTAGACCGCAGGGCGCGCGAAGCAGGGGTTGGGGGAGGAGGTCTGACTTTAGGTGCTCATCAGGTTGAATAACCGCACTACAAATAGAATGTAGGAGATCTACAAATTAATAGTCAGGACTTACGCAAATTAATCAAAATTTGCCCCCCAAACCCCAATTCTAGGGGAGCTAGAGATCAAAGTCCCCCAGAATTGGGGGAGTTAGGGGGCGAGTGCGTAAGTCCTAATTAGCTAAACAGGTAGTGTTTTTTCACATCGCTGAGGATGTTCCAGGTGCAGGTCATACCAGCCGGGAAAAAGACCAAATCTCCTTTGCCCATGGTCACAGGTTGCCGACCGGTGGGTGTAACAATGACTTCTCCCTCCAAAAAATAGCAGGTTTCCGAATTGCCGTAATACCAGGGAATTTTAGAGATTTCCTTCGTCCAAATATCCCATGTGAAAACGCCCAGCAGCTCCAAACGTTTTTGGCTAGGGTTGTGTTCTACTTTAATATTCATAACGGTGGTGAAGAGTGCGATTCCAAATTGTAGCGGTGAAGCAGAGTGACGATGAAGGATGCAGCGATCGCGCGGGTTGGTTGCGCGTTAACCGACTGCTGCCACCCTTGAACGAGGTGGGGCGATCGCCACAGTTCCAAATGTTCCACGGCTGGATCGGCATAAAAACTCGACTCTCCGGCACCTAACAGCGCCGAACTCCAGTGGGTAAAGTGGTCGTGGCTCAGCCGATGGATCGGAAAATCTCCCCACAGAGGCACGCCCCAACCATCTAAGGCGATGAATACTTGAATGGTGCCACCGATCGCTTGCCACCCGTGCGCTGCCGCGATCGCACCGACGATTCCTGCACTGAAGGCAATGATGGCGATCGGGGTTTGCAAGCCTGTTTGATTCAACTGTTGGTGCATCCAGTGCAGAATGTCTAGTGCAGAGTAGGCTGGATAGCGATCGGTAGGAAAGACCAACCATGAAAACGTGTTGATAGCCGTAACAGATGCCAACCCTTGGATAAAACATTCTGTTAGGTGCGGTTCATGCACTCCCGGACATACTACAACCTGCATTTTCACCTTTTCGTTTCTGAATGTTTAATGCAATCTGCTATTTACTGAGATTGCCCCTCATCCCCCCCATAGGGATGTTAGCCTATAGGGAATAGCAGAATCTTACTGGTTATATCTTTAGACTAAACTGTTCAGTAGAGATTTTTAAGCTAATATATTTCCTGTTTGACTTACCGAGGAACTTTACGTGGTCGCTACTTCTGATAAACTCCAAACTTTGCCTACCTCAACTGCCCAAAGCCGAGTTGCTGTCTTGCTGATGGGCTATGGCGAAGTGGAAAGCTACGAAGACTTTGCCAATTATAATGAGCAGGCATTAAACCTGTTAACCGCAAAGTTTGCTCCGGTGCCGACCTGGATTTATCCGCCGTTGGCTAAGCTGTTAGCAATGTTTGATTTGCACGAGTGGGGGCATCAGCATGGCAACTTCATTTCTCCTCACAATGCCATTTTTGAGCGGCAGCGTGTGGGCATTGAGCAGAATTTGCAGGAACGTTGGGGCGATCGCGTCAAAGTTTTCAAAGCGTTTAACTTCTGTGCGCCCTTCTTGCCAGAGCAAGTCCTCACCCAGGTTAAAGCGGAAGGCTTCGATAAACTGCTGATCTATCCACTGTTGGTGGTCGATTCGATCTTCACCAGCGGTATTGCTGTCGAGCAGGTGAACCAAGCATTGGAAAATTTGGCAGACAAGGGCGAACATTGGGTCAAAGGCACTCGCTACATTCCATCGTTTTACAATCAGCCTGCCTACATTGACCTGATGGCGCAACTGGTCGAAGACAAAATTCAGGCAGAACTGGCTCAGTCATACTTGCCCTCTCAGATTGGCATTGTGCTGATGAACCACGGCTGTCCCCATAAAGCAAAAGGCTTTACATCGGGAATTGATGAAAGTCAGACAATGTATGAATTAGTGCGCGATCGCTTGATCTACCGCTACCCGCTAATTTCCGTCGGCTGGCTCAACCACCAAACGCCGCTGATTGAATGGACACAGCCCAATGCTGATTTGGCAGCACGAAACTTGATGGCAGTAGGGGCTAAAGCGCTGGTGTTCATGCCGATTGGGTTTGCCACCGAAAATCACGAAACCTTGCTAGATGTCGCCCACATCATCGAATCGATTAGTCGCAAATACCTGAATGGCACCTATGTGCAAATGGACTGCGTGAACGACAACCCCAAATTTCTCGACATGATCGCCGATTGGGCAAACCCTCAAATTGAGGCGCTGTTTGAAGAGGAAGCGATCGCGGTTAACCCCAGCCTAACGCCCGCTCATTCCGATCATGGACATCATCACGGGCGCGATCACGGGCATAGCCACGATCACGGACATCAGCACTAAGACTTGAGGTCTCAGGAGTAGATTGTAATTTCAAAAGGATGATGGTGGTCTGCTGTCATCCTTTTGATCGCTGAATCTCAAACCCTTTTAGCCCTTCTAACGGTTCGTATTTGACCAACACTTCGGTAACGCTAGCATGGGGCGGACCTTGATGGCACCATTGGATGACATCTTCCACAGCGACGCGATTCCCGAAGGGATCGTTTCACGAATCGCCTTCAAACACAGCTTCTACTCGACTATCAGACAAATTCTTCACCCAGCCACTCAGCCCATTCAGCGCAGCAACATCTTGAGTCGAGAAGCGATAGCCCACTCCCTGCACTCGTCCAGAAATCCATAGATGGGCACGAACTAATTCCATAAGCAGGTTAAAAGCTAAGGCTAAAGGATCTGATGCAAGACAGGTGAAATATGCAACTATCTTGCAAGCCACTTTGCATTTCTAGAATTCTAGAGACTACTCAAAACTATCACTCAACGCTTTAATCGTTATGCCTGACCTCCCCACATTGACAACCGCCACTATTTGGGCAATTCTCAAAGATGAAATCGATGATACTACAGCAAATCGATTGGTGTGGCGCTGTTTGGGCTATCAGCAAAATGAAACGACTGGAGAATGGAATGCGAGTTCGGTTGCTCTAGATTGGCAAGAACTTTATCCTGAACCACCGGATTTTATCGAAAACCGTCCGCCTACGGTGAAGTTGACGCGATCGATTCCCGCAGAAAATAAGCAGTTGCTTAAACAGCAGTTGGGGTTTCAAGGATATACCGTGAGCGAACTCGTGCCTCGCAAAACCCGCCGTGCCACGATCGCCAACTGGTTGCTCAGCTATATGCAAATCCACGCGATCGCCGATTAAGCGCATAGAGAACGGCATTCTGGATCGTGAAGTCTTGAATATAGAAAGTGTCGGTTGAGGCGATCGCGGCGAATGGCTATAACTTGGATATCAAAAACCCAAACGCATCGGGTAATGTGCATGAAGATCCGGTTGTGTTGTTGCAGCAGTATCAGGAAGCAGCGGCGGCAGACCAAGCGCGGTTAAACTTAAAAACAGCATTGCAATCATGCTTAGAGCGCCAAACTTAGCGCGGGAGACTGTATGAGTCCACTGTTACAACGGGTTTTAACCGAACTTAATCAACTGGCTCCTGAAGAACAATGGCAGGTGATGGAACATTTGATGCGCCATCTTCAAGAGGGGGCTGTAGTTATAGCAAAGCCTCAGTATGAGAATGATCGGTTGGCTAGAGTCGAAAAAATTTTGCAAGAGACAGAAGGCAGTTGGGGAAATTTAAGTTTGGACGAGATTGATGCTCAACTTGCACACCAACGCCAGTTTGATTGGGGTGAGTAGAAGTTGCTAATATGACCTATCTATTTGACAGTAATATTTTGATCTATCACCTAAATGGTGAATTGAACTCTCAAGGGAGAGCGTTGTTAAAATTAGGCTTGCTAGGCAATGGGACGTATTCAATTATTTCTAAAATTGAGGTGCTTGGTTTTCAGCAGCCTTCAGCAGTGGAGTTGCAAGCAAGGCAGTTGTTTTCGAGTTTGACAGAAATTTCTTTGACATCTGAAATCACGGATCAAACGATCGCACTCAGAAAACTGTACAAAATTAAGTTGCCTGATGCAATTATTGCGGCAACTGCCATAATTCAGTCACTCCAACTTGTCACTAGAAACAGCATCGATTTTGCCCGAATCACTGGATTATCTATGATGAACCCTTTTGAAGGAGATTAATTTCTAAAGTTTGACCATAGAACGAAGAAATCTTAAAACTTTTCTAGGGCATTGCTTAACAAAGGTATGAATTTAGAACTGTCATGCTCTGACTTAGCAATGCCGAAAATTAATCCCAATTCTCTGTCCCCTTTCCCCTTCTAATCAACTCATTGCAAATTCGCGCCAGCGTTGAATGTTAACCTTAGGGTTACGCCGCGATCGCTCATTGCTGACGATCTGCATCTTGCCTAACCTCTACCGATCATTTTTCTGCCTGCTTTATGGAAAAGTTTTTGCCCATTGCCTACCTGCAAAATCGATTTTTGCCCTTCCAAGATGCGACGATTTCGATCGCCACCCATGCTTTGCACTATGGCACTGGAGCCTTTGGTGGAATGCGCGGCATTCCCGATCCTCAAAACCCCGATCAAATTTTGCTGTTTCGGCTCGATCGTCATTGCCAGCGATTGAGTACCAGCGCCAAGCTCCTGCACTTTGATCTACCTGCCGATAAAATTCAGCAGACTATCACCGATTTTGTCCAAAAAAATAAGCCCACTGTCTCGTTTTACATTCGCCCCTTTGTCTACACCTCTGGCTTAGGGATTGCGCCTCGGCTGCACAACATTGAAAAAGATTTTTTGGTTTATGGGCTTGAACTAGCAGACTACCTTTCTCCCGAAGGCGTGACTTGCCGAATTAGTTCTTGGTGCCGACAAGAAGACCGCAGCCTACCCCTACGCGGCAAAATTAGCGCTGCCTACATTACCTCGTCCCTTGCCAAAACAGAGGCGATCGAGTCGGGGTTTGATGAAGCTATTTTGATGAATACTCAGGGGAAAGTCTGTGAGGCTTCGGGCATGAATATTTTCCTGATGCGGAACGGCACCTTGATTACACCAGGTTTTGAGCAAGACATTTTGGAAGGCATCACCCGCGATAGTGTGTTGACGATCGCGAGAGATTTGGGGATTCCTGTGCAGGAGCGCCCTGTCGATCGCTCTGAGTTGCTGATTGCTGATGAGGTATTTCTCTGTGGGACGGCAGCGAAGATTGCCCCCGTTAAACGAATTGAGAGTTATCAGTTGCCCAGAGATCGCCCGATCACGCTTCAACTACGGGAAATTCTCACCGCTGTGACAGAAAATCGCAGTGAAAAATATCGCGATTGGGTCTTCCCCATTCCAGTTTGAACCGCTAAAAATACGCTGATTTAAAGTTCACAAGCGAAAGACCCAGTCATGCAATTGGGACGTAAAAATGGCCCGTTTCAATATGGGCTGATGGTTGAGCCAGTTGCCGATGGGTTATCGGGTAGGTTTGGCGGAGAATATACCCTGACTCCAGAACAGGTGCAAGCCCTGTCATCGGGACTGTTATATGTTGGCCCTGCATACTAAGCAAAATCGCGCCGGGGAACTGCGCGGAATCTTTAAGCCAGCTCAGCGATCGCAATCTCAAAGTCCCTCTCCCGCTCTGGGAGAGGGATTTAGGGTGAGGGAACTGAGTCTTTATGACTACTTGCCTGTCGCTTGCTGCATTGCCCACTGCGTCACGCCTGGAAATAACCGATGCAATTCGGTTGCCCAAAAGGTAGCACCGACCACCACTTCAGTTTTCTGATGGCGAACGGCATCCCAAATGGCTTGGGCAATGTCCTCTGGTTGACTCACCCAAGCGGCTTGTAGGGTGGACTGCATCCGTTGTTGCATCGTGTCGCTGACTTGCGCCGTCGTGCCGCGAAATTGAGCGCGTTCCAAAAAGTCGCTGTTGATCACACCGGGATGAATCGCGCAGACGTGAATACCTTGGGGCGCAAGCTCTAGCCTGAGAGTATCGGTGAAGCCCGTCACCGCGTATTTGCTGGCGCAGTATGCCGTCATTTGAGGCAGGGGCATTTTGCCACCAAAAGAACCGACGTTAGCGATCGCCCCGGTTTTTCGCGCTAAAAAGTGGGGTAGTAGTGCCTGCACGGTATGAACGTAGCCCCAAAAATTGGTATCCATAATCTGGTGCCAGTCTGCCAGTGAAGTCTGCTCTATGGCACCTGACAGGCAAATTCCGGCATTATTCACCAGCACATCCACTTGCCCAAACGACTCTAAAGTTTTGGCAACGAGCGCCTGCACCTGTTCAGGATTACCCACATCGGTTGGAACGGCGATCGCCCTTTGCCCTAACGCTTTAATCTGGTCAGCCACCGCCTCTAGCCGTTCTGGTTGACGCGCTGCCAATGCCACATCGTAGCCATTGCGAGCAAATAATAGAGCGGTTGCCTTGCCGCTACCTTGAGAAGCTCCAGTAATCAAAACAGTCGAGGTCATAAAAAAGCTGCTATGTAATACTGCAAGACTGAAACGCAATACTTTATCCTGACACAGAGCCTTGGAATGCAGCCACCAAATGCGCCATCTCGTTGGCAGATTGGTTTGATTTTAACAATTGGCGTGATGGCAATTTCCACCTCGGCAGTGTTGGTGAGGTTAACGATCGCGGCTGCCAATTCGAGCGGAGTGGGCTTCAGTTTGGTGATGGCGGCATCGCGACTGGCGATCGCGTCCCTGATTGTGCTTCCCACTTGGCATGGCATCGCGGCAACTAAACCGAATAAAACCGCCTGGTACTGTGCGATCGCCGCCGGACTGATCCTTGCCCTTCACTTTGCCGCCTGGATCACCTCGTTATCCTATACTTCCATCGCGGCATCCACGGCGATCGTCACCACGAATCCGATTTGGATAGCTCTACTCTCATGGCTATGGTTCAACGAAAAACCAACCCGTCAAGTTCTTTTCGGTATTGGAATTGCTTTGCTCGGTGGACTGCTGATTTGCTTAGGGGATGTGAGCAGCGGCCGTCCTGCTAGCGATCCCTTACTGGGAAATGGCTTGGCGTTGGTGGGTGCCTGGGCGGCGAGTGGCTATATTTTGCTAGGGCGAGAAGCACAGCGTCAGGGTTTTGGGTTGGGTGGCTATGTTGCAGTTGCCTACACTACTGCCGCGATCGCTCTCTTGCCTTTGCCGCTCTTGCTGGGTTATGGCTATACGAACTATCCACCAGCCGTTTATGGTTACCTGATTCTAATGGCGCTTCTACCGCAGGTAATCGGACATACTAGCTTTAATTGGTCTGTACGCTGGATTTCACCGACTTCACTCGCGCTGATCATTCTGCTAGAGCCTATTTTCGCCAGCATCCTGGGATACTTGCTATTTACGGAGATTCCCGGAGCCACGATGTTACTAGGGGCACTCATATTATTAGTCGGAGTGGCGATCGCAATTACTGATTAACTGCTGAAACCCAAGCTTTTCAGGAGAAATAATAACTGGTTGCAATATTTTTTAGCCAACCGCTTAGTTTAGGTTGTGATCATTATCACAAAGGTTGATGATCGCGATCGCTTCTCCTTCCTACTTCCAAAGACATACTAATGGGGACTCAACTTTTATAGCCGAGTCATCAACAGGGAACACACGACTAGCCGGCAAGTTTCTTACGAGACTGTCGGTTTTTTGTTGGAATCTTATCTTGTTAGGTGGCTGATTTGATCGCACATCAGGTGAAGACTCCATTGAAAAATTGAATCAAGGGATGCAAGAACTGAGGGCGATCGCCCCTATCCCGAACGATGTCAACCAATTCATTAATGAAAATGATCAAGTTGAGTTCGTTAAAGCTTTTCACAATTTTATCCGCTTACTCAATGTCGGCAAATCATTCACTGAATTTGGTTTCCCTATTATCAACAAGTTTGATCATGCTATGAGGGATTTTGAAAAGGAATAAAACAGCCTTTACAAGCAGGCGATCGCCAAATCAGCGGGTATACGGAGCCTAACAATTTAAATTTCGCCATCAAATGTGCTTCTGTCTTAGAATTGACGCAAAGACTTAAAACTCCTTGATCAAGCAGGTTTTCATGGTACAAACCCCATCTAAATCTATAACCTTAGAGAATTTTCTCAAGCTGCCAGAAACCAAACCTGCCAGCGAATATGTTGACGGGCAAATCATCCAGAAGCCAATGCCACAAGGAAAACACAGCGCAATCCAAACTGAGTTTTCCACTTGCATCAACGCAACTCTCAAACCGCCCCAGGTTGCACGAGCATTTTCAGAGCTACGGTGTACATTTGCTGGACGATCAATTATTCCAGATGTGTCTGTGTTTACTTGGGAGAGGATTCCACGGGATCAAAGTGGTGAGGTTGCTAATACTTTTCTAGGTGCGCCTGACTGGGCAATTGAGATTCTGTCGCCAGACCAAAGCCAAACGAAAGTTACCAAAAACATTCTGCACTGCCTCAATCAGGGAACGCAAATGGGTTGGTTGATTGATCCCGATGAACGAACTGTTTTTATTTATCTGCCAAAGCATCAACCGCAAGTGTTTGATGAACCAGGGCAAAAACTTCTAGTTCCGGTGTTTGCCAATGAATTGCATCTTAGCGTTAATGCTGTATTTAGTTGGTTGCTAGAGTAATTCCTACCTTGCGGTAAGCAATAGACCTCTTGCATGAATCATTGCCCTCACCCTAAATCCCTCTCCCAGAGAGTGAGAGGGACTTTAATCTAGCTCCCCTTCTCCTATTTTGGGAGAAGGGGCTGGGGGATGAGGGCGGATTTTGCATTTACGCAAGAGGTCTAATGGTGATGAAGACAAGACGCGATCGCCATTCACCCTTCACCCCAACCAGCCCTTCAGCTTTTCGGCGACTTGAGGACGACGCAGTTTTCGCATTGCTTTGCTTTGAATTTGGCGAACTCGCTCTCGTGAAAGGTTGAACAAACCTCCAACTTCTTCCAAGGTACAGGGCTTGCTGGAGCTTAAGCCATAGCGCAGGGAGATGATGTCTTTTTCGCGTTCGGTGAGAACATTGCCCAACACTTCCCAAATGTCTTGGCGGAGCATGGTTTCGCTAATTTGCGATTCGGGCGATCGCGTATCAGAATCTTCTAGCAAATCCACTAGCTCGGTATCTTCATCTTTGCCAATGCGATAGTTGAGTGAAAGCGATCGCCGATGCACCTGATGCAAATTTTGTAGTTGATCTGGGGTTACATCCAACGCTTGCGCCAGTTCTGTTTCAGTGGGATTCCGATTTAAAGAACGCTTTAAATCTCGCTGAATTGCCTTCAGCTTATTCAACTTTTCGACGATGTGAATCGGCAGACGAATAA
>Ga0209181_10007714_pt1 | contig 14670 bp, 10 predicted proteins | sample MAT05_FD_187208 | JGI IMG/M metagenome (GOLD analysis project Ga0209181, IMG submission 187208) | Freshwater microbial communities from Lake Fryxell liftoff mats and glacier meltwater in Antarctica - MAT-05 (SPAdes) (version 2) | ecosystem: Environmental > Aquatic > Freshwater > Ice > Liftoff... | reverse complement strand
CGCTCATAATGTAATTGTTCAATGTCTTCGGCGCTGAAGGTTAGTTTAATCAAGGGGCGAACCACGGAGAGAACGCTACTTATTTTACCCCTTAAAAAACAAAAGTCTATGACCCGGGGCAGTATACAGCACTTTCCATTTCTATGGAGTACAGTGAAATCCTGAAATCCTTTACCTAGCAAGGAATCTAGGCGTTTCAGGGTGTGCCATCAAGCCTAAAAGTGCTGTAAGTTCCGTGATGAACTACTGCAATCCCACTTGGAACAATGGTGGACAACTAAGTTCAACAGATATCCAAGGAGCAAAACAGTTCTATGGAAACATATGGAGCGAATGGGAAAGCATTGGTGGAGAATTAGCTGAAGCCCCAGCAGCAGTTTCATGGGGACAGAATCGCATTGATATTTTTGCATTAGGCAAAAATAAGCACTTGTGGCACAAAATCTGGGCTGAAGATGGATGGAGTGACTGGATGGAAGATCCAATAGGAGAATTTTCCAGCGCCCCAACGGTAGCATCTTGGGGGGATAATCGCTTAGATGTCTTTATTCGAGGTGCTGGCGATCAAGTGTGGCACAAGGCTTGGAATGGTTCTGAGTGGAGCGGTTGGGAAAGTTTAGGCGGAGAATTGGCTTCTGCTCCGGCAGCAGTTTCGTCAGAACCTAACCGCATCGACATTTTTGCGCTTGGTAAAAACAAGCGTTTATGGCATGAGGTCTGGGATGGAAGTGGATGGAGTGACTGGATGGAAGACCCAATAGGAGAATTTTCTAGTGCGCCTACTGTAGCATCATGGGGCGCTAATCGACTGGATGTTTTCATTCGAGGAGATGGTGATCAAGTGTGGCACAAGGCTTGGGGTGGTTCTGAGTGGAGTGGTTGGGAAAGCTTAGGCGGAGAATTAGCTTCTGCTCCAGCCGCAGTTTCATGGTCGCCAAATCGCATTGATGTTTTTGTCCAAGGCAAAAATAACCGTCTGTGGCACAAGCTATGGGCTGTAGATCAATGGAGTGCATGGATGGAAGATTCAGTAGGCGAGTTTTCCAGTGCTCCAGCGGTAGCGTCTTGGGGACTTAATCGTTTGGATGTTTTTATTCGAGGTGCTGGAGAACAATCGTGGCATAAAGCTTGGGATGATTCCTAGCAAATGCTGTAGAGGATTCATTCTCCGTTCCGCCTCCGTCTGTCGGTAACATATAATTGGGAAGTATCGGAAGGGAAAACCATAAGGAGTCAATCATGCAAGCAATTCTTTTAAGCCGCGAAGAGGTTGCCCGACGTGCAAAAGAACTTTATGAGAAAGGTATCCGCAAACAAGTGGAAGTAGAAGAGAACGTTGGCAAAATGGTCATTATCGACATTGAAACAGGTGATTATGAAGTTGATAAAACTGGCTTGCAAGCATCCCGTAACCTCAGCAAGAAGCACCCAAACGCCAGACTCTTCGGTATTCGCATTGGGTATAATGTTTCAGTCTCATTCGGTGGTGTCGTGGAGCGTGTCAACGAGTGATTTCTGGAGTTGTAACGAATAGGCAAGCAACGGTTGTCACAACATTTTTGCTATCGAATGGCTCAAGAGTACCTATTGAGGTTGTCATAGATACGGGCTTTACTGGGGAACTATGTCTCCCTCTGGAAGCAGTCTTACTAATGGGCTTGACCTTCAGACATGATACTCTTGCAAACTTGGCAGACAGCAGCGAAGTCTCATTGCCCCTTCATGAAGCGCTCATCCTTTGGGATGGCATAGAGCGGGACGTTCTGATCATTGCGACAGGGAGGCGACCGCTACTTGGTACTGCTTTGCTAGATGAGCAAGAACTGGTGATTCAGTTCACGGATGGTGGATTGGTAACGATCGATGAGTTGTAGAGAATTGTCGGTATGTGGCAGCGCAGGCTAACAAGTCGATGGAGCGGACGGGGACAAGATCCTGATGAAGATGCAGAGGTTGTCTACCGCCGCTCATCTTAGTCGTTAGCACGCTTAGTCTGTCGGTGGGGGTAGGTACGCCAATATTGTCTGCTGAGTTTAGAATTCCACGAGGCATCAGTAGAGGTGGAGCTTAAGGTTAGCTTTTGGAGTTCAATGATTTTGAGCTTATGGCTACTGCTAAGGATTCGGATTTCATCAACCATCTAGCGAGCAACCCAAACGGGTATGGATATAGCCAAAGTTCTTAGTAGTTCTGCATAGGCATATTTTTGGGGCGCTTCGCGCCCCAAAAATATGCTCAAACCCCCACTAAGTGTCAGATCCTAGTCAAAGTTCACATCTGTTATCTCCTCAATAGCTTAGAATCGTTGGCGAGGAGTTGTGTAATTAGGCTAGGCGAAAAGGGAAATGGGCAAAGATTCCACAGATATCATGACCATAAAAGAGGTCGCTGAGTACTTGGGAATCTCGCAACCATCTATTTATAAACTTGTACAGAGTGGAGCAATCTCTGGCTGGAAATCTGGACGACGATGGGAGTTTTTGAGATCAGAGATTGAACTCTGGAAACAGAAAAACTTAAGTGAGCAAATTTGCGGCTTAATAAAGCCTGTAAGACAGCGGACAGTTCAAACGATCACTCCACGTAAACATCTCAAAGAAGTCCGTTTTGCTGACTATAAAACGACTCTTTTACTTCCACGCTCTGCGTGTATTGGAAAGGGTGATCAAGTCGAACTCAGCGAAAATGCTGCCTGGGTTATTTGTAAAAATGGAAAAGCTCAGATTTTCCCTGTCTATGAAGCACTTGAGTTATTGCAAGTGGGAGGGTTGGAATTACAATTTCTTGTCAAGGAAATTACAGAGCTAGAAGAGTTATCAGCCTATCAAGCTTTAACTGAGTTCCATTATCGTAGTCGTACACTTTTTGGGCGGACGGCTACTTTGGTTGTTAGAAACTTTCACCCAATCTACCCAAAGATAATCGGGTATATAGAAATAGCGACTTCATTCTATATGAACACCGCTCGTAAAGCTATTTTGAATGCCCCATTTCAAGCTGAGAATATTTCGTGGGAGGCATGGGATAAAGAAACAGGGCGGCAGTATATCCACGTCATTGTTCGTATTGCCCGTTGTGTGGTTTATCCTGAATTCCGTGGTTTAGGACTAGGACAATTGCTCATCAAACATGCGGCTGAATTTGCTCGAAATCGTTGGCAAATTGCTGATATTAAACCTTACTTCCTAGAAATTTCTGCGGACATGCTGAAGTTTGTCCCTTTTGCTCAAAAAGCTGGGATGATCTTTATCGGTGAGACTGAAGGTAACCTAAAGCGAGTCGCAAAAGATATAGGCTATCTACTTAAGAATTTACAACGAATAGAAGATGGTGAAATTGTCAAGGAGGAATCTTGTGGCATTATTGATCAACAGGTTTCTCGTATGAGACGAGCAGCTATTTTGATGGAGCAGGAAGGCTGGACAATAGCAGAATTAGTTGAGCGATTGGAAAAACTATCTCATGAATCAGTTTTGAAAGACTTTAATCTATTTCATGACATTGTTAGTCTTCCTAAACCAACCTATTTAAAGGGTCTGATTCCCGATTCAGAAAATTTCTTAAAACAGAGAGTTGATGAAGTTTCCCCTAAAAATGGTCATGTCAAACCAGCAATTGATCTGGAACCTCTCAAAGAACCCATTCACCTTAAGGAAATATCTTTAACTTACCAATCAAATGTTCGACGTACTCAACAAACTCATGCTATTCATCAGGCATTTAGTATCTCTCCTGATGATATTAGTCATAAGGTTATAAACAATTTAGATCTAACCTTAAATCCTGGTGAGGTTGTCTTAATTACAGGCTCATCTGGATCAGGTAAAACAACTTTGCTAAACCTGCTTACTGAAGGAAAATACACCGGGATAACAGGAGATGTTCAGTTGCCGAACAACTACCGAGTGGGAAATTTTGCCGCAATTCGTTCCCAAAAGGCGCTGATTGAAGTTCTTGGTAATCGGGATGTCCGATCCGCATTGCATTTGATGGGTTTAGTAGGCTTGTCAGATGCCTTTGTCTACCTGAAGCGGTTCGATGAATTGAGCAATGGTCAGCAGTATCGCGCTAAATTGGCTCAGTTAATTGCTGGAGGCTACAATGTTTGGATTGCTGATGAGTTTTGTGCAACCCTCGATCTAGTCACAGCAAATGTTGTGGCAGATCGGTTACAAAAAATTGCAAGACAATTAAATGCTTTATTAATTGTAGCGTCGTCACAACCAGAAGTTTTTGCACGGGCACTCTGCCCAGATCAAGTTGTTCAACTCACAACTGCTTGGGAGCATCGAGTCATGAGTGGTTCAGAATTTCTTCAGCCTCTCTCAACACAACGTTCAAATTCTTCAGCGCAAACGTTGAGTATTGCTGTTAAGTATTTACCCGCAGTTCGTTCAGGACAGAAATGTAGCACTGTTCGTAAAGGTCGCTTAAAGTTTAATAAAGGACTACTTCTTTTAACTGCTAAGACAGGAGACTTTGTATCTGTTAATGTCACTGATGTTAAACATACTCGCTTCAGGTGCCTTACAGAAGAAGATGCGATGAAGGATGGTTTTACAAGTCTGGCTGATTTGCAAGGAGCATTGCTAGAGCATTACCCCGATATCAGTGTGGATGGGTGGGTGACAATTGTATCTTTTGATACGTCTTGCGGGATTATGCACCCGTAAGTGCAGCATCAGTCTACCAGAAACCTGCTGAAGTCTTTGTTTGGTCAGGGTCTCAACGAAATATCACGCTCCGGATCTTGATATGTTTGATTATCTTGATTAAAGGGGAACTCTATCTACAGGAATTCTATTGAAGACTGACAGTTAACCGGAGTTTTAAGGTCGCATCCCATGATCTGGACATGGCTAGAAGAAGTGTTCGCTGGTCTGCCGGGATGCGATGATGAAATTTTCAAAGGACTTTGGCTGAAAAAGCGATTGAGGTTTGGTGATCAAGCTCCTGATCATGTTGATGAATACAGTGCCCGTTTAGTATGTGCTGCGGTAAGGCGTTATACTCGCTTATTCATAGTCCTTCCTGACTCCAACGCTAGTCGCCCTTCTCTTCTATTTACGACTGCTCTGATTCGTTCTTGGTATGATTCACTGGTGCAACAGAAATCTGACGAGGATGGGTTTCATCGGGGGAAGATACTCTACTTTGGCTCACAGATCGGAGTTCGGGGGCAACTGTCGCAAGTTAGGGTAGAAGGAAAAGATTGGGATCTCAATCTGTCTGAGGTTTTTCAGCAACAGGATGTTGGGAAAAAGCAACAAAAGGTTGGGAAAAGTAAAAAGGCTAAAAAAAAGGTCAGTGAATCTCAGCCTATTACCTTGCCAGAGGTGATAACCGTCTATTCTCCAGTCGATCCGATTGCGGCGATCGAGCAACATATTCCTGAGTGGATCGCGATCGACTGTAGTGATGCAGAAAACCTACGATGGCTGAAACCGCTCCTAAAATACAGTTTGGAAAAGCAAATACCCATTCTGGCGTGGGGACAGAACCCTTTATCTGAATGTGTTGGTGAATTTGCTGAATGCGGTCAAGTGTTTAGATGGTCAAGCCAGCCAACATTGGGGAACGCCCTACTATCTCAGCCAAAATGCAAGCTTCAGTCCTACCTTTACCCTAGCAGTACTACTCAGATTCAGCCTGTCGTTCTGGAAGGCGCAAGTGCTGACAAACTGGCACCTTCCTTACATGAAGCCAATCGGCTGTTAGCAAGTGCATTTGAAGTTGCGTCTGGACATTTTGCCAGAGATACCATTCGAGTTCACTGGAAATATCTGAGGGCATTGGAGTCTTTATCAGTTCCATTTGAATTTTATGAAGCAGAAGCACCGAATTTCTGGGGTCTGAAGTCTCTGAAGCAGTTATCAGATGAGTGTGAGCATTTCCGTGAGGCTTGTAATCAAAGCATTGGGAACCTAGCTGCAAGACTAGATCAGGTTCATGCTTGCCTAGAATTTGTAACCGAACACATTAGAAATTCAGGATCGCCTCTATGGCAGGTTTTGTGTGAGCTTTTGGTAGAAAAACCACCTGCCGGAGAAGCTCGTCTCATTATCTTTACCAGTCGGGCAAGGAAGCAATTATTTTTGCTGGCGCTATTGGCACGATGTAATCGCACTCAAGAAGATCTGCACTCCGTCAGAACATGGGTACTCAGTTTGGATGAATTTCAGAAGCTGAGAGGTCAGCATGAGGCTTCTCTAGATGTGGAAGATCCTCTAAATTTCCTAACTATCGATAAAACATTATGTTGGCATCCTATTTTTGTTGGGTTGCCCAGTCCGTTGTTAACACCCAAGTTATTGCCTGTGCTGATACAGGACAATGTTGACTTTTTGTTGTACGGTCATCAGACTTCTGCCCTTGCTCGTCAAGTAGCTCAATGGGAGAAGCGACTTAGCCCGAATATCTCAGATATAGCAGCTATTTTGAGTCAATTGAGTGAACTTGAAGTGTTACAGGAGATCGTTTCAATGCCTCCAAGACTCATTTTGACTGAGTTATCGAGTCTGGATGCGGGGAACATGGCAAAACCAAGATCGATTGGAATTAAACCCCTCTGGCAACCGAATGATCCTGTCAGTGAAGTGGCAAGATTATTAGAATCAGACCAAGCCTTGCTTGAGGATGAGCTAGGTGCAGAAAGTCAGTTCCAAGAAGACTCTGAGACGAGCATCGCATCAGAACAAGAGTCTTGGTGTGAAAGTGCTATTGAGGTTCACTTTGAGTATGGTTGGCATGTCTGTTTCGCACCGGACGATAGGATTAATGTGATCGTGGCGGGCGAAAAGGGACAACAAGTTGATAAGCGGTATATTCGGGCTTTAAAGCCAAACGATCGCGTGATTGCCATTCCTGACCAACGACGGCAAAGTCTATACGACCTGGTTCTCTCGCGGGTTCATAGACATCCCACGATTGAATTACACTTGGCACTGATCCGGCGATGGCAAGAGGATTTGGAGTTAGCCTATCGACGATGGCGACTGCATGGTGTACGTAACTTAGATGAGTTGCTTTGGCAAATGCAATGCCGTGGAAGTAAGCTTACCCATCCGATGACTTTGAGAGGATGGCTGTCAGGAAATATTTTGTGTCCAGAAGACCCCGATGATTTACGTCGTTTAGCAGAAATTTTGGAGATGGGTTTTGTTCAATCCCATTACCAGAGAATCTATCAGGCGGCTAAGAGACTGCGAGGCTTGCATCGGGTACTGGCTCGTCGGTTGAATGGCTGGCTCGAAGAACAGGCATCCGGAACGGTGAAGGCACAAGACAATGATGTGCTGGATGCCGAGCTAGGAATAACGTTTGGCGATTTTCGTAATTCTTTACTAATCCTGCGGGTTCAAGATATTCAGCCTATCATGGGGTTGTTTCTACGCAGTAGTTTAGGGAGATTTGAGAGGAACAACCCAGAATGACCAATGCTGCTTGGACTCCACAAGAAGAGACGGCTTTAGCTGAGTATCTGGCTAGCCGAGTTTGCGATCGCGCCCTTGGACGATCTGAAAATGAATGCCTGCGAAATGCTCCCCGCGATGTCTACTTCATAGGCAATCTGCGCCCACGCCCTGAAGATGGCGATTTGGGTGAGTTAATCAATAAATTGGCACCGATGGCGTTTGGGGCAGAGTTTCGGTTTCAGCCTGAAAGCAATGAAGTCACCGTTAAGGTCAAAGTCCAGTGGTCGTGCTACTACCGGGTGTTCCCAACCTTCTCTCAGCAACGGAAACACCAACAACAGATCGTCGAAACTGAGAATGATGCTGAATCATCTGATGCGAACTCCACAGCAAGCATAACTACCTCTGGTTCGACCGTTCAGCAGTTAGCCAACACCTCGGAAGAGCCAGATGGTGCAGACCACACTCTGGAGATTGAGCAAGAGCAGGAGGAACAACGGGCTGAGGCAGAGTCTCCTGAAGTGGTGCAATCAAGCCGCGATCGCCGCAGTGGCAGGGTTCCTCAAGATTCCCTAGCGATTCGGTATCGCAAGATTCTCTGTTCGGCTATGGGTGAAGTTGTTTTGCGGCGTGACGTGACTGGCGATTGGAGCCGTGATGTCAGTAACCTAAAGACAGCCTTAGATCAGGAAACAACGAGGGCACAGCAAGTGACTCTGGGTGATTCTGATCGAGTACGAACGGCTGGATCAGCGGACGACAAGATCAGGGTAAGAGAAGATGCCCTTGCTTCTAAGGCAGACTATGAGGCTTTTTTGCGATCGCTGCAAACCGATGTGGTGACAGTCTGGCGGTGGGAGATTGCTTCAGAAGTTCGCCCAAATGATGAATTAGGTTCAACCGATCAGGTCGTGGCGATCGAGTTTGTCAATGCCTCTCCTCAAGCTGACAACCCAAATGTTGAGGCTTTTCTTTTTGATAGCCGAACTACTTTTATATTTGCAGATGCGACAGTACAACCCTTTGAACTGGAACTGGCTCCCCGTGGATTTCGCTATAACCGAGACCTCTGGGGACGGGGATTTAACTGCGCTGTAGAGCGATTATCCGGGCAGGTAAATGCTTTCGAGACAACTCATGCGCCTATTTACAGGCAAATGCGGTACGTCACCCAAACAAATCCACCTGCTCGTTTTGCCGACCTTGCCAGCAATCCCATTCCAGTTCTCAGAGCCATCGTCAATGAAATGGGGAATTATAGACAGCAATGGCAGGAGGAGCGTCAAAATTACATCGCCACAAGCCCAGACTGGGAAACTGAGTTTGGTAGCGAGTTTGATCGAGACTTTCAGCAGTACGAAGATGAAATTCGCCGCTTTCGTCGGGGTTGCGAATTAATTCGGACGAATCCAGACGTTGAGTTAGCGTTTCGGTTGACCAATGAAACCTTCCGTCGGTTGGGCGCTCACCCTCGACCAGAGAAGCGCAAAGAAAGTTGGCGGTTGTTTCAGATTGTCTTTCTAATTAGTCAGATTCCTGGCATGGCTGCCCTTGCTGATCCCAATAGCCCTGATGCGGCTGAACGGGAAATGGTCGATATCATCTACTTCCCCACAGGTGGTGGTAAAACTGAAGCGTATTTGGGCACGATCGTTTTCCATTGCTTTTTTGACCGCTTGCGTGGCAAGACGGCTGGAGTCACTGCCTGGACTCGTTTTCCTCTACGGCTGTTGACACTCCAGCAAACTCAGCGGATGGCAGACGCAATTGGCATTGCTGATTTAGTGCGAAGAGAACAGCCAGATCCTCGTTTGAGCAGTCGTGATATAGATAAATTTGCAGTTGGTTACTTCGTGGGGGCAGAAGCGACACCCAATGAACTTGTAAATTCAGCAGCTTCCCGTTATCCAGATCCCAAACATTCTGTTTCTTGGAGTATAGCTAATGATGCTAATCACCGTCAGAAGTGGAAGAGGGTGATTTCTTGCCCATCCTGCCATACCTCTACTGTGCAGGTAGATTTCGACCCCAATTCAGTACGCATCATTCATCGTTGTACCCAGCCCAGTTGTGCTTTTCCCAATGGCGAGATTCCTATTTATGTAATCGACAATGAAATCTACCGCTACTTACCCTGTGTAATGGTAGGTACGATTGATAAGTTAGCTAGTTTGGGAAACCAGCGTAAGCTATCTCAAGTTTTTGGACAGATTGATGGACGCTGCACTCAGCATGGCTACTACAAAGGCAAGTGTTGTCAAAAAGACTGCTCTGGAGGGCAGCTACTCCGTCCTGGAAGACCGCGAGGGTTGGCTGGTCCCACTCTCTTTGTTCAGGATGAACTTCATCTGCTCAAAGAAGGGCTAGGAACCTTTGATGGGCACTATGAAACCTTTACCCAGCAACTACAGCAGGAATTTGACTCGAACTCTCCATCTTTGAAAGTCATTGCTTCGTCTGCCACGATCGAAGCCTTTGAGCGACAAGTTGAACATTTGTATGGTCGGAGGCGAAATCAGGCAAGAATCTTTCCAGGTCTTGGTCCTAATTTGCAGGAATCATTCTACGCTCAGACCCGAAACTATCCATCCAGGCTATTTGTGGGAATCTTGCCCCATAACAAAACGATCTTCAACACAATTTTAGAACTGATCGAGTTCTATCACCGCGAAACTCATTATTTGAAGCATCTTTCAGTAGGTGCAGCCAATCCTTATGGGGGAATTTTAAATCCTGGTAGCCCAGAATGGCACCAGTTGATGGACTTCTACATTACTTCCCTTACCTACTTCCGGGCTAATCGCGAACTTGATTCGATTCGGGTTGATCTCGATGGTGATGTTAACCCCAATTTGCAGCCAGACGGATTGGAGTTAGAGATTTCTCAACTGACAGGCGGTACTAGCACCGACGAAGTAACCCGTATTTTAGAGAAACTAGAGCAATCAGCCACCTCAAGCTCAACTGCTGATACGGTACTGGCAACCAGCATGATCAGCCACGGCGTAGACGTAGATCGCTTCAACGGCATGATTTTCTATGGTATGCCCAGTCAGAATGCAGAATACATTCAAGCATCTAGCCGGGTTGGGCGTTCCCATGTCGGAATTGTCTTTAACTGCTTACACCCAGCACGGGAGCGAGACCAAAGCCATTACACCTATTTTGTGAAGTTCCACGAATTTCTAGGTCAACTCGTCGAACCTGTAGCGATTAACCGATGGGCAAAGTTCAGTGTAAACCGTACACTGCCAGGTTTGTTCATGGGTGTGCTACTCCAATTAATTTCTAACCGTTCTGGCATCAACAACCCCAACAGCTACTACATGCTGGATTTCGTGAAACGGGAAATTTCTAATGGCAATTTAGATATCAATCAATTTATTCCTATCTTGGAAAGGGCTTATTTAGTTCAATCTGCTGGACCAGCTAATGAGCAGGCATTTCAAGCTCAGATTCGCCTACAAGTGCAGCAGTTTTTAGATCAAATTATCAGTGCTGGTTCGGGAGAAAAGTTTATTTCGGGAGTTCTAATTCCCCAACCGATGACAAGTCTACGAGATGTGGATGAACCGATTCCTATTGAGCTAGACAGTAACGGAACTCAATGGGCAGCAAGATCTTAGAAGTCATAGGTGGAGGAACTTATGGGACGCAAGATGAATCGTGGCAAACAACAAGTTCTGTTTAACTATTTACCAGGTCGAACCTTTGACTTTGAGGGCGGTGTCATTTCCCGCATTAGCCGAATCCGTGGATTGCAGCGTAATGACTTGAACCTCACAATGTTGTTGCTCAAAATTCAAGAAGAAGCACGAGGCTGGGATGAACAGTTTCGCCCTGGATTGCCAGGTAGGATTTTAAATGATGCTAGCAAGTTTATGCTGCTAGAACCAAAAAATGTAGATGCTGAGCTGTTTCCCAAGGTTTTTTGGTGTGACAACCGTACCTGTGGCAGAGTTTTTGACTATAGCAACCGCGATGATTTACCCCCACAGGCAACCTGTTCAGTCTGCCGCACTGGAAAATTAGTCCAACTTCGGTTTGTCAAGATCCACCAATGTGGAGCATTAGAGCCATTATCCCCCCCTTTGTGTCAGCAATGTGGAAGTTCTAACCATATGGCTCTAGATACTCGTGGAAGTGAGCGAATTTCTAATTTTCGTTGGGTATGCCGTAATCCACAGTGCAATGGCAGAAAGACTTCTTTGTATCCTGGGCTATGTAGGGTTTGTCATCGACCGAGCAATACTCAGCAGCCAAATAATGCTCAAGCACCCAACAGGAGAGAGAACGAAATGAGTATTGAGGTTCATCGGGCTGGACGAACCTACTATGCTCAAACGACGACTCTTCTTAACATTCCGCGCCGACAACTTGATGCGTTTTTCAACTTGCCAGATTGGGGAGCGATCGCTGCTGCCAAATTCTTTGGAATCACTAACCGTCCTTTAGAGGATTTCAACCTATCAGCCTCCAATCAGCAAACTGCATCAGATCCAGGACTCTCCGGTACTGACCTGGATGCGTTGATGTCTCCAAATAAAACGCCAGAACAAATCATTGCAGAAATGCAGGCTCTCCGACAGCAGCGGCAGCAAGAGCAACAGCAATGCGCGCCAGATGCGATATCTCAACAACTGGTCACTCAAACTGGAGTGTCTCTGACAACTTGGCGGCAAGTGGGGCAGGAAATCCTGGAAACTATTATGCCTCTGGAGAACGGGCGACCCAAAAAACTGTTTGACCTCCCGCCAACCACTCAAGAAATCCAGAATGCTCAAGTTGCCCAACAAACTGCTCAGTCAATAGGATTGTCCCAGCTAGATTTGGCAACAGACTTTCCGATGATTGTTGCCACCTATGGCTACACCCGTAGTGAAACAACCCCCAATCAATGCCGTTTAAATCCATTTCCCCCAGAACGAGATCATGGGGGGAAACTGCCGATCTACGTTGATGAAGTTCAAGCGGATGCCCTACTGATTAGCCTCAATCCAGACCGAGTTCACCGTTGGCTTCAGCGCAATGGCTACCAACCAACCATACCGAATGGCAGCGATCTCAACCTTGCCCATCAAGCTTACTTCGTCCAATTGTTTGAGGATGTGCCCCTACGTGAGACCTTACAGGGCGATCGACCAGAAGCCCGAATGGTTTTTGGGTTACTCCATACCCTCAGCCATCTCTGTGTTCGTCAAGCTGCCTTGCTCTGTGGACTCGATCGCACCAGCCTGTCAGAGTACCTTCTACCTCGGACTCTCACCTTTGCAATCTACTGCAATCACCGCTTTGGTGCCACGATCGGCGCACTAACTGCCCTATTTGAACAATCCCTAGCAGAGTGGCTTAATGCAGTCCGAAATTCCCGACGCTGCGTATACGATCCTGTTTGTCGTGAACGAGAATCAAGTTGCCATGCCTGTACCCATCTGGCTGAAACCAGTTGCCGCTTTTTTAACCTGAACTTAGGGCGCTCATTTCTGTTTGGCGGTCCCGATCCTCAACTTGGAACCATTCAGGTTGGCTATCTTGATCCTTCCCTTTGACTCTCCATCAAGGTATGCCTGATTCCCCAGTTCAACTCGTCATCACTGCTCCAGAACCTTATGGGGCAGCTTTGGCTCACCGAATGCGGTGCCGAATGACGTTGGGGGTTTTGACTCAACTCTTGGCTCAGGCAAAACGATACGTCGTCATTGCAGCACCTTTTATGCAAGCTGGCTATGGGCTGTCCAGTGGCACTTTAGCCGAAGCTTTACAGGCAGCACTACAACGAGGTGTCAATGTAGATGTAGTAGGGACAGGTCAAGGCTTACAAACCCTGGATACCGCTTGGTTGAGCCAAAACGCCCAAGGACGTTTACGCCTATTTCAGCCTAAGGAAAACATGGTAGATGCCCAACGACTGGGTTCTCATGCAAAATTTTGTGTTGCAGATGGGCTGTCTGCTTATGTGGGTAGCGCCAACTTAACGGCTCCTGGATTAGGCAGACATCTGGAAATGGGGTTGCTGGTTCAAGGCGAAGTAGCCAGACAAATTGAGGACTTTTGGATCTATGCTCTTGAAATTGAGTTATTTATCTCAGTTGTGTGACAAAACTTTACTATCGAGGCATGGCAGAAGAAAACGGCAAACCAAAAGTGGGGCGTAGTGCTCGACTCCTGGGAGTCAGGCTTGGCATTGACATCAATGTTGAAGGAATGCCGAAAGATTGGCTGAATGACCAGGGATATTTGCGACCCGAAACAGAACGCAAATCTACAGGTGAACCGGTGGTTGTAGCCATTAGAAGCACGAAAGGGATGTCCACATCCCTCTCGATCGAAAGTTTACCTGCCTTTCGGAGACCGACTGCCTTCGGCGGTATGGGGAGAGATCCCCTGTGGCAGATTGAGGATAGCAAAATCAGTGGCGACCTTGAAGCGGTTCAAGATAGCGCCACTCACGTTAGCATTATGCCAAGGGTCACGATGCTTTTAGAAAAGTACGAGACTGCATTAGCAAGTACACAAAATGACTGGGAAAGGGTTGATTAAGATGGCATGGACGTTTAGTTTATCGGCTGAATGTGGTGCAGAACAGGTTGATGCTGAGCAATTCGCAAAGCATTTTGATGGTCTTTCCTGGGTGCTTTCAAACGGTAATCAGTCCCAATGCCATACAGCGGTTTTGCAGGATATTGAGGAGAACTGGTGGTGTCAGGTTTTGCCAAGTGGCATCAGTGAAGTTGGAATTGATTCATCCGACATTGCTTATCAGATGACGGAGTTAGGTATTCTACTCTATCAGCGGTTGCAGCCTGCTCCACCCTTTCGTTATGCCCTGGTTGGCGTGGAAGCCGATGAATTTAGAACCTACAGCGAGTTGAGTACAGAAATTCCTGTAATCAGTTTCCCAGGTTTAGTCTTGGCTGAGACGGTTTGGCGATCGCTCGGAGCCTTGACCTTATTTCGACCCTTCAGTCCTGGCTACGTTTGGCATCCTTATGAAGGCGAAGTTTACAAACCACTGATGGTATCGCCAGATTTGAAAAACAAGCTCAAGGAGCTGCTTGTTATCACATGAGACGTATCAGGTAGGCGATTGCACAAAACAAGTCCAAGGTTGCGGCGCGTGCTAACATGGTCCCTGAGGTAGACGGGAGTCAATAGCTCGTGCGGAAAATCTTTCTAATTATCTTGAGAATATTTGTGTGCATGAGCATTCCACCTATTATTGAGTTGTAAGTATTACTTCATTCACAATAATAAG
>Ga0209181_10007708_pt1 | contig 14678 bp, 9 predicted proteins | sample MAT05_FD_187208 | JGI IMG/M metagenome (GOLD analysis project Ga0209181, IMG submission 187208) | Freshwater microbial communities from Lake Fryxell liftoff mats and glacier meltwater in Antarctica - MAT-05 (SPAdes) (version 2) | ecosystem: Environmental > Aquatic > Freshwater > Ice > Liftoff... | reverse complement strand
TCCAGTGCGGCGACCGCCACCGCGAGTATCGCGATGCTCTCCAGCACAGCGTTCAGTCGCTGCGTGACCGGCCCCTCGTCGAAAAGCTGGATGCCCTGCCACAGGTGCACGGCCGCCAGCCCGATCAGCGCGACGGCGCCCGCGAGAAACAACAGACTGATGACGAAGTGGCCTACCGTGAACAGGCGAAGCAGAAAATGCATCATTGCAGGCTAAACCAGCCCGGCGCACGTCGTCAACAACTCGCCCGTCGGCCTGGCGGAATGCCGGCCTCGTCCTACATCGAGGGTGGCGAGGCGCGCACGCGACGGTCCCGTGGCGCAGTGCATGATCGGCGGGCCACACTCCGTGATCAACCCAGGACTTGAGGACCGCGCATGCTCATCGACATCGGCCACGACATCGAGCTGGCCCTCACCGCGCCCACGGCGCTGATTCATCTGCTGCGCGTGCATCCCAGCCGCGAAGGTGACCTGCAGCAGCCCGAGTACATCACCGTCTTCCCGGCCATGGCGGAAGAGCGCTACACCGACGCTTTCGGCAACCGTTGCGGGCGCATCCAGGTGCCGGCAGGCGTGCGCTCGGTGCGCCTGGCCAGCCACGCGCGCATCTACGACAGTGGCCTGCCCGACGCCTATGTGCCGCAGGCATGGCAACACGCGCCGCAAGACCTGCCCACCGAGGTGCTGCAGTTCCTGCTGCCCAGTCGCTACTGCGAGGTCGACAGCGAACTGCTGGCTTTCGCCTGGGCACAGTTCGGCGCCTCGCCGCTGGGCTGGGGCCGGGTGCAGGCGATGTGCGACTTCGTGCACCAGCGCATTCGCTTCGATTACGCCAACGCGCGCGCCAATCGCAGCGCGCTGCAGGGCTTTCACGAGCAGACCGGCGTGTGCCGCGACTTCGCCCATCTGGCCGTCACGCTGTGCCGCTGCATGAACATCCCGGCGCGCTACTGCACCGGCTACCTGGGCGACATCGGCGTGCAGCCGGTGCCGTCGCCCATGGACTTCAGCGCCTGGTTCGAGGCCTACCTGGGCGGGCAGTGGCATACCTTCGACGCCCGCCACAACCGCCCGCGCGTCGGACGCGTGTTGATGGCGCGCGGACGCGATGCCGGCGACGTGCCCATCACCATGACCTTCGGCCCGAACACGCTGACACGGTTCGTCGTGACGACCGAGTTGGTGAACTGAGCGCCGCAGCGCAGCGCCTGACTCGGCGCCTGACCCGGTGCAGGAGCTGGCGCCTGAACCAGATTCAAGCCTGCATGAACCCCAGGTTGCGCTGCGCGACGTTGAAGTTGGCCAGGTTCGGGAAGATGCCGGCCAACTGGGTATCAGAAGCACCGAACCAGCGGCCCAGCGTGGCGCCGAGCTGGTCTACAGACGTACCCGGCAGCAGCGACCCGTTGCCCAGCTGATCGGGGCTGCCGTCGAAGTTGCTGTTGTTGGCGTTCTTCAGCGCCAGCGCAGGGAAACGGCCGTAGAGGTCACCGCCATTGACGGCACCCCCCATCACGAAGTGGTGCGAGCCCCAGCCGTGGTCGGTGCCGTCGCCATTGCTGGTGAAGGTGCGGCCGAAGTCGCTGGCGGTGAAGGTGGTGACCTGGTTTCGTGCGTTCAGCGCGCCCATCGCGGTGTCGAAGTACAGCATGGCGTGGTTGATGCGCGCGTACAGGTCGGCCAGGGCTCCGTTCTGGCCGTCGTGGCTGTCGAAGCCGCCGAGGCTGACGAAGAACACCTGGCGCTGCGCGCCCGTGGCGCCGCGCAGGCCGGCGTCGACCATGCGGGCCACCACCTGGAACTGCTGGGCCAGTGAGTTGAAGGCGGACACGCCGGTGATCGGGTGGTCGTAGCGCAGCTTGGGGTCGTTGTTGGCGTTGTAGCCGCCACTGGCCGGCGCCGTGCCGAAGGCCGCGTCGCTGGGTGCGCGCAAGGCCGTGCGCAGCAACTGTTCGGCGTCGATGGAACGTCGTGCCACGGCGGCGGTGTCGGCGTCGAAGGGGTGGCTGCTGCGGCTGCTGGAGGCCAGCCGCTGCAAGGCCAGGCCGACGTCGCTGGAGCCGAAGACCCGCCCGGCGCTGTCCACGCCCAGGGGAATCGCGCCGTTGCTGCTGACCTGGTACTGCTTGACCGTGTCGCCTGCCAGGAACACGGCGTTGCCCGCGGCCGAGATGGCGGTGAACACCGGCTGACTGTTGCTCGAAGCCAGCAAGTCGCCCAGCCGTCCGCCCCAGCCCCGGGTGCTGCCTTCCGGGCCCAGCGCCTGCCAGGTGTTCTGCTGGTCGTTGTGCGAAAAAAGCTGGGTCGGCTTGGGGTGGCTGCTCTGGCCGTACTGCACCTTGGTGGTGGGCATGACCAGCGGGCCCACGTTGGGCAGGATGGCCAGGCGCCGGTCGGTGTTGAACAGGCCCTGCAGCCCGCCCATCAGCGGGTGAATGGCAAAGCTGCGACCCTGGGGGTTGGCGGGGCTCAGCGGCAGCACGCCACCCAGGCGCGTTGGCGAGCCGGCGGCGGCGGCCGGGTTGGGTGCCGCGCCCAGGGGTCGCAGGGAGATCGGGTCGGGCGCCTGGTTGCGCGTGGTGGTGTAGGCGCTCCACGACGCGGCGTCGGTCGGCAGCACCATGTGGAAAGAGTCGTTGCCACCGAAGAAGAACAGGCAGACCAGGGCCTTGTAGCCGCCCGCCGTCTGCGCCGAGGCCGAACCCAGCGCTGCCAGGTTCAGCGCCAGGGGTGCGGCGCTGCCCACCAGGGCCGACAGGGCGCCGGCCTGGTGCAGGAAGAGACGACGCGAGGCGTTGTTGAGGATATGCATGTGGGGTCTCCCTTGCTTCACTTCTGGGCCAGGTATTCGGGCGATGCCAGCGTCAGCAGCAAGGCGGCATTGACACGGTTGCGCCTGGCCGCATCGAACTGTGCCATGTTGCTGCCGCTGGCGTTGAGCACGGGGAGGGTGATCTTGCCGATGGCGGTGCTGATCTCGTTGCCCAGCGTCGGGCTGGGCTGGCCGTAGAGCAACTGCGCCAGCACGTGGTGGGTGAGCGCAGTGGTGTCGGTGGCCAGCGCCATCTGGGCGGCGTCGTCGCGACGCAGGTCGCGCCGGTTCAGCACCACGCCGTTGATCGTGCCGTTGGATTGGCCGACCCCGCTGCCCAGGTTGTCGCGCATGAAGTTGACCCAGCCCGACACACTGGTCTCGTTCAGGAGTTGCATCTCCGGCGCCACCAGCCCGGTCGCTGCCGTCTGCGTGCCGGGTGCCACGTAGCCGGGGCGGTAGAAGTTGAACACCGAGGGCGAACGCATCGGTGTCTGCCCCAGCGAATTGGCGGGGTTGTCGGTGTTGCCGACGCGGAAGAAGCCGCTGTCGGAGGTGTGCGGAAACGCGCGCATGAAGGCCGACAGACGCAGCACCGGTTCACGCAGCTTGCCCGAGGCGTCGTTGCGCAGCCGCGCCTCGGGGTGCAGCAAGATGGCCTTGATCACTTCCTTCAGGTCGCCGCGCGTGCCCCTGCCGTTGTTGACGAAGACGCCGGCCACCGCGCGCACGTAGTCCGGGCTGGGGTTGCTGGTGACCAGGCGCTGGATCAGCTGGCGGCTGATGAAGGGCGCCGTGTTGGGGTGCGCATCGAGGGTGTCGAGCGCGGTCTTCAGGCTGGCCGCGGGGTTGGCGGGGTTCTGGGCGGGGATGGTCACGCCCAGGAAGGACTTCGCAGTCGTGGTGTGGAACTGCGGGTAGGCCACCATGGGCTTGATGTGGCGGTCGGGGTCGCTGACGTTGTTGGAGCTGCCGTTGGTGAAGCAGCTGTTGCTGGTGGGCGCCGCCGGGCAGGCCCAGCTGAAGCCCGTGAAGACCTGGGCCATGCCGCTGATGTCGGCCGGCCCGTAGCTGTCCACGGTCTTGCCGTTCACCCGCACGGGGGTGCCGTCGGGCTGGAGCTGCACCACCCCTATCGACAGCAGCTGCAGGATCTCGCGCCCGTAGTTTTCGTCGGGCACGCGGCCGGTGTTCAGGTCGGCCTTCTGGTTGCGCAGATGGCTCAGGTACAGGCCCATCATGGGGTGCAGCGACACGGCTTCCAGCAGTTCGCGGTAGGTGGTGAAGCCCTTGTCGCCCAGCATGTCCAGCCAGGCTGCCATGGCGCGCGGCTGGTTGCCGATGGTGCCGTCCATGGCCGAGACGACGAAGATCTGCGACAGCGCGAACACCACCCGCTGGCGCAGCTGGTCCTCGCCGGTGAGCGCCTGCTTCCAGAACGACTCGAAGACCTGGTCCTGCCCGGCGCTGGCGGTGGCGTCCGCGGCGCGAATGGCGGTGTCGCGCGCTTCCCACCAAGCGCGGTGCGAAGCGGCGGGCAGGGCCAGCTGGCGGTTGATCCAGGCCACGTCGCCTTGATTGATGAGCTGGTCGCGCGAGGCGTCGGTGGGGCCGAAGGTGGCCAGGGTCAGGAAGTGCGATGCGTCGTCGCGCGTCATGGGCCGGGCTGCCACCGTGGACCCGGTGGCCAGCGCTTCGGCGCTGCCGGCCTGCGCAACCTGGGCAGTGTTTGAATCAACGCTGCCACCGCCGCCGCCGCAAGCCGCCAGGAGTGTGGCGGCCAGCGCCAAGGCCCAGCGGCCGGGCCACTGCAATCGCCGGGTCGGTGGGAGCTCGGTCGGAGACTGCATGCGGGTTCCTTTGCTGCCGTGGGCCGCGGTGGCGCCCCAGCATCCAGGGCACCGACGCCCGGCACTCTTCCGCCGGTCTCCCCCCTATCGGCACAGAACCCGCCGCTCAGCAGCACCCGTTACAGCTGCTCACCACACAGCGCATCGGCCGTGAACTGCGTCACGCCAGCGCGGGGGCCAGCAGGCGGCGGGCAGCGTCCACATCCACGCCCCGGCGCTGCGCCCAGTCGCGCAGCTGGTCTTCGCCGATGCGGCCGACGTTGAAGTAGGTGGCCGCGGGGTGCGCCAGGTAGAAGCCGCTGACGCTGGCCGCCGGCGTCATGGCCATGCTGTCCGTCAGGCCCATGCCGATATCCTCGGCGGCGAGCACGCGGAACATGTCGCGCTTGACGCTGTGCTCCGGGCACGCCGGGTAGCCCGGCGCCGGGCGGATGCCGCGGTACTTTTCCTGGATGAGCGCGGTCACGTCGAGCTGCTCGTCGGGCGCGTAGCCCCACAGTTCGGTGCGCACGCGCTGGTGCAGTCGCTCGGCAAAGGCCTCGGCCAGCCGGTCGGCCAGGGCCTTGAGCATGATGGCCGAGTAGTCGTCATGGGCGTCGGTGAACTGGCGTTCCTTCTTCTCGATGCCCAGGCCTGCCGTCACCGCGAACAGGCCGATGTGGTCGGCGTGCGTGCCGCGCGGCGCGATGAAGTCAGCGAGGCTGCGGTTGGGGCGCGCCACACCGTCGACGACGGGGCGCTCGGACTGCAAGCGCAACGGGCTCCAGCGCATCGCGACCTCGCTGCGCGACTCGTCGGTGTAGATCTCGATGGTGTCGTCGTCGACGGTATTGGCCGGCAGCAGCGCGATGACACCGCTGGCCTGCATCCAGCGGCCCTCGATGGCGCGTTGCAGCAGCTTCTTGCCGTCATCGAAAACGCGCTGTGCCTCGCTGCCCACGACCTCGTCGGTGAGGATGTCGGGGAACCTGCCCGCCAGGTCCCAGGTCTGGAAGAAGGGCGCCCAGTCGATGCTTTGCGCCAGTTCGGCCAGGTCGTAGTTCTTGAAGACGCGCCGGCCGATGAACTTGGGTGTCGGCGGCGCGTAGGCCTTCCAGTCGATGGCGTGCTTGTTGGCACGCGCCGCAGCCAGGCTCACCAGTGGCGTCACCTTCTTGCTGGCGTACAAGGCCCGCACATGCGTGTAGTCGGTTTGCAGGTCGGCAATGAACTTGGCGGCCCGCTCGTCGGACAGAAGCTCGGAGCACACGCCCACGCTGCGCGACGCGTCCGGCACGTACACCACCGGGCCTTCGTAGTGCGGAGCGATCTTCACCGCGGTGTGCACCCGGCTGCAGGTGGCCCCGCCAATGAGCAGGGGCGTCTTGCGGCTGCGGAAGTAGTCGTCGCGCTGCATCTCGGCGGCCACGTGCTGCATTTCTTCCAGGCTGGGCGTGATCAGGCCCGACAGGCCGATGATGTCGGCCCCTTCGAGCTTGGCCTTGGCCAGGATGTCCTGGCAGGCCACCATCACGCCCATGTTGACGACTTCGAAGTTGTTGCACTGCAGGACCACGGTGACGATGTTCTTGCCGATGTCGTGCACGTCGCCCTTCACCGTGGCAATCACGATCTTGCCCTTGGCCTTCGCTTCGCCGCCGGCCTGCACCAGGGCCAGCTTCTCGGCCTCGATGTAGGGCAGCAGGTGGGCCACCGCCTGCTTCATGACGCGGGCGCTCTTCACCACCTGAGGCAGGAACATCTTGCCCTGGCCGAAGAGGTCGCCGACCACGTTCATGCCGGCCATCAACGGGCCTTCGATCACATGCAGCGGCCGCCCGCCGCCAGCCTGGATGCCGACCCAGGCTTCTTCGGTATCGGCCGTGATGAATTCGGTGATGCCGTGCACCAGGGCATGGCTCAGGCGGTGGTTGACGTCGCCCACGCGCCAGGCCAGCTTGGCGCTGTCGTCCTTGGCCATGCCTTTGGCCGTCTCGGCGATCTCGACCAGCCGCTCGCCGGGGGAGACGTAAGGCTCCCCTTCAGGGATCCGGGGGCGCCGGTTCAGCACCACGTCTTCGACGCGTTCGCGCAGCACGGGTTCCAGGTCGTCGTACACGCCGACCATGCCGGCGTTGACGATGCCCATGTCCATGCCGGCCTGGATCGCGTGGTACAGGAACACGGTGTGGATGGCCTCGCGCACCGGGTCGTTGCCGCGGAAGCTGAAAGACACGTTGCTGACGCCGCCCGAGACCTTGGCGCCGGGCAGGTGTTGCTTGATCCAGCGCGTGGCCTCGATGAAGTCGACGGCGTAGTTGTCGTGTTCTTCGATGCCGGTCGCAATCGCAAAGATGTTGGGGTCGAAGATGATGTCTTCGGCCGGAAAGCCGACTTCGTCCACCAGGATGCGGTACGCGCGCTGGCAGATCTGCGTCTTGCGCTCGAAGGTGTCGGCCTGGCCCTTCTCGTCGAAGGCCATGACCACGGTGGCCGCGCCGTAGCGGCGCACCAGATTGGCCTGCCGCTTGAACTCGGCTTCGCCTTCCTTGAGCGAGATCGAATTGACGATGCCCTTGCCCTGGATGCACTTCAGGCCGGTCTCGATGACGCTCCACTTCGAGCTGTCGATCATGATGGGCACGCGGGCGATTTCGGGTTCGCCGGCGACGAGCTTCAGGAAGCGCTCCATCGCCGCGGCCGAGTCGAGCATGGCCTCGTCCATGTTGATGTCGATGACCTGGGCGCCGTTTTCCACCTGCTGGCGCGCCACGCTCAGCGCGTCCTCGAAACGGCCTTCGAGGATCATCTTCGCGAACACGCGCGAGCCGGTGACGTTGGTGCGCTCGCCGATGTTGACGAACAGCGAACGCGTGTCGAAGCTGGCCGGCTCCAGGCCGGAAAGCCGCATCGGGGGCGGGACGGGGGCGGGGGTGGCGGTGGTCATGGCTCGGTCCTGGGGTGGGGGCCGAGCGCCGTTGCTGACCGCGCGGCGGCGCCGGCGCAGTGTGCCAAGCCTGGCGGGCCAGCAGGCCCGTCGCAACGCTCCTCGACACGGGCGTGAGTCTAGCCGTTGCGCTGCTACCGTCGGGGTTCAGGCAGCGTGCAGTTTTGACGCTCGCCGCTTCGGTCCTACACTGGCCGGTACGCGACTTCCAAGACCATCACCATGGGACTGCCGCTCCTACACACCGCCATGACGGCCGCCGAGTTCCTGGCCTGGGACGAGCACCAGACGCTGCGCCGCGAGTTCGTGCGCGGCGAGGTGTTTGCCATGGCCGGCGGCGAGGACCGCAACAACACCGTGGCCGGCAACCTCTACGCCACGCTGCGCCAGCATTTGAGCGGCAGCCCGTGCCGCGTCTATATGTCTGACGTCAAGTTGCGCGTGGAAGTCGCCGACTGCTATTTCTACCCCGACGTGATGGTCACTTGCAGCACTGCCGACGCTGCCAGCCGGCTCATCAAGCGTGACGCCGTGCTGGTGGTGGAAGTGCTGTCACCGTCCACAAGCGCCTACGACCGCGGCGACAAGTTTGCCGACTACCGCGCGCTGCCCAGCCTGGCCGAGTACCTGCTGGTGGACGTGGACAAGCGCCGTTGCGACCTTTACCGCAAGGGCGTTGACGGGCTGTGGGTGCTGCACCCGACCCAGGGCGAGCAGCCGCTCGTGCTGGCCAGCGTCGGCCTGACGCTGGCCGCAGGCGCGCTTTGGGCCGACCTGGAGCCGGAGCCGCCCGACGCTGCCGCCGCCGTGGCTTAACGGCTGTGCGAGGTCAGCCGGGCCAGCGGCCCTGACGCGTTGATGCCCATGCCGGCGCGCCGCGCCGCGGGTGCGGGTGGCGCCGCGGGTTCGGCGGCGGGCAGGGCGGCGACGCCGTCGGCGCCGCGCCGCATCGCCACACCCACGGCCAGGATGTCGATGACCAGCAGATGCAGGATGCGGCTGACCATGGGCACCTGGGTTGCCACGTCTTCGCCGTGGTCGACGATCAATGCCAGGTCGGCCTTCTTCGCCAGCGGCGAGTGGCTGGCCGTGATGGCCAGCACGGCCGCGCCGCGCTGGTGCGCGCGGTCGGCCACCTCCAGCAGGTCGTCGATGCGGCCGCTGCTGCTGATGATGACGACCACGTCCGTGGGCCGCAGCACGCTGGCGGCCAGGATCTGCAGGCGCGGGTCGGTGAGCGAGGCCGACGACACGCCGAAGCGCAGGAACTTGTACTGCGCGTCGTCGGCCACCACGCCGTAGTGACCGACCGCATAGAACTCGATGCGCTCGGCGGCGCCGAGCAGCTCGATGGCGCGCGCGATGGTGTCGCGGTTGAGCTGTTCGCGCACCTGCAGGATGGCGCTGGCGGTGTTGCCCAGCACCTTCACCGCCAGCTCCAGCATGCTGTCCTCGCCGGTGACCTGGGTATGTGTCAGCGGCACCGTGCCCGACAGGCCCGAGGCCAGCCGCAGCTTGAAGTCCGACAGGCCCTCGCAACCCAGGGTGCGGCAGAAGCGGATGACGGTCGGCTGGCTGACCAGGGCCGCGCGTGCGATCTCGGCGATGGGGTCGTTCAGCGCCGACCGGGGGTGGTCCAGCACATGGTCGGCGACGCGCTTTTCGGCCGGCGACAGCCTGTCGCGGCTGCGGCGGATCTGCCCCAGGATGGCCGAGCCGGCGTCGGCCTGCAAGGTGCGGAGTTGCGCGGCCAGGATGGCCGAGACACCGTCCAGCGTGGCGTTCTCGGCCGTGACCACGTAGGTCGGGATGGTGCGCACGTAGTCGCTGAAGCGGCCCTTGTCCTCGAAGCGGCTGCGAAAGGGCGAGCTGTCGAAGTACGCGCCCAGCCGCGGCACGATGCCGCCGCCGATGTAGATGCCACCGAACGCGCCCAGCGTGACGGCCAGGTTGGCCGCGGCCGTGCCCAGCACGGCGCAGAAGGCTTGCAGCGAGCCTGCACACAGGGCTTGGCTGGCGTGGCTGGCGTCGCTGGTGTCCAGGCCGCGGCGCGTGATCTCTGGCGCGGACATGTGCTGTGGCGGCAGGCCGGCGTGCTCGCGCAGCGCGTCGTGGATGAGCTCCAGCCCCGGGCCCGAAAGCAGCCGCTCGAAGGAGACATGCGAAAACCGCGTCAGACCGTGGCGCAGGATGACGATCTCGCGCTCGTCGCGCGGCGAAAAGCTGGCGTGGCCGCCCTCCGTGCCCAGCGCCACGTAGCCATCGGCCACGGGAATCAGCCCGCTCACGCCCAGGCCCGAACCCGCGCCCAGCACGCCGACCACACTGTGCTCGCGCGCCGTGCCGCCGCCGACCTGGCGGCGCTGCGCGGGTTGCAGCCGCGGCAAGGCCATGGCCAGGGCCGTGAAGTCGTTGACGACGACCAGCGTCTGCAGGCCCAGCCGCTGGCGCATCTGCTCACTGGAGAAGCGCCAGTGGTAGTTGGTCATGCGCACCTCGTCGCCTTCCACCGGGTTGGCGATGGCGATGGCCGCGTGCTCGATGCGGGCCGCCAGGCCCGCGGGCAGGCCCTGCAGGTAGCCGGTCACGGCGGCGTGGAAGTCGGCGTGCTCGGCGCAGCGCAGCGAGGCCGCGTGCACGAAGCTGCCGGGCGCCGATTCCAGCGCGAAGCGGGCGTAGGTGCCGCCGATGTCGGCCAGCAGGCGCGGGCTGTCATGGTCGGAACGGGTCGGCATGGCGTCAGACGTTAAACGTTCTTCAACTGTAGATTCACTACAGGATACGCGGTTCGCCGCCCTGATCCTGCAGCGAAATCCACGACGCCGCGCCGCGGGCCTGGGACCGGCGCGCTTGTGATGCCTTTGTAGTTTTGCTACCGTCGGCGTCAACCAAGCTGAGGGTGGACTCTTGATCTCTGGCGACGAACAGGCGCGCACCGGCACCAGCCGGCCGGCCCGGCCCTGGCTGCTGGCCGACATCGGCGGCACCAACGCGCGCTTTGGCTGGCTGGCCCCGGGCAGCAGCGCGGTGGCCCATGTGGCCACACTGCGCGGCGCCGACCACGCCGGCCCGGCCGAGGCGGCGCGCGCCTACCTGGACAACCTGGCCCGCCAGCTGGGCGGCGACTACACGCCGCCGCGCGCCGGAGCCTTTGCCGTGGCCACGGCGGTGGGCGGCGACCAGATTGCCTTCACCAACAGCGGGTGGTCTTTTTCACGCCGCCAGACGCAGGCCGGGCTGGGCCTGGACGAGTTGCTGATGCTCAACGACTTCGAGGCCCTGGCCCTGTCGCTGCCCCGGCTGAGCGCGGCCCAGTTGCGCCCGCATGGCGCCATGCCCCAGGCGCGCGGCACGCTGGCCGTGGTCGGGCCCGGCACCGGGCTGGGCGTGGCGGGCCTGGTGCAAACGCCCCACGGCTGGGTGGCCCTGGCCGGTGAGGGGGGACACGCCACGCTGTGCGCCAGCGACGACTTCGAGCTCGCCTTGCTGGCCGCCGTGCGGCGCGGGCATGTCCATGTGTCTGCCGAACGCTTGCTGTCGGGCATCGGCCTGCCGGCGCTGCACGGCGGTGTGGCTGCCGTGCTCGGGGTGCCTGCCGAGCCGCTGGCGGCCGAACTCATCGTCGAACGCGGCCTGGCGGGCAGCGACCCCGTCTGCAGCCGCAGCCTGGACGCCTTCTGCGCCTTGCTCGGTGGCTTTTGCGGCAACGTGGCGCTGACGCTGGGCGCGCGCGGCGGCCTGTACATCGGCGGCGGCATCGTGCCGCGGCTGGGTGAACGCTTCTTCCAGTCGAACTTTCGCGAACGCTTCGAGGCCAAGGGGCGCTTCCAGGCGTACCTGCAGGCGGTGCCCACGGCGCTCATCACCGACACCCTGGCCGCCTTGACCGGCGCGGCGCAGGCGCTCGAACAGCACGGCGCCTGAACCACCGGGCCGGTGCTTGCATCCAGACCTGGCCGGGCTGCGTAAATCAGGGCATGCACAAGGTTCCTGCGATGCACACGATCAGCCGCGTCGTCCTTGCGGCCAGCCTGGGTGGCTGCGCTCTGGGCGTGGCTGCCCACGACACCTGGTTCCAACCGCTGCCGCCGTTGCGTGTGGGCGAAATTCGTCTGGCCCTGGGCACGGGTGACCGTTTCCCGGTGCAGGAATACGCCATCGACCCCAAATACCTGGCCCGCCGGGGTTGCCACGGCAGCGTGCCCGGGCCCGTCGGCGCACTGCGCCCCCTTCAGGCGACGGCCACGTCGCTGGTGCTGCGGGCGCCCGTGTCGGCGCGGTCCTGCTGGGCCCAGCTCACACCCTTCCAGATCGACCTGCAGGCCGACAAGGTGCCCGTCTACCTGAAGGAGATCAACGCCCCGGCCGACCTGCGCGCCGCCTGGGCTGCCATGCAGGCGCGCGGCCTGGCGTGGAAGGAGACCTACACCAAGCACGCGCGCATCCAACTGGGGGACGTGTCGGTGCGGTCTGCCGAGCCGTCGGGCATGGACCTGGACATGCTGCTCGTGGCCGCACCCGGGCCGCTGCGCGTGCGCGACAAGGTGGTGGTGCAGGTGCTGCGCGAAGGCCGCCCGCTGGCCGGCTTCAACGTCGAGTTGCGCAGCGAGCAGAGTCCGCTGGGCATCTGGACGCAGACCGACGAGCAGGGCCGCATCACCGTGCAGCCGCCCTTGCCCGGCCGCTGGGTCTTGCGGGGCACCCACGTGGCGCTGTCAGCCAGCCGGCCCGGCGAGTGGGACAGCCGCTTCGTCACGCTGGCCTTCGAGGTGGCACCAGCCGCGGTGGCGGCGGAGCTGCCGCCCGGCCGCCGGCCCTGATCATCCGCCCGCGGGCTTCAGAACGGCAGCAGCTTCAGGTTGAAGGCCCGCTCGGCAAACCACACGCCGGCCAGCGCCGCGATGAGCAGGGAGCCGGCGATCCGCACCCCCTGGCGGTAGAGCACCGTGCGGCGCAGCGCGTAGGCCACGGGCAGGAACACGGCCACGATGGCCAGCTGGCCGGCTTCGACGCCGAGGTTGAAGCCCACCAGCGCCAGCGCCAGCGCGCCTTGGGGCAGGCCCAGGTCGGCCAACACGCTGGCAAAGCCGAAGCCGTGGATCAGCCCGAAGCCGAAGGCCACCGCCCAGCGCCGCCCGCTGAACAGCGGGAAGACGTTGTTCAACGCAGCCACCACCACCGACGCGGCGATGGTGGCCTCGACCGCGCGCGAGGGCAGCGACACCACACCCAGCGTGGCCAGCGTCAAGGTGATCGAATGCGCCAGCGTGAAGGCGGTGACGATGCGCAGCACATCCCACAAGGCCTGCGCCGCCTGGGGCACCGGCTGCCAGTCGAGCGCCCGCCCCCAGGCCGCGCCGCGCCGCGGCCCTTGCGGCCCTCGCGGCCGTTGCGGCCGTTGCCACACCAGCACGGCCGGCAACAGCAGCGCCAGCAGGAACAGGATGTGGTCGAAGCCGATCCAGATGTGCCACACCCCTTCGCGGGCGTAGTCGATGAACTGCTGCCAGCCGCTGGCCTGCCCCAGTTCGAACTGCTGCCGTGCCGCCGCGGGCCCGAACACCGCCGTGCGTGTGCTGCCGCCGGCGCTGAGCTTGAGCAGGCCGCGGTGCTGCGGGTCGAGGTCGGCGAACAGGCGGTACTCCAGCGCCAGGCTGCGCACGGCCCCACCGGCGCCGCCGGGGCAGGCCCATTGCAGCGGCAGCACGCTGTAGGCGCCGTCGGTGTGTTCGTCGACCAGCTGCGTGCCGATGCGCAGTTCACAGGCTTGGCCGTCGGCCTGCAGCAGCAGGCGCGCCTGGGCATAGGCGGCGATGTCGGCGTGCCGCGCGCGCAGTTCACCCCAGGTGATGTCGCCGTTGCCGTCGGCATCCAGCCCGATGGCGAAGTCGAGGTCGCGCAGGGCGATGTCCCACTGACCGCTGAGCTGGCTGCCTTGCACCGACACCAAGAGGTAGCTGTCCGACGGCTTGTGGGCCATCGCCACGCCGCTGGCCCAGAACAGCAGGCAGGCCAGTGGAAGGTGCCACATCGACTGCGACCATCCCCGCCACAGCGCCAGCCAGGCGCGGGCTGCCGAACGGGCCGGTGCCGTCACGGCAGTTCCTTGATCCGCGCTGCCAGCGCCTGCAACGCGACGCTCTGGATGCCTGACGCGGCCATCCACGCCAGTGCGGGCGCGGCCGCTGCGGGCTGCCGCGCCGCCAGGGCGGCTTCGAGCAGGATGCGGGCGTCGGCAGGTTCACGCTGCTCGGCGAAGTTCTCGCGCGCCAGGGCCAGCGCCAGGTCGGGTTGCCCGCGCAGGGTCAGACGGTAGCGCGAGGCTTCCTTGCGGTGCGTGGTGTCGCCGCGCAGCGCGGCGGCGTCGAAGCGTTCGCCCAGGCTGCGCGCCCAGGCCTCGCGCTCGGGCCTGCCCGCGGCCTGGGCCGCCAGCGCCAGGCGCAGCAGCAGCACGTCGGCACGGGTGCGGTCCTTCAGCAGGGTCAGGACTTCGGCGGGGCGATTGCGGTCGAGCAGGAAGTCGGCATAGGCGGCCAGCAGGTACACGTCGCCCAGGTTCAGGTCCAGCGCCTGGCGGAAGGCCGTTTCGGCAGCCGGGTAGGCGCCGCGCCGCTCTTCGGTTTCGGCCAGACGTGTCAGGGCCCACAGGCGCTGCGCTGGGTCGGCGCCGGGTGCGCTGGACAGCGCGTTGCGCAGGGCGCCGGCGGCGGCCTCGGCACGGCCCGTGGCGGCGTCGACCTGCGCCGTGCAGGCCACGGCGATGAGCGGCGGTGCCAGCGCAGCCAACTGCTCGCAGCTGCGCCGGGCCTGGGCATAGTCGGCACGCACCATGTGGATGGCCGCGCGCCAGGCCCAGGCTTCGCCGTGGCCCGGGTCGGCCTGCAGCACCGCGTCCAGGTCTGCCAACGCCTCGATGAAACGGTGGTCGAACTGCAGCAGCTTGGCGCGCAGCACGCGCACCGCGGCGGGCGGTGCGGGCAGGGCCCACCAAGGCGCCAGCGCGGCCTGGGCGTAGCCGATGTAGCGCGGGTCGCCTTCGGCCGCCACGGCGTCGAAGTAGCGCTCGGCCAGGCGCACGGCACGGTCCA
>Ga0209181_10007704_pt1 | contig 14685 bp, 10 predicted proteins | sample MAT05_FD_187208 | JGI IMG/M metagenome (GOLD analysis project Ga0209181, IMG submission 187208) | Freshwater microbial communities from Lake Fryxell liftoff mats and glacier meltwater in Antarctica - MAT-05 (SPAdes) (version 2) | ecosystem: Environmental > Aquatic > Freshwater > Ice > Liftoff... | reverse complement strand
TTTCTGTTCGCCGCTGAATCGTCGCCGTTCGGCCTGCGGCTTCACTTCGATACTGGTTTGGGTTACATCGTGTGTTGTCATTCGGTTGGTTATCTTCCACGCCAGCGTTGGCAGCATACCTGCCATTTTCTTGCCGCCGGTCGTCTCGCTGCTTCACCGCCCTCGCTACCTTAATCTCGCCTTTGTGTCTGTCCAACCTAGTCTGACACAGAGGGGCGTCCATCTTAGAAAGCTTCCTGGATGTAGCTCGAAAGCCGCGCATTTGCCGACAATAATAAGGTCGCCGTTGGTTGTAGAGTAGAAGTGAAGAAGTAGACAGTAGACAGACAGGAACAATCAAGGCTCCTTCTTTACTGACTACTGACTACTGACTACTGTCTACTCCCTATCTCCCTCCCCTAAAATTGTTCCAGGAACCGCAGATCGTTCTGCCAGAAATAACGAATGTCGTTGATGCCGTAGAGGCGCATGGCGGGCCGCTCGACGCCCATGCCGAAGGCGAAGCCGCTCCACTCGTCGGGGTCGTAGCCGCCGTTGCGCAACACCGTGGGATGCACCATGCCGGCACCGGAAATCTCCAGCCAGCCGGTGCCCTTGGTCAGCATGCGGTCGCGCTCGCTCTCCAGGCCGTAATACACGTCGATCTCGACACTGGGCTCGGTGAAGGGGAAGTACGAGCCGCGAAAGCGAATGCGGCCCTCCTTGCCGAAGAAGTGCCGCGAGAACTCGGTGAACACGCCCTTCAGATCGGCCATCGTAATATTTTTGCCGATGACGATGCCTTCGAGTTGATTAAATTGCATCTCACTGCGCGCCGTCACCTGCTCGTAGCGATAGACCATGCCGGGCAAAATTACTCGAATGGGTTTGGTGCCGCCGGTCCCCAACTCGCGCATGGAGCGGATCTGGCCCGGCGAGGTGTGCGTGCGCAGGACGACCCCAGGCTGCGAGGTGTGGAACGTATCCCACATATCGCGGGCCGGATGATCGGGCGGCATATTCAACAGCTCGAAGTTCAATTCGTCGGTCTCGACATCGGGCGAGCGATACACCTCGAAGCCCATCTTGGCGAAGATGGCATACATGCGGCGCAGCGTGACCGTGCTGGGGTGCAGCCGGCCACGTTTGATGGGCGTGCCGGGCAGGGTCACATCCAGCTTGCCCGCTTGCAGGCTGGCGTTTAGCTCGGCTGTTTTCACGGCCGTTTCAGTCGATTGGGCGGCCGCGAGCAAGGCCTGCTTCACTTCGTTGGCGCGCTTGCCGAAGGCCGGGCGCTCCTCGGCCGTCATTTTGCCGAGCGCGCTCATGGCCTCATCCAGCTTGCCTTTGCTGCGCTTGGTGCCGAAGTACCTGCCCTGCCACGCCGTGAGGGCCTCACTGGTCGTGACGCAGGTCATCTCCTCCAGCGCCGCGTGTTCGAGTGTGGTCAGTTGATCGAGCATGATGTTAAATCGAATTATATGAAGAAAATCCCCTATCGTTCATACTACTGAATTCTAGATGCGCTATCCTGGTAGCTATTTAATAGCAAAAATAGTGGCAAACTGCGTATGTGCTTCTTATGATTTTAAACTGAGTAACATGCAGACTTATAGCGCCTATCAACCCCCTAACTTTAAATGTCCGCATTGCCAGCAGAACGACAAGGTTCAAAAGGCAAGTGGGATTTGGCGCGCGGCCGCAACCCATTCTGCGAGTAGAGCCGCATTTGGGAGCTTCAACAATTCAACGGCCTCGGCGTCTCCAACCGCTCGCAGACGGCAAATGGCCCTAGCCAGACGCCTGAATCCACCTAAAAAGTCGTTTCCCTTCGGTGTGGTTCTGATGCTGTTCAGCGTCCTGCCCTGGCTGCTCAAGATCAGATTACATCCAGCCGGCTCATTGGAATGGTTCGAATTGGGATCTGCGCTGGCCGTATTCCTGTTTATCTCGGGTATGTTGCTGATCGGGGTCCATTTGGCACGATTGCCGCGATACCGTAGTGAAGCCCAAAAATGGGGCAGCCTCTACTATTGCTACCGTTGCGACGATGCGTTTGAAGTCAGCAGCTAATCCAGCGACCCCCACAGCCACCACAATTGCTCCTGCGGCGCGGCCCCGGCTAATTCTGGGTCCAGAATAAACTCGCCCGTCTTAAAGCGCGTTTTCAGCCGCGCATCCAGCGTCTTCAAACGGGTCAACTGCTCTTGAAGCTGCGAGACATCTTCTTTGAGGAGTTCGAGCTTGACCCGATAGTGAACTTGCGTGGCATAGCCGGTGCTGCTCTTGCTTTGCAGGGCATCATCCAGATACAGCGTCCAGGCATCCAGGCGGCTCTTGAATTCGCGGCGCGCTTTGCCGTCATAGAGATCGGGCACGCGCTGGTGAATGCGGCGCACCGCGGCCACCGCTTCGGCTAACTCGGGCGCATCGGGTTGCACCGCTTTGAGCCGCCAGGCCGTCTCCAGCCAGGTGCCGATGGTGAGTTGCGGCATTTGCAGGCCGTTCACGGCCCCCACCGGATAGAACAACACTTCGGCATGCACATAGTCGTCTATCTGCTCCTTGACGACCCGGGCAAAAGTCAGATCGAGTTTGAGGTCCATAGCGTATAGGGTAACGGGGAAGCTGCAGAAGGGAAATGGGTATGGCACAGAGCCGAGACGCTGTGCCAACCCCTGAGGAAGTAAAAGTGCGGCGTCAGTAGTTGCGCTCTTTTCGGCGTTGTTCACGAACCTGCCGTTCGACCGCGTCCAAAGCGCCATCCAGGGTCGCCCTAAATTGTTCGCCTTTCTCGGTGGCAGCAATGTTCTCCGAGCCCTTGTAATAGATCACGATCGTGACTTCATGGATGTAGGCGGTTCCCCGCCCCTGAGCGGGCTGCTTGAAGTTGACCACGGCGCCTGAAATGTCGTTGTGACCTTGGGCCAGCTTGTTGATTCGCTCTACTGCCAGGGTGTAGAACTCATTGTCACTCTTCTTCACGTCATCGACTTCGTTGTTGAATTCGATGGGAAATACGTCATCAGAAAATTTGTTGTCGTCCATGTTATTCCTCTTGATCAAGCCTTGGGAGTGGTCCACGGAAGAATTCCGTTTGCACTCCAAAAACTTACCCAAGGCCGCCAATCTACGGCGTGTCCCAGTGCTGCCAAAGCAGCCTCGCGTGAGGTGTCATTGGCAATCCATTCGCACCCATCAGCAATCAAAGATTGCCCCATGTGAATGCCACGTTAATAGCGGAGCACTGCAATCGCTGGTGAGTCAATCGGCATTTCAGCTTGAGGCAGCGCGTAGACCCGTCCGGCCTTTTGCAGGGTCTGCATGGCCGCGAAGTCCAATAGTTCCAGGTTGTCTGCCTGGCTTTGTCCTGCCTGGGAATGGATAACCTTTCCGGTATCAGTATTGAACTGGCCCCACGCCTGCTTATCGACGGCGATAACCAGTTTGTCCACCCGCCCATAGAAAGCGGCTGCGACAATCTCGTGAAGGTTGTCCGTGGCTTTCTCTGTGCCGGCAAGCTCATGGTATTGCTCAATGACGCCTTGCATTTCCTGACGAAAATAGGGCTCCACAAGCGGCCACGCCTGCTCCTGCAATTCCTCAGCACGCAACTGCTCAGGGTTGCCGGTAATGCCGTTTTCCATAATGGTGGGGTAGTCGCTGACTTTTTTATAAATCGGCAGCAAATACTCGACACCGGCCAGCACCAGGGGTGATCGCTCCTCGCGCAAAATGGGTTTCAATCCGGCATCCAGCAGGTTCAGGTAACGCTCGATTCTGATCTTCTGCTCTTCATCGCCCGACCCATGCCCGTGGAATATGCCGGTGCGCACACCGCCGTTTGCAGTGCTGGAATGAACTTGCAGCTGCTTTTCTGGATCATCAAACTTGAGCGCTTCATCCAGACTGTCAGGCGTGCCTTCAGGCAGGTCAATCTGGCCAATGCTGTAGCGTGTGCCTTCAAACAGGCGGGCCTCATCCTGGCTGACGGCCAGAATGTAGTAATGGCCATTGCTCGTGAACAGCGGCAAAACAGGTTTAACGTAATACGATTGAGCGATGACCAGTCGTTCTTCGACGGAAAATGGGAGCCGGTAATAGTGAAAGTCATTGGGCGCAACGAATACGGCCAGTCCCTCACGCTGATGCTGCCAGAAAAATGCCTCATCCAACAGGGCTTGTGCAGGTTGTAACAACGCATCCACTTCACGGCGGCCCATTCCATTGTCCAGAAGTCTCGACTCCGCGTCTCGAAGCAGATTCTTAAAACGAATAGGATCCTGCTGCGTATCCTGCCCGGCGCGATGGGTTGGCAGAAAGATAGAGATGCTGGGATTTTGCGCGTGTTGGGCCAATCCCTTGATCTGATCTAAGGTCAAATTTTCCATTATTGCTCCTTGGCTTTTCTGTCTGAGGGCGGGACAGTGAGAACATGATACTGTCGAACAAACATCCTAATGCCAAGAAGAGTTGGATTAATTCGAGTACTCGAACGAGAGAGCCGAATTGCCTCATCATCAGCCAGTAGATTTGGGGACAGCTGGCTGTGTTACAGGGCGCAACGCAACGGCAATCAGCATGTCTGGGTATGGGACGTGTTGGGAACGCAGACCCCCGGCCATCGCACGCCAGGCCGGGGGTTCACACCCATTGCCGCCAATTAATACCCTCGAAGTTGTATAGATTCATGGGCCACGGCTCTGCCCGGGGCCGCTGTCAGATCATCTCGATAAACTCTTCCACTGCGTTGGCCATGCGCCGCAGGACGGGCCGCTCGCTGTAGCGCTCGGCATAGTCCACGGCCGCTTCCTCGGCATCAATCTCGCAGTCGCTGCAACGCTCGCGCAAATAGTGCTGGTGATCGATCACCCACAGATACAAGTCGCTCTCGGTGCGGCCTGGGAAGTCGGGCAGAATGTTGTCCTTGCGCACGGCCTCGATGATGGGCATGTAGACACGATCGTACCAGTCCACCACGGCCTCGTCCTCGCTAATATCCCGCTTTTGCTCCAGCCCCATGTAGTAGCGGTGCATGGCAATGTGCTCGAGCAGCCGGCTATACGCGCCGCCAATGGAAAAACGCAGATTCTGGCTGGGCCGCAATTTGTCCAGTTTGGTGCGCTCCAGAAACTCCTCATACTCGCCGAGCATGTGCAAATTGTTGGCGTCGATATCGTTTTCGGTGAGTTTGATATGGGTCACGGCCTCCTGCACCTCGGCATCGATGTAGGTGGCCCCATGCTCGCGCGCCACCGAGACACGATGATTCCCGTCGAGCACAAAATACACATCACCCACTTTGTAGAGCTGAATCGGCGGCAGGTTCACATCTTCGTAGAACGCGCGATTGATCTTGCGCCAGCGGTCGCCGACCTGGTTTTGGGTCGGCAAAAACTCGTTGTCGAAGTCGCGGTAGCGGCCCACGCTGCCCACGATCTGATCGAGCGGCACCGTTTGCATGCCGCGGTAGAGCATGCCGCGTAATTTCAGCTTGTCGCGCACTTCGTCCCAGGAGGTCAGTTTTGTTTTGCGTCCAGAGATGAGTCCCCACACCGAGCGCAAAAAGCTCTTGGTGCGCGCGTTGCGGAAGTCAAATTGGTCCTGGCCGTTAGTTGGTCCACTCATACGAATAGCCACTTTATATCACTCGTCCTTGAAATGCGGATACACCTTTGGCCGGAGCCGAAGCTGTTTCCTGCATGGGTTGTTAATGGTTTTACAGTTCGCGGCCATTAGATCTACCCATTCCACCCACAAACGGCAGCACGATGGGTTCGCAGCTGCGCTTAACGGGTTTGATCAGGCTGATATGCCGGCAGGCACGCCAATTGGCGACCTGTCTGAACTGGGTCACGGCACTCGGGGATAAGGCCGTGAGCGACTTGGGTCAGTGAGCGTGCTGGGCCGCACTTACGCGCTCGATTCACACTGCGATGTTGTATTTTGGTCTGCCTTGGTCTGCTACAACCTGCTTTGTGTGATCCAGACACTATCTTACCGTAGGTTTATTGAGGCCAGGTTAAAACTTTTTCCAATTTCGGTGAAAAGAAACCCCCGCCCACAAACTAAGCCTGTGTTAGCTCAGTGACGTTTTCGTCCACCGGCACGCAAAAACGCTTCCGCGAAACGTCTCTACACTTGCCAAGCATGACTAAGCAAAAATGTTTGATGATCGGCGTCGGCGGCATGGCTCGCCATTGGATTCACGTGGTGTGGCATTCGCAGCGCGACCGCATGGAATTTGCCGGCCTGGTGGATGTGAATGACGCGCTATTGCAGCAAACCGGCGATGCGCTGGACGTGCCGGCCAATTGTCGCTTCACCGATGCAGCCGAGGCGTTTGCCCAGGTTGAGGCGGACTATTGCTGCATTGTCACGCCGCCACAATTTCACCGGCAGGCAGTGGAATTGGCCGCGGCACGTGGCCTGGCCATCCTGTCCGAGAAGCCGATTGCGGCCAGTTGGGCCGATTGTGTCGCCATCGTGCAGGCGGTGCAGGCCGCAAGGAATGCGGGGGCCAATGTGCGCATGATGGTGACTCAGAACTATCGCTACACGCCGCGCATTTTGACACTGAAGAAAGCCGTGGGCGAGTTGGGTGCGGTGAACTACGCGGTGTGCCGGTATGCCTCGGATTACCGGCAATACCTGTCGTGGGGCGCGGCCTTTCGCCACGAGATGCCGCATTCATTATTAGTCGAAGCCAGCATTCACCACTTCGACCAACTGCGCAATCTGTGCAGCGCCGACTGCGAAACCATGAGCGGCTATGAGTGGCACCCCGGCCACATTCGCAACGGCGACGACCAATTTAAGGGCAGCGACTCATTCAAGGGCGACACCAACGGCCTGTATGTGATGAAGATGAGCGGCGACAGTTTTGCACATTACGAGGGTAACAACCTGGAAACCGGCAAAACCAACAGCTGGCACAGCGAGTATTACCGCGTGGAATGCGAGGGTGGCGCAGCCGTGCTGGACAAGGATCACATCGTGCGCATCGAGGAGCGCGGTGCCGGTGGCACGCTAACTGTGCGCGAGGTGGCGAACGAGAAGCCACACTGGGACGGCCATCACGCCATCGGCGCGCAGTTTCTAGATTGGATGGAGGGCGGCCCCGAGCCCGCCACCGTGCTGGCCGACAACATCAAATCGGCCGCGATGATGTTTGCCGCCATCGAGTCCGGCGCGACCGGCAAGTTGGTGGATGTGCAGGCGATGGTGAGAGAGGCGACTGGCTGATAGCGGCTGGTGGCTGGCAGTCTGGCTACGCAAAGACTGTCCTTTGACAGACTACTCGCTCCATCAGCGATAGATCGTCAGACGATATTGCTTGGCCACCTCAAGTTGCCGGCGCAGAAATGCTGCATTGGGGTAAATTTGCACGAGGGTTTCATCCGTTTCCTTGCCAGCAATGAGCGCGTTGCGCGCGGCCGATAGCGGCATGTAGCGCAAGTAAATGCCGAGTCCGGCTCCCAGAATTGAACAGCCAAGGCTTAAAACAAAAATGAGCCCCAGGCATTTTGAAGCAAATCGACGCCAGAAAATATTGAGTTGATCAAGCTGATCAGAATGATTATTCTGATTCGCCAGCGCAGCTTTAAAAGAAAGCAGGGCAATTAATCCCACCCAGAACCAAACTGAGAAGCCGATATAGCGTGGACTGAGCGCGAGCCACCACTTGTCTCCCAGACGGCCAACGCCGATGGCAAATGCCAGTAGAAGTGCATATACGCACAGTGCAATGTAGGGAAGGAAGGTGGTTAGCTCTTTAGAAAGCCGTTTGCGCAAGATATCAAAAAGAATAAGCCCTAATAACACGCATCCAATGACGGCGGCAATGGCTGCTGTATAAAACGTCATCATGGGTGCGCCCAGAAAAGTGAATACATACAGCAAATAGGCAAGCGGCTGCGATAGAAATGAATCCAGTCTGAACGGGCTGGCCTCGGGGCGAAAATCCCAAAAATAGAGCAAGGTTGAGGCGCCAGCAGCTACCAGCCAGAGTACCGCGAACAGGATCTTTCGAGTGACCCCCTCTGCCGTCATCCAGAGCAGGATGAGCCCTGTGCCCCACAGGATGACGCCGGCCGCCATGGTGAATTGGGCCGCACTGACACACAGCATCGCTAATATGAGCCGTTGGCCTGTTAAGTCAGGATTTGCCAAAAGAAATAGACTGCACACAGAAAGTAAAGAAAATAGCGTGATGATTAACTGTTCTCCATTCAACCAGTTCTCCCACTGGCTTAAAGAGAAAACTAAAACTGAAATCATCAACAGCAGCCCATTGGAGGGCTTGATGTCCAATTGCTTCCATGACAGATAAAGTTGTTGCCGGATGAGAAAAAATGTGGCAACAGCAAAAGTCATCTGGACACCCATTTCTATTTTTGTATTCCAACCTGTCAGTAAGGCCAGCGGGACCTGGATCAACCAGGGGATAACTGTGCGATGCTCATTGTTTTGCGAGAACAGATCTGACAGGGTGAGTGTGCCGGTATAGAACTTCGACACAAATACCGGCATGGTTGTCCACGGATCGTAAAAGGGGATATCGACCCCGAACACGGCCACATAAATTAACAGGACGATCAGTGGCAACAAAATTGCGTAGGAGAACCAGCTTTTATTTTGAAGTGTTTGCATGTGATCTGCCATTCAGCTTCGACTCGATACCGTTCTTATGCCCTGCGTGAAAGGCGATCCAGTCGCGACAGGGCTATTGCATTTGACTATAGTCGATGAATCAGTGGTCGCGCTTCAGTGGTCGCGCTTTAGTGATGGATGCGGGTCAAAACCTGGCTCAACGGCGTCCCGGCAGGACCACCAGCCACCTGTAGCCAATCACCAGTAGCCACTTAGCCAGTCGATCCATTCAAAATTCCCGCTATAGTCACGGGCATGTTAGGCTCCATTCGTCATCCCCTCGATTCGCTGTTTGTGCCGCGCGGCGTGGCCGTCATTGGTGCCACCGACAAGGAAGGTAGCGTCGGCAAGACGATTCTGACCAATCTCATCAGCAACCCATTTGGCGGCACCGTGTTTCCGGTCAATCCCAAACGGCCGAATGTGCTGGGCATCAAGGCCTATGCCAGTATCGGCGCCATCCCCGACCCCATCGATCTGGCGGTGATCGTGACCCCGGCCACATCCGTTCCCGCCGTAATTGGCGAGTGCGTGCAGGCCGGTGTGAAAACGGCGCTGGTGATCTCGGCCGGCTTCAAGGAGACGGGGCCGGAGGGCGTAAAGCTGGAGCAGCAGATCTTGGAGCAGGCCCGCGCGGCCAACATGCGCATCGTTGGTCCCAACTGCCTGGGGGTGATGAACACCACCAACGGCATGAACGCGACTTTTGCCGGGTCGATGGCGCGCAAGGGCAAGGTGGCCTTTCTCTCGCAATCCGGCGCATTGCTGACCGCGGTGCTGGACTGGAGCTTCCGCGAGAATGTTGGCTTCAGCAAGTTCGTGTCGTTGGGCTCGATGCTGGATGTGGGTTGGGGCGACCTGATCGATTACCTCGGCAATGATGAACAGACCGAGAGCATTCTGATCTATATGGAAAGCGTTGGCGATGCCGCGCGCTTTTTGTCTGCGGCGCGCGAAGTGGCGTTGACCAAACCCATCATCATTATCAAGCCCGGCGTCACCGATGCCGCCGCCAAGGCGGCCGCCTCGCACACCGGTTCGCTCACTGGCAGCGATGCTGTGCTGGATGCGGCCTTTCGGCGCAGCGGCGTGTTGCGGGTGAACACGATTGCTGAATTGTTTTACATGGCCGAGGTGTTCGCCAAGCAGCCCCGACCCCGCGGCCCGCGCCTCACCATCATCACCAATGCTGGCGGCCCCGGGGTCATCGCCAGCGACGCGCTGATTACAAATGGCGGTGAGCTGGCGGAGGTATCGGTTGAGACCAAGGCCGCGCTGGACAAGATTTTGCCGGCCGCCTGGAGCCACAACAACCCCATCGATGTGCTGGGCGATGCGCCACCAGAGCGCTATGCCAAGACATTGGAGATTGCCGCGCAGGACCCCAACAGCGATGGCCTGCTGGTGATTTTGACGCCGCAGGACATGACCGATCCGACCCGCACGGCTGAGCTATTGGTGCCGTATGCGAAGTCTTTGGGCAAGCCGGTGTTGGCCAGTTGGATGGGTGGGCCGATGGTCGAGGCCGGCGAGGACATCTTGAACCGCGCCGATATTCCCACGTTTGGCTACCCGGATACGGCCGCGCGCACCTTCGACCTGATGTGGCGCTACACCTATAACCTGCACGCGCTGTATGAAACGCCGATGGCATCGAGCGGTGTCGAATACAAGATGAATCGCGCCCGCGCTACTGAGATCATTCGCGAGGCCCACCTGGCCGGCCGCACGCTGCTGACCGAATACGAGTCGAAGCAACTGCTGGCCGCCTATGCCATTCCCACGGTGGAAACCGAGCTGGCCACCTCGGCTGATGCTGCGGTTGAGGCCGCGCGCATTCTGGGCTATCCGGTGGTGCTGAAGCTGCACTCATACACGATTACCCACAAGACCGACGTGGGCGGCGTGAAGCTGAATTTGCGCAGCGACGGCGATGTATTCCAGGCGTATCACGAGATCGTCAAGAGCGTGACCGAGCTGGCTGGGGCCGAGCATATGCAGGGCGTGACGGTGCAGCGCATGGCCAAACTCGACGGTTACGAATTGATTCTAGGCAGCAGCCTCGACTCGCAGTTTGGGCCGACCTTGCTATTCGGCTCCGGCGGCCAACTGGTCGAGGTCTACAAGGACAGCGCGCTGGCATTGCCGCCGCTGACCACGACGCTGGCCCGGCGCATGATGGAGCGCACCAAGATTTACACGGCGCTGAAGGGTGTGCGTGGCCGCAAGCCGGTGGATTTGCCGGCGCTTGAACAATTATTGGTGCAGTTCAGCCAGTTGGTGATGGAGCAGCCGTGGATCAAGGAGATCGACATCAACCCGCTGATCGCGTCGTATGTCGACGGCTCGTTGCTGGCACTGGATGGCCGGGTGGTGCTGCACGATGCCAGCATGAGCTTCGAACAATTGCCCCGGCCGGCCATTACCCCGTATCCCATTCGCTATGTCGGTGACTGGAAAATGACTGACGGCACCTCGGTGCAGATTCGCCCCATTCGGCCCGACGACGAGCCGTTGGTGGTAAAGTTCCACGCTCGCCTCAGTGAGCAAAGCGTCTACATGCGCTATTTGCAGCCACTATCGCTGTCTGTGCGCACCAGCCACGAGCGCATGATCCGCATCTGCTTCAACGACTACGACCGCGAGATTGCGCTGCTGGCGCTCAGCGAGATTGACCCGGCCACTGGCACGTGCGAGATCGCCGGCATCGGCCGCTTCATCAAACGCCAGACCGGTGTGGGTGCGACGCGCGAGGCTGAGTGGGCGGTGTTGGTGGCCGACAAATATCAGCGGCACGGCCTGGGGCAGGAGCTGCTGCGCCGGTTGGTGCAAATTGCCCGCGATGAGAAGCTTGAATTGTTTGTCGCCGACATCCACCCCGAGAACCGGGCCATGCAAAAGGTGGCCGAACGCGAGGGCTTTACGTTGCGCATGGATGCGGAGACGGAGTTGATGAAGGCCGAGTTAAAGCTGGTGTAAAGTCATCCAGCTCCGAATGTTTAAGCCGCAGGAGGCTTGAGTTGAAAAGCAATTTTCTGCTGGTGCTATGTCTGAGCGCCTTCGTTTTTGCGCCGGCCGGCAAGGCAACAACGGCAGCCAGCGTTGTCGTACCCGAGGCGAATCGGGCAATCGGCATGGCTCACAGCAATGCCAGATCGAAAGTGAAATTGGTGAACAGCCTCGCTTCAGTTTCGGTTCAAGCTAGCCGTTGGCAAACGCAGACATTTGAATCGATTGAGGGCTCGTTCTTTAATCCTTCCATCGCAGTGGATGCCAGCGGACAACCTCATATTGCCTATCAAAGTACAGGCTATATAGGCGATATTAAATATCGCTGGTTTAACGGCATTACTTGGACGGTTGAAACAGTAGACACCGGCTTCAGTCCGTCCCTGGCACTGGATGCCAATGGACACCCTCACATCGCTTACTACAACGACTTTTATAACCCGAATGTACGGCATGCCTGGCACGATGGCACGAGTTGGCACATTGACATGATTGATCAAGGACAGTTAGCGTCGTTGGAAGGGGAAATATCGCTCAAACTAGATGTTCTAGGACACCCATTTATTGCCTACGAAAATCGTGTTATCCCGAATGTGAGCCCGCCCATTATTAAATTTGCCGCGTACGATGGCACTTCCTGGATCAGCCGCACGGTTGATCCAGGTGCAAATCAAGCCTACCAACCCTCTCTCACACTGGACAAGGATTCGCAGCCTCACATCGCTTATATCGCCATCTTCAGTTCCACGATAGACCTGGTCTACTCATGGTTGGAAAATAATGTCTGGCAGCAAGAGATAGTCGAATCGGATATCTCGCCTTCATTTAACGGCAATCCATCTTTGCAATTGGATAGTGCTGGGCAGCCCCACATCAGCTATTCCCAATCCACATCTGACCTACAACAAGTGAAACACGCATGGCGGGATCAACTAGGCTGGCATAGTGAATGGGCGGCAAGTAATGGATTTGCGAATTCACTTGCATTGGATAGCCTAAACCAGCCACATATTGGTTATGCCACGTTGAACGGATCCTGGCGATATGCCTGGCGTGACTGGCGAGGCCGCTGGCACTCAGAAAATGTCGATGTAAGTGATTTCTCGGGAGGAAGCCAGTTCCAAAACGGCTCACTAGTGTTGAATGGGAATGATGTACATGCCAGTTTTACCGCCACTTCTTTTTATCCCCAATTCACAAACTTCCGGTTAGCTTACGCAGTCAGGAGATCGCAACCAGAACTAACGGCCTCCACACTGTCGGCCAGTGCCTCAACCATTGATCCAGGTAGCACCATCACGTACACCATCGAATTGGTCAATGCCAGCCCCATCTCCGCAACCACCTTCGCAATCAGCAATCCAGCGCCGACGCACACAACGTATTTGACCCATAGCGTGGCGGCGATTTCAGGGCAGATTACGGCCACTGATGGAATGACAGGGGTGACATGGACCGGCGTCATCAGCCCCATGACGGTTCTAACCGCCAACTTTGCCGTTCTGGTTGATAGCGGACTTACCGAAACTTTGGCCATTGTGGATGTTGCCACACTTGAAGGAGATCCGATTGGCCCCCTGGTTTTACAGGCCGTGACATTTCATAAGCCCTATTCAATGTTTATCGCGCAAAGCGTTGAAACTTAATTTGCGCGATATAGTTTTCAGCGCTCCTTCAAATAGTCTGCATCGCACAGCCTTAACCCTGCCCCGATTACAATCCTCGGCATGAGCATGAATGCGAGTGCATCAAATGAAACAATGCCGGCGACCCACAAAATTGCGTTTGGTGGCCGGGTTTTGCTGCTGGGCTGCGGCTCGGTGTCCCAGTGTTTGCAGCCGTTGCTGCTACGGCACTTCGAGATGGATTTCGCGCGGTTGACCATCATGGATTTCGAGGATAACCGGCACCGCGCCCAGGAGATGCTGGAGGCCGGCGCGCAATATGTGCAGGAGTACATCACCCCTTATAACTACGCCAAGGTGCTGGCCAAATTTCTAGGCCCCGGCGATATTTTGATCGACCTGGCCTGGAGCATCGAAACACTGAACCTGATGGTGTGGTGCCACGATAACAACGTGCTCTACATCAACACGAGCGTGGAGTTGTGGGACGCGTATGCGGGTGCGGCCGATCAGCATCCCACCGAGCGCACCTTGTATGTCCGGCACATGGCGTTGCGCAAGCAGGCCAAACAGTGGAGCGAGCCGGGGCCGACTTTCGTGGTCGAACACGGCGCGAATCCGGGTCTGGTCAGCCACTGGGTCAAGGTGGCGTTGGAAGACCTCACCACCACCATGCTGAAGCACCGCATCGAGCGCAACCGCGGCGACCAGTTGGAGCGCTACCTGGAAGCCGGCGACTACCCACTCATGGCCATGCTCACCGGCACCAAAGTCATTCACATCAGCGAGCGCGATACCCAGATCAGCAGCAAACCCAAGGAAGTGAACGAGTTCGTGAACACCTGGTCGGTGGCGGGCTTGTTTGAGGAAGGCATTGGGCCGGCCGAGATTGGCTGGGGCACGCATGAACGTCGTCTCCCGCGTGGCGCGCAGGTGCATACGTTTGGGCCGGCCAATCAAATCTGCCTGAGCCAGATGGGGATTAACACCTCCGTTCGCAGTTGGGTGCCGACCAGCGGCGAGATTCTGGGCATGGTCATTCGCCACGGCGAGGCATTCACGATCAACGACTATCTGACGGTGTGGGAGGACGACCGGCCCATTTACCGGCCAACCGTGCACTACGCCTACTTGCCAACCGATGCTGCCATTGCCTCGCTGTTGGAACTGCGCATGCGCAACTACGACCCGCAGCCCAAGCAGCGCATCATGAACGACGAGATCATCAGCGGCATGGACGAGCTGGGCGTGCTGTTGCTGGGCCACGACCAGACCGGCTGGTGGTGCGGCTCGCAACTGACGATTGGCGAGGCGCGCAAGCTGGTGCCGCATCAGAGCGCGACCACGTTGCAGGTGGCCGCTTCTGTATTGGGCGCGCTGTTCTGGATCATTCGCAATCCCAATAAGGGTTTGTGCGTGC
>Ga0209181_10007703_pt1 | contig 14686 bp, 15 predicted proteins | sample MAT05_FD_187208 | JGI IMG/M metagenome (GOLD analysis project Ga0209181, IMG submission 187208) | Freshwater microbial communities from Lake Fryxell liftoff mats and glacier meltwater in Antarctica - MAT-05 (SPAdes) (version 2) | ecosystem: Environmental > Aquatic > Freshwater > Ice > Liftoff... | reverse complement strand
CAGCAGCAAAAATCAACATTCCAGTGGTCTATTCACCCTCCGCTCCGCCCGTTTGGCATGGCAAGTAGGGGAAGGAAAAGGCAATCCCTGGGATGTGCATCAACTCACCCTCTATTGCACGATAGACACTCGCCTGTGGACAGTCGAGGGCACTGAACAAGTCCGTCAAGCAAAGGCAGCAGACGTTGCTAAAAAGATTACTCAGATGGAGAGTAAGGGCGATCTTCTGGCAACCCAGCAAGCGTATGTCAAACGCTTAAACTCGACCTTGGCGCGGATTAACACACCGTTCGCTCGCCCCAGCAAACCACTTTACAAAGGTCAGTCTCACGTTGTCGTTGGACTGAGCCTGGGGTTAGAAAAACCTGCCACGCTCGTTGTCTGGGATGCCCTTGCCAGCCTAACTCTTGCCCAGTATGGGATTCGGCAGCTGCTTGGCGAGCACGACAGATTGCTCAATCGGAGGCGCTCGGAACAGCAAAAAACGGCTCACCAACGCCATAAAGCTCAAAAGCGCTCAGCGCCTGACCACTTTGGAGAATCGGAACTGGGGCAGTACGTTGATCGACTGTTGGCCAAAGCGATCGTGGCGATCGCTAAGCGCTATGGCGCTGGCAGTATTGCTCTACCCAAGTTGGGAGACGTGCGAGCCATCGTCGAAGCCGAAATTAAAGCCAGAGCGGAGCAAAAGAGTCCAGGCTATCTTGAAGGACAACAGCGCTACGCCAAGTAGTACCGCGCGAGTGTTCACCGTTGGAGCTACGGCAGACTCATGGAGAGCATTCGTAGCCAAGCAAGCCAAGTGGGTCTTGCCATTGAGGAAGCGAAACAGCCCCTCGTTGGCAAGCTAGAAGAGCAAGCGAGAGACGTGGCGATCGCTGCCTATCAAGCCCGCGCTTCAAAAGGGCTGTAGCCAAAGCTTTGCACCTTGAAAACCGAATGATTTAAATAGCGCCGCGACGTAGGCTGCTTGCAGTGTACGTTCGTGCAAAATGAGGGTTAGTTTGGCTGTCGTCAGACAGTCTTGCTTTCTGACCCTGGTAGCTGCTCACCCTGATGCCGTCGGATAAGAGACTTCGGTCTCTGAAACGAGATGAAGCCATAGTTGAGGCGTTAGTCTGCTTTAATGATGGCGTCGGTGCGCTCCCGGCAAAAAGGGCGCAGATGTACTGCTGTAGTAGCTACCGAACCACCCCCAACCAAGGCAGGGCTGATCTATCAGTCGTAGAAAATAGAGAATAGAAAGGTTGTTTCGCAAAGCTTGTAGTCGCATGAGCCTCATTGAACCTCTGCAAACGATTCGAGATTTGCGCACTCAACCCGACTATCCCTTGTGGGTGGTATTATTGCTCGTCGTCATGGGCACGATGAGTGGCTGCACAGGCTACCGTCCTTTAGCAGGCTTTGTTGCCCGCCATCAAACTGAGTTGTTGACGGAGTTGGCTTTGCCAAGGCAGCGCCTGCCGAGTTTATCAACGCTGCGCCGCATCATGGTGCGAGTCGATTTTAAGTCGTTCACTCAAGCCTTCAATGCTTGGGCACAAACAGCCTTGGCGCCTGCTCCAGGTGAGCAACTGGCAACCGATGGCAAAGGGGTAAGAGCCAGTGTGCGCGATTATGACCAGTCCTATCAAGCTTTTGTTAGCGTCGTGTCTGCCTCCAGTGTCACCCAAGGAGTGGTAGTCGGCTTAGAGACGATGCGCAACCATCAAACCAGCGAGATTAAAACGGTGGAAGTGTTGCTGGAAAAGCTGCACCTCAAGGGCGTGTGCTTTAGCCTTGATGCTTTGCACACCCAAAAAAACAGTTGAGCAAATTATCGCGAGTGGCAATGACTATCTGATCACCGTCAAAGGCAATCAACCCAAGTTTTTTGCACAGTTGCAGACTCAGTTTGAGCAAGCCTCAACCCAAAGGGTAGACAGGCAAGTAGAACAGACTCGTGACCGACAAACCCAGCGCACAGTGAGTGTGCTGGTGCCAGTGGCCGGCATTGACCCACTCTGGGTCGGCCTTCAACGGGTGATTCGTGTGGAACGAGTCGGGACAAGAGCCAAGCGACCGGTTACCGAAACGATGTTCTCTAGCAGTTCACTAGCGTTGGATGCTGCCGGGTTTGCGCAACGCATTCGCCAACACTGGCACCTTGAAAATCGCCTCCATTGGGTCAAAGATGTGGTCCTGAAAGAAGACGACTCTCCCTTGTGTGATGGCAATGCCCTCGTCAACTTCGCCATTGTACGAACGATTGCCCTCAATTTGTTTCGGCATCACGGGTTTGACTCCATCACTCAAGGGTTACGTCGTCTCGCCCATGATATCCCTGTTCTGTTTTCCTTTTTTCGATAGATCAGCCCTGCCCCTTAGAGGGGGAACCCGCTTCTATTCTTCCTTTCAGCGGTCACCAAAAGAGTAATTTTTTGAAGTGATCCGCGCAAAGGCTCAAAGCCTTTTGCTGCATCGGTTTCATGATTTTAGATCAGCTCTAAATTGTGAAATCTCAGGTTTGGAGAAGGGCAGGCAATGCGATCCGCGCAAACACCTTCTGAAACTTCTGCTTAGTCTAGGTTTTAGCTGGCTGCCGTCGCAATCACCTGTCCTTTCTGAGGCAGGTTGAAAGCTAGAGATTGAAGGCGTAGAGACATGGGCAGAGAGGTCGCAATCACCTGTCCTTTCTGAGGCAGGTTGAAAGATCAGGCGAGATCGTGCGGCAACCGTGCCCAGACATTGCGTCGCAATCACCTGTCCTTTCTGAGGCAGGTTGAAAGTCGATTCAGCGCAAAGGTGGCTCGCGGCAGGTTTACGTCGCAATCACCTGTCCTTTCTGAGGCAGGTTGAAAGATTGACGACAGAGCGTCTGGATATGCGGGAAGCGCTCACGGGTCGCAATCACCTGTCCTTTCTGAGGCAGGTTGAAAGCAGCCTGTGTGAACCAATCCTAGACTTGTCGGAAATCGAAATTATCTATTTTAGCAGGGGCAGGTTGTTAACGATACTTCTGACAATTGACTACGCAGACCTACTGAAGCGGGTTGAAAGAGAGCACCACGTTGACATTTCAACGACAATAATTCGTCACCAGCACTTCGATGACACGAATTTTGCACGGTGACATTAGTCTGTCACCAATGACACCAATTTGTCACCGATGACAATTAATCTGTCACTGTACACAAATAATGGACACATCCCGACTCGAACGGGAGACCCCCACGATGTCAACGTGGTGCTCTAACCAACTGAGCTATGCGTCCTGATCAATGGCATACGAATATAGCATACGTGCTGGGCGAAAGAAAGTGTCTTGCGCGATTGACTGTTCTGGAGAAAGTTACCCAGGGGGATGGGTTTGCAGCGGTATGCATGAGCGTGACCTGAAGAAACGAACAAGAAACATTAAGCTTCTCAAGCGTTTCCGATGTCAACCGTTAATCTTCGTTGCAAAATTGGGGGTAAAAAGAGACTGCATGTTACGTTCGTAGCGTTGGTTTACGATCCAGAGTTGAGAAGGAGAACACCTTGAATTTGTCGCTAAGTCAGTCTTCAAACGTTTCATGCCGGGAAGATTTCAGCGAGTATGTTGCTCACCTTCAGCTTCACATGGCGCTTCAAGCCCGTAATTTAGTCCCAACGCTGACCAAAACAGGCGATAGCCGTGAGCAAATGCTGCATCAGACTCAGGCAACCTTTGAGAAATTAGTTTCCCGTCAGGCACTTTAAGCGGTTTACGCTTGCTTTTCTGAAACCGATGGCTACAAGAGCCAGTACTTAATCAGAGCCACTGTTAAGGCTCTGATTTTTTGTGCCAACTTTTGATGATCAGCAGCAGGCGATCGCTCAAGCTGATCCTTGTCACGTAGCCATATTGTGAAGAACTCTTCATCATAGAAGGGAGGACTTGGTTCTAGTACCGAGTGCCGCTCCAAATCAGTGCAGTGCTACGAGGAAGGCATTCTTGAAAATCTTCAACACTCTAGAACCAGCGGTACGGCAAAATCTGCTGGTCTTGTTTGCGGTTGGGTTGCTGTTTTGGGCGAGCCTTGCTGCGTTGTTGCCGACACTGCCGCTCTACATTCGAGATGTCGGCGGGACAAAGTATCAGGTTGGTGTTGTCATTGGTGCCTTTGCGATCGGGCTACTGATGTTTCGCCCGTGGTTGGGGCAGTTAGCCGATCGCCGGAGCCGCCGACTTGTACTGCTGATTGGGTTGGCAGCGGTAGCGATCGCACCGCTAGGCTACTTAGTGACCCAATCAATTCCACTCCTGATTGCGGTACGGGCTTTTCATGGGCTGAGCATTGCTGCCTTTACCACTGCCTACAGTACGCTTACGGTCGATTTGTCCCCCCCGTCCAATCGCGGCGAGGTCATTGGCTACATGAGTTTGGTGAACCCAATCGGCGTGGCAATTGGACCGGCGATCGGGGGCTTTTTGCAGGCATGGGCAGGCTACACCCCTCTATTTTTGCTGTCAGCAGGGTTAGGGTTTGCAGGGTTCGTTGGCGCGCTGTGGCTTCAGGCACCCAAGCCCATCGTGCAGCCGCTTGCAGCTTCTACCAGGGGAGCTTTTTGGCGGTTGCTGTTTAGCTCACGACTCCGAACACCAACGCTGACGCTGCTCCTAGTCGGGCTGGCGTTTGGTGTGTTAAGTACGTTCGTGCCGCTGTTCATTCAAGAAGCGGGGGTACGCCTCAATGCAGGGCTGTTTTACACGGTAGCCGCCGCCGCAGGCTTCAGCGTGCGACTCTTAACGGGGCGGGCTTCTGACCGCTACGGACGGGGACGGTTCATTACGTTGGGGCTATTGCTCTATGCCATGACCATGCTGCTTTTGTGGTCTGCTCACAGTGCGAGTGTTTTCCTACTGGCAGGCTTGCTTGAAGGGGCTGGTACGGGCATTTTCCTGCCGTTGATGGTGGCGCTAGTTGCCGATCGCTCAGAGGCGCATGAACGGGGACGCGTCTTTTCGCTTTGCATTGGCGGGTTTGACTTGGGCATTGCAATCGCGGGACCAGCGCTGGGCTTCATCGCTGAGTACGTTGGCTACCGGGGCATTTTTGGGCTAGCCAGCGGTTTAGCGTTTCTGTCAGTGCTTGTTTTTGTCACACAGTGCAGCAAAACGTTAGCGTATTCACTCCAATTTTCGCTCGGTGACGGCAGCGATCTCTATGCTCTGCCTCGCAGCTAACAGGGCGAACTCTAGAGAAAGGGAGAGTGATCGAGATCAGACGATCGCTCAATTGACACGGCTGCATCAGCGTTCGCTCCATCCGCGTCAAGAGCAGTAAAGTCGCTCAGATTCACCTCAGCGACATTCAGCCGATGGATCTGAATTTGGTGCAGGCGGGGACCTTCAGCAGAAATGATGGTGAACTCGAAATCGCTGTAGCGCAAGGTTTCTCCAAGCTGGGGAATTTTTTGCAGTTGAAAGAGGAGAAAGCCACCCAGCGTTTGATAATCGTCGGTGAGAGGCAAATCTAGATTGAGCGCTTCGTTGACTTCCTCAAGATCCATCTGTGCCTGCACCAGAGACGTTTGCTCGTCCAGAATTTGAATACTCATCTCATCGTCACTGTCAGGCTCTACCGTATCGCCCAAAATCTCAGCGATCAGGTCTTCGATCGTCACTAAGCCTGCTGTCCCACCATACTCATCGACCACCATCATCATGGGCTGGCGCGATCGCTGCATAAGAGGGAGCAACTCGCTCAACAGCATATATTCCGGCACAAAGCGGGCGGGACGGAGCCAATCCTGGATAGGGCGATTCAAATTAAAGGGCTCTTGTGCCAACGGCTCTGCCAGCTCTTGAAAATAAATGAGACCGCGCACATCGTCCAGCGATTCACCAATGACTGGATAGCGCGAGTGTCCAGACTGCGCGACTTCCTCCAGCAGCAGCTTGAAGGTGGCATCGTAGGGGATAGCGGCAATGCTGGTACGCGGCACCATCACTTCACCCGCAGACACATCGCCAAACTCGAAGACGTTGCTCAGCAACTGCCGCTCTTCGGCTTCTAGCCCTGTGGACTCGCTTGACGTGGCAATGATGAGCTGTAGTTCTTCGGGCGTGACCTGATTTGACCAGCCCTGCCCGGTGTACTGGATGCCGCCTAGCCGCAGCAAGAGCCGGGTCGATTGATTCAAAATCCAGATAAAGGGATGGAAAAACCGGGCGATCGCCAAACTTGGTGCAGCCAGAAAGCGTGCCAATTCTTCTGCATAAAGGAGCGCTACAGACTTAGGACACAGCTCGCCCAGCACAATTTGCAGATAGGCGATCAACAAAAAGGTTGTGGGGATGGCAACTGAATGAGTCAGCACCTGCCTGTAAGCAAGGGGTAGCGGTAGCTGGCTCAACCAGTACGCGACCAAGCCTGCCATCGCGCTTTCGCCAATCCAACCCAACGCCAAACTAGAGAGCGTGATGCCGAGTTGAGTCGTAGACAGCAACCGCTCAATGCTTTGCTGGAGGTGCTGCACCGTGCGCGCCTGAATATCGCCCGCATCAACAAGCTGATTAATCCGCGATCGTCGCACCGAAACCATTGCAAACTCGGCAGCAACGAAAAAAGCATTGATGGCAATGAGCAGCAGCACTGAGAGGACGCGTGCCAAGATTGCCGACCCTGTAAGCGGGGCAACCGATTGGTCGATCAGCCCCAGAGGAACCACAAAGCAGAGCGGCAACCAACCTATCAGGTACAGCACGATCGAAAAGGTTCTCCTGTAGAAGCGTGAAGCGAGAATCCTCTACTGGACAAGGGGGATATTCGACAACTGTAGCTGAAGTCGCTTGTCTGGATAATCAGTGAGTGAGAGAGAAATTTTTTGCACCCCATCCAGAAGGCTTGCTGGAATGCTAACCGTGCCAGCAAACGTATTGCTAGACGCTGGCAACTCTACAGGCAGACCGTCAGTAGTGGCTTTGAGCGATCGCCCCTGCTCATCCGTCACCGTCAACGCATCATAGACAAACCGCACTGGCTGCTTACCGCTGTTCCGCAAACTAACCGCTAACACCAAAGACTCTCCCTGCCGACGCACCGACTTGACTTCCAGCGCGACATCCTGACTGGTAGCAGTCATCGGCAACGAGGTTGTTGTCTCTTTCGCTGCATCTGTCGTGGTAACCGCTTTGGCACTAGCAGGTGGGCTGGCGTTTGTGTCTTTGCCCGTGCCGCCATTGATGCGGACTTTGACATTGGCGATAATGTCATTTTCTGGTAGAACAGCAAGCTCTTCACGCCGTGAACTGCCTGCTTGGCTGCCCGTCTTATTTGCTGGACGGGTGTCGGGCTGCGTGATGCCTTTGAGCGCTTCCCGCCCCAGAGAAGACCCCCAGGAGGCACTGACCAATCCAGCTACAACCATTGATACCAGGAGAATCAGGGTCAGCGCTACGGTAGAGTTCAGCTTCATGGGGCGACGTTAGTAGGAGTCAGGTGAAACAGCATGGCGATCGCTCCAATTCTAGACACAGACGCGCATAATGCAGCATAAACATTCTAAGGAACAGGAATTTAATCACCTCGGCGTTTTCCGTGGGGGCGCACGGCTGTGCGCCCCTACCTACGAACAATTTGTCGGTTTTATTTAATCCACGATCCTAAGCGGCTAGAACGTCAGAGGCAATCGACTGACTCGCCGACGAGTGCTTACCACAGACTGCCCTACTTAGACGCTAAGTCAGAGCATTTGGGATACAATGATGTCAAACCAGGGTTGGCCGAGCGGTTTAGGCAGCGAACTCATAATTCGCCCCAGGCAGGTTCGACCCCTGCACCCTGGATTGGAACTGAACTGATATTATGGGTTGTTTACCCATGTCCTACCAGAGCGCGGGCACCCGGGGTCTGGTTTGCAACGGCGTAGAAGGGGTGGGTGGTGTCGATTCTACAGGCGGCAAGGTGGAGGTCAGTGGACGAGCTGCTTCGACTGGAATCTCTCGAATGGACTGATTGAATTGATTCGGTAGATCAGGTGTGCGAATCACTGGGCGGCTTGACATCTGACGCGCCAGCAGATCTTGATAGAACTGATAGATTGCTCTGCCATCACGCGCAATTTCATTGTCAGGAAAAGAGTTGCGAATGAGGATGCCAGGACCGAAAAAGGTGCTGATCTGCCTAGGAAGCGAACGATTGCGGAAAAAGTCACGATCGCTGGAGAACTGCACCTGATCCAATTGATCGGGAATGTTATTGGGCACTCCAGTTGTCGGACTGTCAAAGGTTTCCTGCGCGATCGCGGCTGAAGCGGCGATGGTAGAGAATACAATGACTGCAAGTCCAATGGTTGCGCCTTTATAGCCAATGCCCATAAAATCACTCCTCAATGTTTTGATCTGTGAATGGTTGTGTTTAGAACGAAGCGCCAAGATGAGGTAGAGAATTTTCCGCTTGCAGCTCAAAACTTTTAAGCTCAAAAGCTTTCACAACCAGTTCTTGTTAGCCCACTTGTTAAGCTGTTGCTTGCAGTCTACCCAAAGTTGTCTTCTAGTCTGCATTAATTCTACTGAGTTTACGCGAATCTATGACTAAAAATAATCGATCGCTGACGGATTTATCACAGTCAATTGCTACCGTCGATTTAGTCACCTTACGACAGCAACTTTTGGATCTATTCTGTCAGGTTGCTTACCAGGAAGGAGATTTTCTACTCACATCGGGTCGGCGAGCGTCTTATTACATCAACGGCAAGCAAGTCACCCTGCATCCTCAGGGAGGACTAATGGTCGGTCGTCTTGTGCAACCGCTGTTGCCCGCAGGCACTCAAGCCGTTGCTGGGCTAACGTTAGGAGCCGATCCCATCGTGACGGCTGTCAGCGTTGTAGCAGCCTATGAAGGACGATCGCTACCCGCCTTGATCATTCGCAAAGAAGCTAAGGGGCATGGCACCCGCGCCTACATCGAAGGTCCAAATTTGCCCCAAGGGAGCGCCGTCACCGTTTTAGAAGACGTGGTAACGACAGGTCAATCGGCGCTCAAAGCAGTGGAACGCTTGCAGCAGGCAGGGTATCAAGTCAACGGCATCATCTCGCTGGTCGATCGCTTACAAGGAGGAGCCGAACTTTACGCGCAAGTTGGCTTGCCCTTTCAAGCCGTTTTTGCGATTACAGAAATTCAACGGCGATCGGGGGAGCTGAGGGCTGAGGGCTAAGGAGCAGGGGAAGCCGAGGCGCTAGGGCGTGTTTTAAAACCCTTCACTACGCTGCTCTCCCGCCCGTGATTGAAAATCCGGGCTAACGGCATGAAGTCCACTCAAGGGACTGCAAGCCGTCTTTAGTCCCTTGAGTGGACTTGGATCTGTGAGCGCGAACTTGCAGTTCAGCGCGGATAGGCACACAGCGAAGAAGTTTTAAACCACTACCTAGGGACGTAAAGCAGCCGGGGACGCAAGAGACGTTTTCCATAGCGCTTTGCCTCGCCAACTCAGAGCGTATTGAGCGATCGGCTCCGTCTTGCTGCCCTTGCTTCCTGTCTCCTGCTGCCCCGCTCCAACTGCTAACCACTAACAACCAAAAACTCTTCTACCTTCCCTTGCTTAACGCATTCTTTACCCAGTACCGCTAATGTAATGTGAACAACTGTAAGGACGGTCTGGCGTGAAACGTGTTCTACTACTGAGCTTTGGTGTCTTGCTGCTGACGGCGTGTAGTAAAACGCTGGATCAGGATCGTGTCGCTCAATCAATTCAGCAGGATATCATCAAACAGGGCGGTGTCTCGCTGAAGACGGTTACCTGCCCCAAAAACGTGAAGCCGGAATCTGGACAGGCCTTTGAGTGCATTGGCGAAACGGATACAGGCTATACGTTCACCATTCCAGTCAAGCAGCAAGACGCGCAAGGTACTGTGCTTTGGGATGTGCCAAATGCCAAGGGGCTAGTGAACTTGGCAAAGCTTGAAACGATCGTGCAGCAATCTGTGGAAAGTGAAATTGGCTCCCGACCGCTGATTCGCTGCGGCGGCACCTATAAGGCGGTCAAACCGGGTCAGACGTTTGAATGCGCGATCGAGGTCAAACCAACGCCAAAACCTAAAGCAGACGCAAAAACGCAGGCAGCCACGCTGAAGACCGTTTCACTGAAACCCAGTAAGCCTGACACGATCCTGGTTAAGATCGACCCAGAGAACAACATTAACTGGCAGCGAGTCATACCAGGAGCCGTGAAACCAGCAACAGTGAAGTCGCCATCTGCCAAAGCAACTCCATCGACCGCAGCCGTTCAAACGTCTACCAATGCGGCGAAAGCCGCGCCACCCGCTAAGCGCAACGCTGAAGATTTTCTCAACCAGCCGGGTGCTGCTGATGGTTTTTAGGGTTGGCTATGGCGCTGATGCCAGCCTTGGAGGGCAAGCTGATGCACTGTTCGCCAAGGAAGAGCGTGCTGTCTAGCAATGCGGGCGCAATCTTCATACTCAGGCTGCACGTTGGTTGGTTGTGGCTGACTGCGATCGAGCCACGCTACTTTAACTTGAACCGTGCCGTACTCGGTCTCCACCGACTGCATTTCCCGATGGAGTACACTCCGCTCCTGAATTGATCGCCGAATGCCTAACGTTGTCGTTTCCCGAAACATCACCGCTTCGCAAGCAGATACGTCTTCTGGGTGACAAACAACCGTGAGCAACATGCCCGGTCGTGATTTCTTCATGGCGATCGCTTGTGTGAATACATCCAAGGCACCGACAGCGAAGAGCGACTCATATACGTAGCTGATCGCCTGTGGATTGAGATCGTCGATTTGGGTTTCCAAAAGGGCGATCGACTGGAGGTGAGGCTTTTGGGGTGTGGGGTGGGGTGAGTTTTGAGTAGCGCGTTGCGCCGCTTCGCTAGAGAATTTTGAGTTTTGAGTTTTGAGTGGCTGCTGAGTGCCGTCTGTTTCACCGATCCACAAGCGCAAAATGTTCGGCAGTGGCAAACTAATCGAGCCTGCACCCAGTCCCACGCGTAGCAGCGTCATCGTGGGTGGTGAGCCGAACCCAGCAGCTAATGTCGTGGCGATCGCGGCTCCTGTTGGAGTGACCATCTCGCGATCGATGCCGTTGCTATAGATAGGCACCTGACGTAGCTCAAATAGCTTCAGCACCGCAGGCGCAGGCACAGGCAGGCGACCGTGAGCTGCTCGAATCGTACCGCCACCTGCGGGCAAGGGCGAACAATAGAGGCGATCGATCCCCAACCAATCCAGCCCCAAGCAGGTGCCGACAATATCGACGATCGCATCCGTTGCCCCCACTTCATGGAAATGGACCTGCTCAGGCGGCACTCCGTGGATGGCACCTTCTGCTTCTGCCAGTTTACGAAAGACGGCTAAACTCCAGGCTTCTGCTCGTGCTGGCAGTTCAGCAGCTAGAATCAAGCACTCAACTTCGGGCAAGTGGCGCACCAATTCGTGATGGCTGCGATCAGTACGATCGTGAGGAGCGGCAGCATGACTGTAGCTGTGACTGTGATCATGCGCCTGTACGCCGTCAGTTTCAGTTGCAGCAACCTGTTCTGTAGGAGAATGGGTAGGGTGAGGACTGGCGTGGTGCGCTGTTTTTATAGTGGCGATCGCGCCAGTCTCATCGTGCATAGAGGTATCCATCACAGCATCAGCGCTCAAATCCACATGGACTTTCGTTGCCTGCTGCCCGTTGCGCTGTACCCGCTCCGCCCACAGGCGATATTCCTTGTCAATGCCCAGCCGCCTGAGGGCTTCGCTCAAATAATCCAGCGGCACTCCTGCATCGACCAGCGCACCCAGGCACATATCGCCTGCAATGCCAGTGGGACAGTCTAAATAGGCAATCTTAGTCATCGATTAAGAAGGTCAGGCGTTAATTGTTGAGGGCAAAATAGTGGCCATTAGTCGGCGGTCAACTCGAAACTCGAAACTTAGGAACAAGAATTTAATCACCTCGGCGTTTTCCGTAGGGGCGCACGGCTGTGCGCCCCTACCTACGAACAATTTGTCGGTTTTATTCAATCCACGATCCTTATCCTTCATCCTTTATCCTTTCCTCCTTCATGTCTACTCTTTTTACGCTTCATCCTGATAATCCACAAACGCGGGTTATTGACCAAATTGTGACGGCACTGCGGGATGGCGCTGTCATGCTGTATCCCACCGATACTGTGTATGCGATCGGCTGTGATCTCAATTCTAAGAGTGCCATTCAGCGCGTGCGGCAAATCAAGCAACTCTCAAACGACAAACCGCTCACCTTTCTTTGTCCATCGTTGTCCGACATTGCTCAGTATGCCGTAGTGAGCGATTCGGCATACCGCATTATGCGACGGCTGATTCCAGGACCCTACACGTTTTTGCTGCCGACGACTAAACTGGTGCCCAAGCTGGTGATGAATCCCAAACGCAAGGCAACGGGCATTCGCGTGCCCGATCATCCGCTCTGTTTAGCGCTGACCACTGCACTGGGCAATCCTATTATTTCGACTTCTGCCCATTTTATTGACGAGGATGCTAACAGTGCCGCCAGAGCAGAGCAGGATATTTCGCGCTTTGAGCTGTTTGATTGTCTGGAAAAGCTGGTTGATGTGATTATCGATAGCGGCACCGAGCCAGGGTATCAGGTTTCAACCATTTTGGATTTAACCACTGAGGAACCGATTATGGTGCGGCGCGGTCTAGGATGGGAAGCGGCGGCAACCTGGGCAGTAGAAGCAGGCTAAACCAACTGGCTAAACTGTCCACTAGAGGCAGCAGGGAATTATGACGTTTCTGAGTGGACGATCGCACGTAGCGAACCATTACCCGCTGATGGGTGTAGGCTAAATCAAGAACGGTTGATGGCATGTTACTTGCGACACGGAATCCGAGCGTTTGGCTGACCACCTGAAAAAGTGACATATCCCGACCCGTCTCGACCCGTAGCGGCTTATTTTCTATGTGTAGATGGAAGTGCTGGATTAAAGAATGACGAATTTTAAGCTTTGAGTGTTGAGCTAACCATTCAACTTAAAGCTCAAAATTTTTAACGCCCCCCTGCCTGATCTACTGTTCTCGTCCCTGTGCACTACCAAGCATGAACTTCGACTCAACCTCCCGCCCCCTAGCGGCAGCTTCGGCAAACGTAGCCCCCACAGATGCCATCGCTGTGACCGCTCAGCCACATCCTGATCTTCGGGATGAGCCAGATCACGATCCGACATCGGCAACAGCCAGAAACACAGGTGACTTACTGGATATTCCAGCGCTGACGCTGATCCTGTCGCGGGAACTCCGTGCCGATGTCAGTGTGCCTGGTGATAATATCGAGCGACTCGCCAACCGCATTGCCACTGAAGTTGACCGCATTTGTCATAAAAGCGGACGCATTCAAACCTCTGGCAGAGTGCGATCGTGGCAGCTCTCACTTGCCCGCCATCGTCTGCAAAAGTGCCTGAACTACTATCAGCTTGGCTCTCGACGGGGGCGGGTAGAACTGCACAGCACTCTCGGCTCCATGATCTATCGCCACATTGCGCCTAGCCGCATGCAGCTTGGCTTTCAGGCGCGCTACAGCCTGGTCGAAGATTTTTTGCAAGGGTTTTATACCGAATCGCTGAAAGCCTTTCGGCGCGAAAACGAGCTGCCAGAAGACTACCAGCCCCGCACACGGCTGGAGTTAGCCGAATATATGGCGTTTACTGAGCAGTACGCTAAGCGCCGCATTTCACTGCCAAATGGACATAGCCAGCAATTAGTCGTACTGCGTGCCCAACGCTTTGGGCAACGTCAACCGCTGGAAGTGTCGATCGACATTGAGCAGGCATTGGAGTCACCCAAAGGAGAGGATGCCGAGACAAATAATCGCTCTCCCCTGGCTCATCAGTTGCGCGAACGGATGGTTGCTGACGCGGTGGATGCACCTTCTGAGGCAGTGCTGCGCGATCGGGTCATTGCCGAACTCATGCAGTATCTCGAAGCGCAGGGACAAATCGACTGCGTTAACTACCTCACGCTAAAGCTGCAAGACCTTTCTGCGCCCGAAATTGATGATGTGCTGGGGCTTTCTGCCCGTGAGCGCGACTATTTACAGCAGCGCTTTAAGTATCACGTCGAGAAATTTACCCTTTCCCAAAACTGGAAGCTGGTGCACCAGTGGCTTGGAGCCGATATTGACCAAAACTTGGGGCTATCGACTCAGCACTGGCAACGTTTCCTCAGCCAACTGTCGCCCGAACAGCAACAGCTATTAACGCTCAAGCAGGCGCAGACCACCGATCAGGACATTGTGAAACAACTGAAATACACGCCCAAGCAACTGCAAAAACGCTGGGGGCAGCTCCTAGAACTTGCACGACAAACGCGCAATCAGAATTAGGACGTAGGGAGTAGGGCGAAACGCCAGGACTTAAGACTCAAATCTTTATTTTTTAGTGCTGAAAATTGGCAAAATCAGTAGTCTAATCCGCATAATACGGATGTTGGCTTTTGTATTCGACGCACGCTCATGCAAGATGTAAGCGTTCAGTCTCAAAGTCGCCGCTTTAAAGGGTTACCTAGCAGCTTGTCGGGGAAATACCTCTATGTTCCAAAATGAGGTAGGAAAGCAAGTATAGCCGCGAAGCCTCGAACATTTAAGACCGTTGATGATGAAGCCACTCTTGATCAGAAAGTTAGCCTGCGAGAGTGCCTGCCACCAGAGCACCTGGCACGTTTTATCGCCAAGGTGATCGCCGAACTTGACCTGAGC
>Ga0209181_10007701_pt1 | contig 14687 bp, 12 predicted proteins | sample MAT05_FD_187208 | JGI IMG/M metagenome (GOLD analysis project Ga0209181, IMG submission 187208) | Freshwater microbial communities from Lake Fryxell liftoff mats and glacier meltwater in Antarctica - MAT-05 (SPAdes) (version 2) | ecosystem: Environmental > Aquatic > Freshwater > Ice > Liftoff... | reverse complement strand
AGAAAGCAATCAAAGTTGATAAAACTATTTCTCAACATGAGCGTATCCGCTATCATCCAACCTTACCTGCTTTAAGCTACCAAATTAGTCCCGGCTAAAATGTGTGGGTTATTTTGAACACGTTCCTTACTCATTTGGAGGGTGGGCTGGTGAAACGAAAATTGGAGGGAGTTATTAAGAAAAACACAGGGTGGTATTCTTTAGCCGTTTAGCTGAGTCCTCCGTTTTACGAGCATTTTTTGAATGACAGTTTGTAAAACGCCCGTAAGGTTTTCCTGATAATCGTACTGAAATAATCACCCCAGCAAAAAGCCGCGTCCATTGAGTTTGGATGCGGCTTTCTGATACCATTTACTGTGGGACGAAAATCACCAGATTGATATACAACTCGGCCTATTACAACCCGCATTGTTATAATAACGGGATCTCTACAACAAAATGAGTGGCTGTTTCGGTAATGCTGACCTGGCGTTGGCTCAGGTAGTCGTATAACGATTTCAGGCTGGATAAACCCTGCTTGTTCGAGGTTTCGACAAAGTCTTTCTTTTGCAGCGTATTCAGTACATACAGCGTTTCGTCCTGGCTGTAGATGCGGATGTGCAGCGGATTCTCCTCGTCGATGATGTTGTGTTTGATGGCGTTCTCAAGCAGATTCTGGATGGTGACGGGCACGACCCGGCGGGTCAGGTACTCCGAACCTACGTTCAGACTGATTTGAAGGCCATCACCGAAGCGGGCAGACTGCAGGTCGATGTAGTGCTGGGTGAAGGCAAGCTCGTCCTGAAGGCTGACGAGTTCCGAGTTTTTATTTTGCAGAATGTAGCGATAGATCACCGATAGTTTTTTTAGAAAAGCGGAGGCTTCGTTGGGCTTAGTCAGGATCAGACTGTTCAGCGAAGTCAGGCTGTTGAAGAGAAAGTGCGGGTTGAGATGGTTGATCAGGTTTTGATACTGAATCTGGGTTTTGTCGTGTTCGAGCCGGGTCGCCTGCATCTGGAGCCGATAAATCCGGGCAGTCTGAAGTGTTCGATAACGAAAAAAGCTGACAAGCAATCCGGCGCACAGAAGGCCCGTTAGCAGCCAGAACCAGGTGGCCTTATAAAAAAGTGTGGCGATATGAACGGGCAACCTACGAACAGGCGTTTCAGACCCATCCGCGCTGAGGGCTTTAACAGTAAACACATAATCGCCACCGGGCAAGCGGTTATAAACAGCACCCGTTAGTGACGTAGTGGCCTTCCAATCATCATCGTAGCCTTCCAGTTTGTGGCGATAGCGATTCTTCGTGGGGGACAGCACGCTATACTCGACCGTAAACGAGTTTTCTTCGGCCCTCAGGCGTATGGCGGGCGCATCGCCGTGTAGCAGCAAGGTGGTGTCGGCAAGTACGAAGCGGTTAAGCAACACCGATTCACGGGGGCGCGGCAGTTTAAGGTTTTCGGGTTTGAACTCCACTAAGTACCCTTTCTGGACCGACATAATATGCCCCTTCCGCATCGGAAACAGGCGGGTGGCGTACTCAATCGTATACTCATTAATGGGTAGTGTGACATTCAGTACCTGTTTCTTCGGCGTAATAACAGAAACATTATTGAAGTTTGCCACCCAGGTATTGCCAAATCGGTCGGGCAGGGCGGCCGTGCATTGGCTGAACGCCATGGATTCGTTTTCGGGCCGAATTGAATCCTGTCGACGTAAGGGGTCATAGGTCACCAATCCATGCATAATAGTCGCCATCAGAAACGAGCCGTCCCGGTCTTCGGCCAGGGAGTAGATGGTAGCCTCGTAGTCTGCCTGCCGGGCATCGGTCACCACAAAGCAACCCTCTTTAGGTGAAAAACGGGCAAATCCTTCGGGGTAAATGTCTAACCACACATCGCCCTGCCGATCGACCAACGCCTGGCGGACCATAAATTGGGAGTCATTGCTGGCGGACCGAATGGGATATGTTTGCCATTGTTGGCGGATAATGTCGTAGGCGTAGGCAAGTTTATTACGCCCAAATACCCAATAACGGTCGCGGTCAAGCAGGAACGGCCCCGAACGAAGCGATCGGTCCTGTGGGGGCAGCACAATCTCACGAAATTGATTCGTTTGTTTGCTGAAACGGTAAACCGTTTGGTCAGAGCCCACAAAAATCTCGTTGCCACGCAGGCTTACATCAGTAGCAGGCAACCCCCACGGGTACTGGGCCGTGCGGTTGGGCAGACGGTACACGTCGAGCTGGTTGGTGGCCGGTACGTAGTGCAACAACCCCCGAATGGACGTTCCAAACCACCACGACCCATCCGTATCTTCGGCAAAGGAGATGATTCCCCGCTCGTCGGTCAGGTCCGGAAACAACGCTCCCAGGTCATACACGTCATACAATGCCCGCTCTATGTTGGTGTGGGCAATGCCATTAACCGTGCCCAACCAGACCGAACCGTCGGGGTGCTGCCAGCCCGCCCAGAATGAGTTGGCACCCAGAGAGGTAGGCTTGGCTTTGTCGTGGTTTAGTTCGGTGATGCGATCCGTTCGGGCATCAATAAAAAAGGTTGCTGAGGTCCACGAACTAACCCACAGATTGTGCCGCCGATCGACAAAAATAGTGGCGATCTCGAAATCATCGCGTTCGGGGGGCGTAGTGGGAGTCAGGCGTTTGAGTATTCGCTGTCGACGCAGGTCATAGACAATAATGCTCCGGTCCGTGTTGTCGGCAATCAACAACCGGTCGCCGTCGATAGCCAGGGCGGAAGTCCAGTTCGGGGTGAAAATGGGCAGGTGCCGGGGGTTCTGGCGGTGGGTAGTAAACTGCCGCCGGGCAATATCGAAGTAGCGAAGTCCGCTCCGCTCCGATACCCACAAACCCGCCCGGTAGGGGTCTTCCAGCAAGCCGTTGGGTAAGGTACGACCCCCCCCCGTGCTGTCACTTGGGTAACAGGGAAAGTACTCTACCGCGCCGGTTTTGGTCAGGTAGCGGAACAGACCCCGGTTGCGGCTCGTGAACCACACATCGCCCGCCCGGTCACAGCGAACATTTTTGCAAATACCCAAGGGCTGTTTGTTGACGGTGGTGATGTGGCTAAACCGACCCGTAGTTTTGTCGTAGCGGCTGACTCCGTTCTCGGCACCCATCCAAATACCGCCCTGCTGATCCTCGCAGAGTGCATACAATTGATTATTGATCAGCGAGTTGGGGTTATCGCGCTGTTTTTTGAAATGCACGAAATGGGTGCCGTCGTACCGGTTCAGGCCGCTGTTGGTACCTACCCACAAAAATCCGTCGCGGTCGTGTAGCATACAGGAGATCACGCGGGACGAAAGGCCATCCTGCTCCCGAATGTGGCTGAATTCAACGTTAAGGGATCGTTGCTGAGCGGATACGTACCCGGCTATGCCCAACAGCAGCACCAGGACCCAAACGCTATACCGAATCAATCGGTGGGTTATTTTTCCAGCCATTTCCGAAACGAAGGTGCCTTCTCGCGGCTGATGTCGAGCCCTACCGACTGATTGGGGGCTTTCAGAACAAGCTGTAGTTTAAGGTTGGCCAGGCCTTTGAGGGTCTGCACTGCGTTGATGTTAACAATGCAATGCCGACTGACGCGATAGAATTGGTCTGGGTTGACTAACGACTCGATTTCGTCGAGCGTGTCGTAATCCAGAATGTAGCGTTCGCCCGCGTTAGTGACCAGAAAATTTAGTTGGTCGCGAATGAAGTAAGCCACATTGGTCACCTTGATGGGTACCCAGCTATTACGGGCATTGCCCAGAAAATGCTCCTTAAAAGCGGGCTTCAGAGCCAACGAACCATTGAGTGCGTCCATGAGTTTCTGCACGTCGAACGAAGTTTGTCCCGGTGTTTTGACCAGTTTTCGGGCTTTGAGGATAGCCTGCCGAAGTTGGTCGCGGTCAACGGGTTTAAGCAGGTAGGCAATACCGTTGACGGTAAAGGCCTGGATGGCGTATTCGTTGTAGGCCGTGGTGAAAATGACCGGACACGAAATCTGAAGCTTGCTGAAGATGCTGAAACTGACCCCGTCGGCCAGTTGGATATCGGCAAAAACAACGTCGGGTTCCGCGTGCCCGGCAAACCAGGTCAACGCTGTTTTTACACTACCGACCGTTCCAACCAAATTAACCGTTGGATCGACATCGGCAATACTGGCCGCTAACTCCTGGGCCACCAGTTTTTCATCTTCGATAATTAGCGCGTTCATGAGCGGGGATGGTTGACGGCTTTAAAGCTACGCGTAAACAGCTACTATGCAGTAGCTACCAACCCCAATTTAACCATCAACCGTTGGTAAACTACGATCAGTGACGCAGGATTGCCAACCAACCGTATACAGGGATCCTGACTGACGACTAACCCGGCCGTTACCACTCATGAGGATCTGGATACGGCTGATTGGGTAAAACCGACGGTTCGGGCAGAAAAAATTGGATCTCGACCGCGTAACCGGTTATTTAGTTTAGCGTTTAATACGCCGTATATACGTACCTACTGAGATCAATTATGACCCACAACCAACTCCTGCTCGTTAAACAAAGCTGGAAATTACTCCGCGAGATTGACCCGGCCCTGCTGGGTGATGTTTTCTATGAGCGGCTATTTATGCACTACCCGGGCCTGCGGTCAATGTTCAAAGGCCCAATGGAAAGTCAGTATCAGAAGTTTGTGGACATGCTTAGCATCATAGTCGCCCGTCTTGACCGTCCCGAGACGATTGCTGGAGAAATCCGTCAGTTAGCCCGGAGTCACGAAGGATACGGTGTAAAGCCCGAGCATTATGCACCCGTTAAAGAATCCCTGCTCTGGACGCTGGAGCAGGGATTAGGCAATGACTGGAACGGGGAGCTGCGGCAGGCCTGGGAAGCTTGCTACGATTCGCTAACCCAATTGATGTTGGGAACGACCTGAGGAGCAAGTAATTAACCGCTACGGCATTCAGTGTCGTGGTAAGTGTAGAAACGATACGGATAACATCAGTTTGAAAACGGCCCACACCTTAATTTATACGACTCCACTATCGAATCAGTACCATTCGACCTGAAATTTTTGATAAGTAAGGGATGCACATGCCACTTTTGCCAAACAAACAAACCACAAAAAAAGGATTTTATGTGGTGTGGAACCCCTGAAACTGACCACCGAAGCGGAGGTTGTTTGCAGCTTCAGGATCACCTGTCTTTTAAATCAAATTAGCATGAAAACAACACCGATCAGGAAAGGCGCAGGAGCTACGGCCAACGCTATCACTTTTAAAAAAGAACCGTTTAATCGAGGTTCACCAAAAGCAGGAAACTCGTTACTGTGGCCAGATTTGAATTCATCCGGGTGTTTTTTTTTAATTGTATGTACCATCACTTGCCTACTCTTTACTCATCAGACTCAGGCTCAGCAGCGCATTCAGACTCCATCGTCAAAACATCAATTCAGGGTAGGCCTTGGGGGTAATTACATCAAAACAGTCGATTTACAGTATTCGCCTAATTTGTATCAGTCCCTACAAAAAAACCTGCAACTTAGTTATTCGAACCAGTTGAAAAAAGGGATTTTCATAGCCAGTCTGAACGTATACTACGGCGCTTTAACACCAAGTGCTGGCTCTGTGGGCAAGTTATACGCAAAAGAAACTGATATTTATGGTCACGAAGAGAATGAGAGTGCTGACCTTGCTTACACTCAACTGGGAGGTAATTTAGAAATTGGCTACCTGCGGGGATTGACCAAGTCCGCCACGTCAAGGACAGCTTTTTATGCCGGTGGAAGCTTACAGGAAAACCTGACCCTTGGAGTGGGCATACTTGGCATAGGCACAATCAACTTTGTTTCGTTGAATGCCAAAGCAAGGGTTGATTATACGCTCGGCAATGGCAAGCCACTTCGTTTCGGTCTTACCTTCCCGGCTTTATCGGTAGTTACCAGATTACCTTACCACAACGCTCCGGCCATACCCGGCAAGTCTTACACTGGCGCATTTTTCACGGGCAATAACACTGTTGAAACCGCCCGGCACTTCCAAAATGTTCACCTCTCTGTAACGTACAATTGGTTAGTAAGAAAGCGGGTTTTGTTCGATGTAACCTGCCAATCTTCCTGGATGCACTATTACAAACCGGAACACCTTACTCAGGCGGGCAGTCAGATTTCCATCGGTTTAACTTTTTAATCAACTTCAAAATGAAAAAGAATTTATTGTTGCTAACGGGCATTTTGCTGGCCTTAGTCAGCTCGCTTTCCTCCTGCGAGGAATTAATGGTAGCGAAGCCGACAGGAAGTTCCCCCGAAAAGAATTTTCAGCTCATGTGGGGGAAATTCGACACGCACTATGGCCTGTTCGCCGTCAAAAATGTCAACTGGAATTCCGTGTATACGGGGCATTTGCCAATGGCTCAGGCAGCGCGTACTGACAAGGAATTGTTTTTAATACTCAGCTCCATGCTACGTACTTTAAACGACAAACATGTAAACATTTACACCACTAGTTCCGAATTGGCGGATTATAATAGTGGCGTTAACGGTCACCAGCCTGCTCAGGAGGACTTTCTTTTTGATGCTGTTCGGGACAATTATCTTGACGAATACCAGGAAATAACGAACGATTTTGGATACGGAAAACTTTCCCCTGACCTCGGCTACATTCATGTCTCTTCTTTTAAAGATGACCTTTCCGTTTTCAAAGATGGTATGGACAAAGCACTCAAGGCCCTGGCCTCCACTAAGGGAATAGTCTTTGATATTCGTGACCATTCCGGGGGTAGTGACCACGTGAGTAAGTACATCGCCGGGCGATTCGCTGAATCCAAAAAGCTGTTTATGACTTCTAAAAAACGGAACGGACCAGACCACAACAATTTTGACGATTTGCTGAAGTGGTACGTAGAGAAGGAAGGTAAAAGCCAGTACACCAAGCCGGTCGTATTGCTTACAACTTCGCGCACAATCAGCGCCGGAGAAACCTTCACATTTGCCATGAGGGAAAATGACAATGTGACTCATATGGGGGCGACGACGGCCGGTGCCTTCTCGGATGTAGTTCCTTTCGAACTGCTCAACGGATGGATTTACACGGTGAGTGTCGGCGACTACCGGGGATCAGACGGCAAAAGCTACGAAGGAATTGGCATTACCCCTAAGATTCATAGCGTCAATGAAAAGGCTGATGTGTTGAAAGGAGTTGATAAAACCTTGGAGGAAGCTATTAAGCTATTAAAGTAAAATGGGTCAGGCCATTCTATTTACACTATGCAACTAAAGAGAAAATCTGGCTTTAAAGATCAGCCAAAAGCAGTCCAATGGTTTCAGCAATGGGTTTCCCAACTGGAAACCCTGAATAAAAAACGGTACGAACGGATCGACATAGAAACTTCGCTGGGTAACACGTGCGTATGGGGGTTGAATACTCATGATGCCATGGCGGAGACCATCGTCATTTTTCCCGGTGCGCGAACCAGCAGTTTATTTTGGGACGTTGACAACGGGCTTAGTCCACTTCAAAAAACATACCGTCTGTTTCTGGTTGAAACAAATGGGCTTCCAAACCTGAGCGATGGCAACACGCCCGATATTAAATCAGTAGGCTATGGCCAATGGGCCTCAGAGGTTCTTGACCAACTGAAGGTAGAGCAAGCCTATGTTGCCGGTGCTTCGTTTGGAGGACTCGTGTGCCTGAAACTTTGTAAAGTGGCCCCATTGCGGGTAAAAGCCGCTTTTCTGCTGAATCCGGGTTGTTTACAGCCGTTTTCATTGTCGGTAAAAAACCTGTACTACAACCTGTTACCTATTCTGTTTCCGAGCAGAAAAAATATCCTGAAATTTTTGGACAGGGCTATCTTGCATAAGCCCAACCATGACCTGCCGATACGCTACAAAGAGCTTTTGATTGATTATGAGCTTTTTGCCTTAACGCAGTACACCGATAATACGCAAAAGCCTTATTACATGAAAGGCGAGATGGACACCATCAGCACCGATGTGTTCCTGATTATGGGCGAGAATGATTTATTATTTCCGTTTAAAAAATCAATAGCAAATGCTCAACAGGAACTCAAGTCATTACGGGAAGTAATCACCTTGCCAAACGTTGGGCATGGTATTGAAACGTACAAAGACGCTATTCAACTCATAAAGACAAGAATTGACCGTATCAGTTTGGCCTGGTCGTGAAAGCAAGCCGTTTTACAAGTATCGTTTCAAAAGCCCCCGGTGTTCGCGCCGGGGGCTTTTTTATGGCTGGCCCAACACCACTACTAAAACGGCTCATAGGCAATGGGATACGACTCAGCCAATGAATCCATACTGCCCGATGTGAAACTTTTGGCGACCCTGCACCAGCCCCACACCTTTGTAACACAATAAGCAACAGGGGCCGCCGAAAACCTGGAAACGAGTAGGCCAACAAGCAGTAAACAACTTTTTAACCATCAAAAATTATGTCAAACAAATCAACCCTCAATGCCCTGCTGACTGGTGCATTCCTCCTGGCCGGATCGTTGACTAGCTCAGTCGCCTTCGCCCAAACCGCTACCGACCCTGCGCCACTCGTAGTGGGCGTTTACCCAACGAAACAGGCCGATAAAATCTGCCTGTCCGTCGAAAAGCAGCCCAACACACTGGCGTTCGTGCAATTGCTAACCCCGACGGGCAAAGAGCTATACAGTGACACCCTGCCCAGAAAAGGAACGGGCTTTCGCCAGCTCTTCGATTTGAGCGAACTGGCCGATGGCCTTTACAGCCTGCGCGTCAGACAGGGAGAGACCGTCATTGTGAAGTCGATTCAACTGCGAACCACGGCTCCTGCACCGAAGCTGCTAACGCGGTCGCTGATACTGGGCAACTAAGCTGCTGTTCCGGTTCACTTTTTCTCTTATTTAATCAAAACACAAACACAGTACGCATGAAAACTTTCTTTAAACCAATTAGTATAGTCATTGGACTGGCCTTGTCACTGAGTTTATCTTCCTGCGAGAAAGACAGTCTGCTCACCCCAAGCCCAGCGGGCAGCGCCCGGGACGATGATCTTGTAGTAGGCATTCCCCAGGTGCATAAACTCATCAAATATGGCGATGCTACGCTGACTTACGCCGACGATGGCCGACTTCGGAAAGTGACACAGGCCCCTGTCCGTGGTAGTCTGGACGTACATACTGACTACACGTATGGTCCCGGCTCGGTCAGAGCGATTTCCTATAAGGGGCTGGTTGTAGCGCACGACGAAACCTTTACCCTCGATGCCAATGGTCGCTGTACAGAATCCGTAGAAGAAGGAAACAAGCTTTATAATGGTGCTTATTTCCACTACACAATTCACTGGATATTTACCTAAAATGCGCAGGGTCAGTTGGTGTCCTGCCAAAATAAAAACAGTTGTGTGGGAGGAATCACGTACACCTATAATTCCGACGGCGACATGACTCTGGCGACTGTAGCCACGAGCCTGACTGAAGGGGATGACATATTATTTATGTACGGGCCCGCAAATAGTGTCTATAACCTGAATGATAAGTACCCGTTGAACATAACTATTCCCAAGATAACTGCGCACGATACCTACCTGCGAATTTTCGGCAAGCCGAGTAAGCACTTAGTAAAACGGATATCGTACGAGCCGTCGGGAAATGTCACCATCCCCGCACCGCGTGATCGATTTTACACCTACACGGTCGACGCCGATGGGTACGTGACGCAACGAAGCGTGACCCACGCGTTGGGTGGCAATGTGGTCGAGACCACACCCTACGATTATTTAGTAACCACTATTACCCTGTCGTTTTAGCGCGTATATAGCTATGCGTTAGCGTTTGTTTGAGGTATCTGCCCAACGGGAACGGTCATTAGAGCTGCTTTTGTTGAAAAGCCCCCCGGCGTATACGCCCGAAATCAGCACGACACCAGTCAATATTCAATTTCAATCAAAACACAAACAACAATGAACAAACTCAGTCAAAAACTGGCCACGTGCCTTAGTTTTGTACTCTCTCTTGGCTTAGTTGCCTGCCAGGATGACAAGTCTTTTGCTCCCAATGTCCCAGCGGTCGCTTCGGCCCGAACCGGAGGCAACCTTACCGTCCCGTACCGACTGACTCAGTACGGAGACGCTACCCTGACCTATCTTGCCGATGGTCGGCTGCGGCAAGTGGCCTATAGCCCTAAACGAGGAGTTACTCAAACCCACACAAACTACGCCTACAGTGCTGGCAGTATCAGGGCTGTGACGTACGATGGCTTGTCGGTTCGCCGTGACGATACTTACCTTGTCGATGTCAATGGACGCTGCTACGAAGCCGAGGAAATCCGGTACGTCCTTGTCAATGGTGTATATCAACCCGTTGAAACAAATTGGAAGTTTTCTTACAATGCAAAGGGACAATTGGTAGCTGCCTGGGATAAAAACAATCTATTCCGACGGACAGACTATACGTTCGACGTAACGGGCGATGTGTTTCAGATAATTGAGCGGTTTCCGAACTCGGCGCCCATCAAAAATACACTGACGTACAGTCAGCCAGTTGGTAGCCCGCTGCTGAACGACCAGTACCCGCTCAATTTCTACTGGACGGGTATGCACGATGGCTTCCTCCCCATTTTTGGGACACCCAGCAAGCACTTGGTTCGGCTCATCACTCAGGAATCCTTTGCTGGCAGCCCAGTGCTGAACCCACGATTTTTTACCTATGCCTTCGATATACAGGGGTACGTGGTAAAAAAGGAGATGTATAACGGCGTGGGTGGTGCTTTGATGGACACCCATCTGTATAAATACAACTAACCAACGATCACTTCTGGGGTAATGACCCAGGTGGGCGAATAGCTCCAAGGCCCCCGGTGTTCGCGCCGGGGGCTTTTTTATGGCTGGCCCAACACGGGGCAGGTTAGCAACGGCAATTACTCAGCTCCAAACGACTCGTAAACAGCTTCGTACGGTTCAACCGACGAATCGTGGCTACTCGTACTGATATTTTTGATGGGCCAGTACAGGGCCGCCACTTTTATACTATAATCACCCTCAGTCAATTACTAATCATGACGACCGACCAGAAACAACTTATCAAAGCCACCGTGCCAGTCTTGAAAAAAAGCGGCCTGTTGCTGACCACTCATTTTTACCGGCGTGTTTTCGCGGGTAACCCCGAACTACAGAACATTTTCAACCAGGGTAACCAGCAAAATGGCCGACAACCAGCGGCCCTGGCTATGGCGGTATTGGCTTACGCCGAAAACATCGACGATCCGTCGGTGCTGCTGCCCACCGTCACCCGCATCGGGCACAAGCACACCAGCTTAGACATCCGGCCCGAACACTACGCCGTCATTGGCCGCCACCTGATCGCTTCTATCAGCGAAGTGCTGGGCGATGCGGCTACACCGGCTCTGCTCGATGCCTGGACGGCCGCCTACGGGCAATTGGCCAGCCTGATGATTGGCATTGAAGCCGGTATGTATGCCGCGCAGGCCGACAAGCCAGGCGGCTGGACGGGGTGGCGTCCGTTTGTGGTCAGAACGAAAGTTGTTGAATCGGACGGGATCACGTCGTTTTATCTGTACCCGGCCGATGGTGGTCCGGTGGCCGATCACGGGCCGGGCCAGTACCTAAGCATCCGGTTGTTTATTCCCCAGCTCAATCTGCTCCAGCCCCGGCAGTACCGCTTAGCCGACGCGCCCAACGGGCTGTATTACCGCATTGCGGTGAAGCGCGACGGGGGCGAGGTCGTCAGTCCCAACGAATTGATCAGCAACCGGTTATGTGACGTAGTGCAGGAAGGCGACCACCTCGACGTAAGTGCGCCCGCTGGTGTTTGCGCGGCAGCCATCAAACTCGACAAACCAGTTGTGTTGAAACGCGGGGGCGGTTGCCCGATGCACCAGACGCTTTAACTGCCTCCTATCCATGAACAAGCGAAATGTATTCCGACTGACTACGCTTTTGACTGGGCTGCTTGCTATTGGGGTTAGTCTGCCGACCAATTCGGTGTCGGGATCGTGGCCCCATGGTACTCATACGGGTACGGCGTTAGGATTGCTTAGTGCCATCTTCGCCACCCAATGGATTGAATACCAGAAGCGGCAGGATGCCGTTTCGCCCCAGCCCGGCTGGCCGGGTTGGTTACGCCGTCTGCTGTATTAGGCGGGGAATGATAAGTCTGTTCCGATGCCCACGACACCACCCAGCGGTTCATCACCCGTGGCCTACGGTTGATGGGCTAAAACCCGGCAACTCGTGCATAAATAGTTGCCTAACTAGCTCATAACAAGCTAAGTTCGTGTCATTAATTCGATACATTTTCATCCCCTGGCAGCAGAATATACAACTCTTTTTTCAACCAATTAGTCTCATGACATTTTTACCATCCATTATTCCCGGTAACCTGCGGGAGTGCCTTAGTTCAACCCGGTTTGCCATGGGCAGCCGTATCTTAATCATGAATAGGTGGTTACCCAGATTACTGGTTAGCAGCGGTCTGTTGCTGCTGCTATTTTTGACCGCCAACGCCCAGACTACCTGGACGGCGCGTTCTCAAACGGCAGGCGGGCGATTGACGGATGTGGCTTATGATGGAACCGGCCGGTACGTATCGGTAGGGGACGATGGTCTGATCCGGGTATCTACAGACGGTGTTATCTGGACGACTCAGGTTCCAGGTGGCAGTGCAAACGACGGATTAGAGGCCATCGTGTACGCAGCGGGTAAGTTTGTAACGGTGGGATACGGTGGCCGGATGCTCACTTCGACGGACGGCCTGACGTGGACCGCTCAGGTGTCCGGTACCGTAGAAGATTTACGTAGTATTGCCTACGGCGGGGGGCGGTTCATTGCCGTTGGCCACGGAGGCATTGCGATTACCTCGACGGATGGCGTAACCTGGACAACCCTGACAACCGGCACGAGTCTCCGCCTGCTGGCCATTACCTACGGAAGTAATCAGTTTGTGGTCGCAGGGCAGGACGGTCTTATCCGAACGACCCCTAATGGCATCATCTGGACGGTACGCACGTCGGGTACAACACATCGCTTTTATGGCATCACAACGGGGAGTGGCGGCAGTTTTGTTGCCGTGGGCGACCAAAGTGCTATTGCTACCTCGCCAAACGGGATAACCTGGACATTGCGTCCCGTGGCTGGCCCGGCCATCTTCTTTTCAGATGTGGCCTACCACCCGTCATCTAAGCAGTATGTAGCCGTATCCACCACTGCCAATCGGCTCGCTACGTCGGACGATGGCGTAACCTGGACGGCGGGCCCGTCCGGTACATCGTTGAATTTACACGGGGTGCGCCATATCGATGGTCGGTTCATTGCCGTCGGGTCAGAAGGGACTATCCGCTCCTCACTGCATGGACTTGAGTGGGAGCCGTTAACGATCACCAGTGATATAGAACTTCAGGGAGTGGCTCACGGAAACAGTCGCTATGTAGCCGTGGGCAGCTATCCGAAAAATCCGGACGACTCGCAAAGCGGTAGAACCAACGTTGCCATTACTTCGGGTGATGGCCTGAATTTCGTGCTAGGTAAAACCGATCAAATCAACGGAGTCGGGAATGGTTTTTACGACGTAGCTTTTGGTAATGGGCTGTTTGCCACTGTTGGCGTGGGTGGCAACATTCAAACGTCTGCCGATGGTCAGGTTTGGGTCAGCCGGTACAAGGCGCTGATTGGTGCGCTTTCTGACATTGCCTACGGCGGGGGGCAATTTGTGGCGGTCGGCCCCAGTGGGCTGGTCGTCCGCTCGACCGATGGCATTAACTGGATAGCGGGTTCAAGCATACAGGGTGCTGAATACTTAAGTATCACGTACGCCAATGGTCAATTTGTCGCCGTCGGTATCAACGGGGTCATCGGCACCTCGCCCGATGGGTTGGTCTGGACGGCCCGTACCTCGGGCACTCCCGAAAACCTTGAAAGTGTGGCATATGGGAATGGCATCTATGTGGCAGCAGGGTTCAACGTAAACAGCCCCGTACGCCGGTCGGCCGATGGGATAACCTGGGCGGCTGGCGCATCATTAAACGGTAATGCTTTTGATATCACGTTTGGAAATGGTCAGTTTGTGGCGTTGGTGCAGGGTCCTAGTATTTTCACTTCGCCCGATGGATTGGCCTGGACCGCCCGTACATCCACTTCGCCTGGTCTCCTTCGTGGTGTAGCCCATGGCAATGGCCATTTTGTGGCCGTCGGAAATAATGCATCCGTTGTCACCTCACCCGATGACGGGGGCGTGCCACCGGTTAATCAACCCCCAGTTGCGCCATTCATTCCTAATACCAGCGGTACAGTGGGACAGGTCTATTCCCAAACCATCCCGCTCTTCACTGACCCCGAAGGTCTGCCCCTCACCTATAGTGTCACGGGGTTGCCCCCCGGTTTGCTCGTTACTGCGGGCGGTAACATGGTTGGCCCGCCCACTACGGCTGGCGTGTATCCCATTACCGTGACGGCCACCGATCAGGGGGGGCTGACTGCCAGTGCTTCGTACATACTCACTATCGGCTTGGCGGGGAGCGGGGCGTTGCAACTCGTGGTTCCTGTGTACAACTGCCAAAGCGGGGCATTAACCTTCCAGACAAGCGGGGGAAATGGGAGCCTCATCGAGTACATGGCGATCGGCATTACCGGCTGGACAACCAACCCCAACCAGTTTGTAGATTTTGGTCTTCGTACCGCTACTGATGCCCAGCCACTAACGCTTAAAGCCCGCCAGAA
>Ga0209181_10007696_pt1 | contig 14696 bp, 14 predicted proteins | sample MAT05_FD_187208 | JGI IMG/M metagenome (GOLD analysis project Ga0209181, IMG submission 187208) | Freshwater microbial communities from Lake Fryxell liftoff mats and glacier meltwater in Antarctica - MAT-05 (SPAdes) (version 2) | ecosystem: Environmental > Aquatic > Freshwater > Ice > Liftoff... | reverse complement strand
TCAGCTGGCTTGTTGGCTAAATTTTATGTGAGCAACAAGAATTTTGTGGTTAATAAACCTAAGCCCACTTCTTTTTTCGACCACGCAATTGAGAAGGCCGAGGAAGCAAACTTGGAAGAAGAGGATAAGACATGGGATAGTCTTCGCCACGAGCCGTTGACAGAGACGGAAAAGAATGTTTATCATATGATTGATACCATTCGTAGCATCCCAATTGTAAGATCATATGTAGACATTTTGAAGGTCGTTATTAATGGTTATTACAAGACAGGAAAAGTACTTATAGGACCTTATTTAGGTGCAGTTGCCTGGAATAATCACGAGGGGTTTAGACTTCAGGCCGGATTTAAAACCAATATTAAATTTAGCAAGAAATGGGTTTTAGGGGCAAGTGTAGCTTACGGTTTTCGCGATCAGCGATTTAAATATCAAGCCTTTGCCAAGCACATATTGAACCGAAAAAAATGGACGACAATTACCTTGCGGGTAATGCATGATATCAACAGAATTGGTTTAGATGAAGACTATGTGACCGACTTCCCTTTGTTTGTGTATGCCAGCAGGTGGGGAAAATTTGATAGGAGCTATTATTTCAACGAGTACCGAGCAACTTTTGAAAGAGAATTGTTCAAAGGTTTCACACAGAAGGTGGCAATACGGGAGTTTGATTTCAATCCCGTATATGATTTCAGCTACTTTACAGATCCTTCTGATATTGCCACCTCGCCTCTGTCTAGAACTTTCCAAACAACAGAAATATTTTTTGAGTCTCGGTATGCTAGAGATCAAATTTTTCTACAAAATGACAACGATAGGATAGGATTAGAATCAAAAAGATGGCCCATATTCACGCTTCGTTATACAAAGGGATTTAAGTCGGTGATTGGCGGTTTTGACTATGATAAGATAAGATTGAATATTACTAAACGGGTAAAAATGGGTCCGCTTGGGAATGGGTATATTAATTTAACCGGAGAGAGAGTATTTGGGACTTTGCCTTACCCCTTGTTAGGAGTGCCGTTGGGTAATCAATCCGCTATTTATGCCCCTGTTAATTTCAACATGCTGCGCTTTGGAGAATTTGTCACGGATGAGTATGTTGCGCTAATGTATCGGCAAAACTTTGAGGGCTTGTTCCTAAATAGAATACCACTCATTCAGAAGCTTAAGTGGAGATTGTTGGCAACGGCCAACGTACTATTGGGGAATATGAGCAAAGCAAATAAATCACTTATCCCTCCTTTGCCAAGTGGAACTAAGTACGAGGCTTTCAGTTTAGACCCAACAGTACCCTATCTCGAGATGGGCTATGGAATCGAGAATATCTTCAAGTTTTTAAGAGTGGATTTTATTCACCGCTTAAACTATTTGGAAGTGCCAAGGAGTAGAAGTTTTGGTGTTTTCTTCACGGTGCAGATTCAGTTATAATTTTAATTTGTAATAAATGACGAAAGAAAAGCCGATGGACGAGTTGCCCGTAATGAATGAGGACGAAGGCATAGTATTGTTTCATCCGCACATTGCTAAAAACGCAATTGAAGAAGTAACAAAAGTGCTTCAATCACGATGGATTGGCCAGGGCCCACGAGTCGACCAATTTGAAAAGGAATTTACGGCTCGCTTCGCTCCTAATAAGCGCTCAATGGCTGTAGGATCGGGTACTGATGCGTTGCACCTCGCGTATATTTTGGCGGGTCTAAAGGAAGGCGATGAGGTAATTACACCCGTGTTTACTTGTACCGCTACAAACATACCATTCTTATACATGGGTGTGAAAATGCGTTTCGCAGATGTCGATCCAGAAACCTTGAACATCAACATCAATCACGTTCGTGAACTGGTGAACGAAAAAACAAGAGCGATTGTGTGTGTTCACTATGGTGGTCTTCCGTGCGATATGGATGAATTACATGCAATTGGAAAGGAGTACGGTATTCCAGTGATTGAAGACGCGGCACATGCGATGGGTGCGACTTATAAAGGTATAAGTGTTGGTGATATTTCTCCGTTCACAATTTTTTCGTTTCAGGCCATCAAGCATTTTACGACAGGGGATGGTGGAATGCTAATCATCCATGACGAAAAGTTGGTTGCTAAAGCAGAGCGAATTCGGTGGTTTGGAATCGATCGATCCAATAAGCAAAAAGGAACTTGGGAGAACGATATTACTGAAGTTGGCTACAAGTACCAGATGACAGACATTGGGGCTGCCATGGGGCTATGTGCGCTGGGTGAGTTCAACGAGATTCTAACTCATCGACAAAAATTGTTTGCATCCTATCAAGAGGGCTTAAAAAATGCGCAGGGCATTAAATTGCTAGGGACTAATTTCACTGACCGCACACATGGAGCGTGGCTTTGCACCGCTTTAGTAGAACGTAGGAGAGACTTCATGTTAAAGTTGCGTGAAAACAAAATTGAGTCTGGGCAGGTACATTATAGGAACGACAGGTACAGTGTTTTGGGTGGTAGAAGAGATGACCTTCCACTTATGGACTCAATTGAAGATAATTATATTGTGCTACCGCTCCACACTAAAATGACGGAGGCTCAAGTCCAATATATTTGTAGCGTGATCCGATCAGGCTGGTAGATTTTTTCGCCACACAGAAAAAATTCGTTTTATTTTATCTCTCCATAGTTTAATCCTGAAACCATCCCAATCGGGTGGGGGTGTTGGATTCATGAATTTGTTACCCATTCTCAAGTAAGCTCTAAAAAATGTTGAAATACTCATCCCCCATTTCATCAAAAACTGATTATGGCCGTTGTTGCCTTTTACTCTTGACGTGGTTCTAGAAACGAAGTGATAAATTCGTGATTTACTCACACCTTTAAAGTGCCTTACCCCGCTATGCCAAAGTTTTATCATCATATCGGGATCTGATCCAAAACCAGGAGTAAGTTCGACACTTAAGCCCCCGATCAAGTTCCAAACATGACGATGTAGTGCCAATGGATACCAACTTGTGCCGTTCCAATCTTCAAAAGGAATTTCTTTGTACTCTTTCAAAAATCTGACCTCATCAAAGGCATCTACTTTTCGCCCATAATCGAATGGAGACATCATGCTAGCAAATGGGGATTGGATCGGCTCAATGAGGGAACCGGAAATACAGAAATAAGGATCTTTAAATTGATTGATTTCTTCTAGAAGGTAGAGATCCCAATCGGGGGCATAGTAAAAATCGTCATCGGAGAGGACGATGTAATCGCTGGTAACCAAAGAAGCCGGTGCATTAAACCCATAACAGACTCCCACATTTTCGCGAGAGTAGGTGTATGATAATCGCTGTCCTTTTACCCACTCAAGCGTGCCGTCTTTGCCCTCGTTTATGTGCACAATAATTTCGTGTTTGTATCGAGAGTTTTTACGAATGCTTTCAACGCAGCATTTCAAATAGGGGAGGTTATTCCAAGAGGGAATAAGGATCGAGAATACTGGTTTTTCTTCTGGTTCGATAGGGTGGAACTCAATAGCTGACATCATTTTTTTTAGCAGATTACGTAGGCAAATAAAGCCAATCATTTGTGGATAGCAATCGCGAGATATACTTTTATTGGCTCCCAATTGCTACGATGGATTTAAAAACCTCATATTTGCATTCCAAAAAAATAATTTAGATGAGTTCAATCAAAATCACGTTGCCAGACGGCTCTGTGAAGGAGTTTTCAAAGGGCATCAAAGGAATTGAAATAGCACACAGTATCAGTGAAGGTCTTGCACGCAATGCTTTGTCCATCGAAGTCAATGGAGAGATATGGGATTTGAGCCGCCCGATCAATCAAGATTCGTCTATCAAAATTTTTACATGGAACGATAAAGGCGGAAAGTACGCGTTCTGGCATTCCTCGGCTCACTTGTTTGCGGAGGCATTAGAAGCAGTATATCCGGGTGTAAAGTTCGGAATAGGCCCACCCATCGAAAACGGTTTTTACTACGATGTTGATTTGGGTGATATCCCTTTCGGGGATGAGGAGTTGGTGGCGGTCGAAAAGAAGATGGTTGAATTTGCCAAACAGAATAATGCGTTTGTGAGAAGCGATGTTTCCAAAAAAGAAGCCATTGAATATTTTACTTCTAAAGGAGATCCGTACAAATTGGAATTGATCGAAGGCCTGCAAGATGGATCCATCACTTTTTATAAGCAAGGCAACTTTGTTGACTTATGTCGTGGACCACATATTCCTACTACGGCACCGATCAAAGCAATTAAATTGTTAAGTGTGGCGGGTGCCTATTGGCGAGGCGATGAAAAAAACAAAATGCTCAAACGCATTTATGGCATTACTTTTCCAAAACAAAAAGAATTAGAGGAGTATCTGTTCCTACTGGAAGAAGCAAAGAAACGTGACCATCGAAAGCTAGGTAAGGAATTAGAGCTATTCGCTTTTTCCGAAAAAGTTGGAATGGGCTTGCCGCTGTGGTTGCCAAAGGGAACCGTTCTAAGAGAACGGTTGGAGCAATTCATGCGTAGGGCGCAGGTTAAGGCGGGTTATGAACCGGTAGTAACGCCTCACATAGGCAGCAAGCAATTATATGTTACCTCAGGCCATTATGAGAAGTATGGTAAAGATTCTTTTCAGCCCATTAAAACTCCGGATGAGAACGAAGAGTTTTTCCTGAAGCCAATGAATTGCCCGCATCATTGCGAAATATATAAAACCAAGCCTAGGTCATACAAGGATCTTCCCATTCGCTATGCAGAATTTGGAACAGTCTATCGCTATGAACAAAGTGGAGAACTTCATGGCCTTACGCGCGTGCGAGGGTTCACTCAGGACGATGCGCACATTTTCTGTACCCCCGATCAGGTGAAGGGCGAATTTGTGAAGGTAATCGACCTTGTATTTTTTGTCTTCAAATCATTAGGCTTTGAGAATTATACGGCCCAGGTGTCATTGCGCGATCCTGCCGATAAAACAAAATACATCGGTGAAGATGCACTTTGGGATAGAGCCGAGCGCGAAATTCAAGAAGCGGCTGACGAACGCGGATTAAAAACTGTTGCTGTTAAGGGCGAGGCTGCTTTCTACGGCCCAAAGCTTGATTTTATGGTGAAGGATGCTTTGGGAAGGAGCTGGCAGCTAGGTACTATTCAGGTTGATTATCAATTGCCTCAACGATTTGAACTGGAATATGTAGGTGCCGATAATCAAAAGCACTGCCCTGTAATGATTCACCGCGCCCCGTTTGGTTCGCTCGAGCGCTTTGTAGCGGTGCTCATTGAGCATTGCGCAGGCAACTTCCCGCTATGGTTAGCCCCCGAGCAATTTTCGGTATTGCCAATCTCTGAAAAATTTAATGACTACGCCCAAAGGGTGGTAGATACTTTAAGGGAAAGCGATATACGTGGTTTCTTAGATGACCGAGATGAAAAGATAGGCCGAAAAATCCGCGATTCAGAAATGAAGAAAGTACCATTTATGTTGATTGTAGGCGAAAAAGAGGTTTCTGAGGGCAAAGTTTCAGTTCGTAAGCATGGTGAAGGCGATAAAGGCTCGATGGATTTGAATGAATTTGTGACCACTTTTTCCAAGGAATTTAGCCTCCCTAGCTCTTAATTTTATTTTGAAAAAACCAAAATTTATCGATCTTTGCACCCTGTTTTTAAAAAAGTAACTTAAACCCAACGAGTGGCAATATTTCAAGGTGGTGGTCGCCCCGGTAACAAACCTTTTATAAGAGGTGCAAGGCGAGTAGTAGAGGAACCGTATCGTGTAAACGAAAGAATCCTTGCTCAAAAAGTAAGGGTAGTTGGAGAGAACATCAAAGTTGATGTGTATCCAACATCTGTTGCGATTAAGTTAGCTCAGGAGCAGGGATTGGATTTGGTAGAGATTTCACCGAATGCAGACCCTCCGGTTTGTAAAGTAGTCGACTATTCGAAGTTTAAGTACGAGCAGAAGAAAAAACAGAAAGAGATTAAGGCACACGCTCAGAAAACGGTTCTAAAGGAAATCCGATTCGGGCCGAATACGGACGAGCATGACTTTAATTTTAAAGTAAAACATGCCGAAAACTTTTTGAAAGAAGGAGCAAAGGTAAAAGCCTACGTTCACTTTGCCGGTAGGTCGATCGTGTATAAAGAAAGGGGCGAAATTTTGTTGTTGAAATTCGCAACAGCTTTGGAAGAATTTGGCAAAGTAGAACAAATGCCAAAATTGGAAGGAAAGAGAATGTATTTATTGGTTGCGGCCAAAGGAAAGAAGTAATAGTAAAGATTAACAGCGTATAAAATGCCAAAAGTAAAAACAAAATCAGGTGCTAAGAAGCGCTTCAAAGTAACCGGTAGCGGAAAAATTAAACGCAAAAGTGCTTTTAAAAACCACATCCTGACAAAAAAATCTACAAAGCAAAAAAGGAGATTGAGCAAGAAGACAATTGTAAGCAAGGCCGATGAAAACAACGTCAAGGCAATGCTTCCCTATGCTTTCTAAGAAATTCTGTCTTGCCGGCAGATGTTTGAGTAGTTATGTTTAACCGGTTCTTGGCAACTAAGATCCCGATAGCTATCGGGGCGCCAACGCCACAAATTAAAAAATTATGCCACGTTCAGTAAACAGTGTCGCATCCCGCGCTAGGCGCAAGAGATTCTTAGAATTGGCCAAAGGTTATTTTGGTCGCAAGAAAAATGTTTGGACAGTAGCAAAAAACGCTATTGAGAAAGGCTTAGTTTATGCTTATCGCGACCGCAAAGCCAAGAAAAGAGAATTCAGATCATTATGGATCGCTCGTATCAATGCCGGTGCGCGCTTGCATGGAATGTCATATTCGACTTTTATGGGAAAAGCCAAAACGGCTAATATTGATTTGAACCGCAAAGTGTTGGCTGATTTAGCAATGAATCACCCTACTGCTTTTGAAGCGGTGGTACAGAAGTTGAAATAGTTTTTACGACAAAGGAATGAAAGGGGCATTTGCCCCTTTTTTTATTCAAATGGGTATGAATCGGAAGAAGAAAATTTTCATAGCGATTTGTGTTTTGTTTTTTGCCTGCCTCGTCTGGCTCAGTTATGATATTAGTTCGAAGACTACTTTTCCAGGGTCAAAATCTCAGTTAAAAGAGCGCCTAAAACGGCAATATTTGAAGTCAGATTCGACTGCAAAGGACTCCTTAAAAGCTGTTCAGCGTCCATAATTGCGTCTCATCCAGCGATAATTCATTTTGTCGGGGAGTGATTTGACAATTTTGTTGGCCGCTTTACATTTACATCAGATTAAAGCCAACTATAGACAGGATTATCCCCGGAGGTCAAGGACCTCTGGGGATTTTCTTTTTCAGCCAAACCTTTTTTTACGCCCGCAATTCTCTTTTCTTTTTTGGTTTCCATTTCCATCAATGAGCAATTAATTGCCATATTTGTTTAACTAAATCATTTATATGAAATTAAAATTATTACTTGCAATTGGCATAATTATTTGTGGATGTACAAATAACGATGTAACCAAACAGTTTGATTGCTTAACTTCAGATCTTTCGGTCGGACTGCTTGCAAAAACCAATACTACTAGCTGTAAAGCCATTGATGGTAAGCTGAGCGTTACTGCGATAGGTGGAAAAGCTCCGTATGATTATAGTTTGAATGGAGGGGTCTATCAAACGAATAATGAGTTTTTAAATCTTGGCCCGGGCAGCTATAGTGTGACAGTAAAAGATTTTAATGGATGCACAGCCCCCTCAGCACCTATTGAGATTAGCGCTTTCAACTCTACCTTAGATGCGACAGTGGTTGCGGTGAAGAACACAGAATGCACAAACCCAAATGGATCGATTACCATTAATGGCACGGGAGGCGCAAGTCCTTATTCTTACCTGTTGGGTATCGGTGCATTCACTTCTAACAACATATTTCCAAATCTCAAAGTAGGTATCTACAATATCATCGTTAAAGATGCCACAGATTGTCAAAAAACAGTTAGCGTTACAGTGTCCCGGGACAATACTAATACAAGCTACCAAAGCCAGATTAAGCCCATTCTAGATACGTCTTGCAACTTATCATCATGTCATGGTTCTGGCACAGGTTCTCGGGATTGGACCAACTTTCAGACCCTTAAGACTAATGCAAACAGCCTAAAAACAAGAACGGGAAATCGAACTATGCCGATTAGCCCAGGACAAGCGTTGACTCAAACTCAAATTGATTTGATTGCCTGCTGGGTAGATGACGGGGCTTTAAATAATTAATTTAAAAGTTATGCAAAAATGGCTTTGGTTTCTCCCTTTCCTGTTTGTGCAGGCAGTGCTTGGACAAAAAATGATTTTAGAAAAGTCGTATGTATCTTTTTTTTCAAAAGCCGCCATTGAAGATATCAAAGCGGAGAATACAGAGTCAGTTAGCCTTTTCAACATCAGTACAAATGAAATTGTGTTCTCCATCCCCATCAAAGACTTTAAATTCGATAAGGCTTTGATGAAGGAGCATTTCAACGAAAAATACTTGGAGTCGGAGAAGTTTCCTAAGGCGACTTTTTCCGGGAACGTGAGTGGGTTTAGGAAAGAGATTAAAGGAGACCAATCAGTAATTGCCAAAGGAAAAATGACCATTCATGGCGTGACAAATGAAATCGATGTACCAGGCAGTATTTCAAAAGACGGAGAAAAAGCCACTATCAAAGCAATTTTTAAAATCAAGCTTGCCGACTACAAGGTAAAAATACCCCAGTTGCTTTGGAAAAATATTGCCGACCAAGTAGAAGTAAAAATCGAGTTTTTCTACAAACCTCAATAGTCTGAATTGAATATGAAGAGAAATATTTGGTTGGGTTTTTTAATCACATCGATAACGGGATTTGCGCAGGATGATCTGTTGAAAGAATTGGAACAGACTGAAAAACCCAAAATTGAATATGCCACCGCTACATTCAAGGGGTCTCGATTGGTAAATGGCCAAACCGTTGAAGCCAAAGGAAAGGGCGAATTGGAATTTATTTTTGCGCATCGTTTTGGTGCAATAAGCAGTGGATCTTATAATCTGTTTGGATTGGATCTGGCGTACGTTCGGTTAGGTTTAGAATATGGAATTACCGACAATGTTGGCGTTGGGTTTGGAAGAAATTCTGTAGACAAAACAATGGACGGCTACGTCCGTTATCGTTTTTTGCGTCAAACCTCCGGAGCTCGCAATATGCCGGTCACCGTTACAGCATTTGTAAATGGGGCGATCAGAACCTCGCCAGAGCAATTGCCAGCAGGCCAGATTTATTCGGATAGAATTTCATACACCGCGCAATTGTTGATTGCCCGTAAATTCTCTTCCAACCTTTCCCTTCAACTGATGCCAACCATCGTACACCGCAATGCGGTTGATAAGACGGTCGAAAATAATAGCCTGATAGCCTTAGGGGCAGGTGGTCGTTACAAGATAACGCGTAGTTTGGCACTTACATCAGAGTATTATTACCGCATGGACGTGAAAGATGGAAATCAATTTCGAAATTCGTTGGGGCTTGGAATAGACATTGAAACCGGTGGACATGTTTTTCAATTGGTTATGACCAATTCGCAGGGTATCACCGAGAGGGCATTTATTGGCGAGACAACCGGTGACTTTTTTGGTGGTGACATTCACTTGGGCTTTAACGTTACACGCACGTTTCAACTTAAGAAGAGTAAGTAGCTGCTAGATTTAGTTGGTTGGCAGGTTGATTTAACCCCCTCATTTTTTAGCTTTAGGTTTTTATAGAACCTATCCTTGCTGCTCGCCTCAATTATTGGCTATCTCGCGCTCACTATCATCATCGGGTACTGGGCTTCCCGCAAGGTTAAGACTTCGCGAGATTTTATGTTGGCAGGAAGAAGCCTGCCCATCTTCTTGAGCGCGTCCGCTTTGTTTGCTACCTGGTTTGGATCTGAAACTGTTTTTGGTGCCTCCTCAGAATTTTTGAAAGGTGGTTTGTATTCTGTCATCGAAGACCCATTTGGTGCTGCGTTGTGTTTAGTTTTATTTGGTTTGTTTTTTGCCAGAAAACTTTATGCGATGAATTTGCTCACGCTTGGAGATTTTTTTAAGGTTCGGTTTGGTAAGCGAACAGAATTGGTAGCCAGTATTTTCCTTGCGCCTCCTTATGTGGGCTATATCGCAGCGCAGTTGGTGGCGATGGGCCTCATTCTAAATGTGGTTACGGGTTTGGAGGTGTGGCAGGGCGTAATCATTTCGGCTTTTGTCGTCACGTTTTACACCTACATCGGGGGTATGTGGGCTATCTCTATAACAGATTTTTTTCAAAGCATTATTATTGTTGTGGGGTTGCTTGTGCTGGCTATCATTTTGGCAAAAGAAGCAGGCGGTGTCAGTGCCGTGTTAAAGGAAGTTCCCCGTTCTACTTTCCGATTTTTACCCAAGTGGGAGTTCAAAGAAATCATGTTGTACTTAGCTGCGTGGTCAGTACTTGGGCTTGGTTCTATTCCTTCACAAGATGTTTTTCAACGAGTAATGTCTTCGGGTTCGCAGAAAATTGCAGTGCGTTCTTGTTTTATTGCAGCCGGTCTTTACCTTACGGTTGCCATGTTACCACTATTTATTAGTCTTTGTGCGAAACATCTCTATCCACAAGTTGCGGCTGTTGATGCGCAATTGGCGTTGCCGAACATGGTGTTGAGTCATGCTTCTTTACCGATACAAGTATTATTTTTTGGCTCATTGCTTTCCGCGATTATGAGCACAACGAGTTCAGCCATCCTCGCACCTGCGGCAATCTTTTCTGAGAACCTTATCAAACCGCTATCGAAAGATAAATTGAACGACCGCCAATTGTTGGTCATCACAAAAATTTGCGTTCTTGGCTTCGCTAGTGTAGCAACCGTAATGGCCTGTTTGCGATCAAACATTTATGAACTAGTGGGGCAATCCTCTATTCTGAGTTTAGTCTCTCTTTTTGCGCCATTGACGTTGGGGTTGTATTGGAAAAAGGCGAATGCAACCGGTGCGTTGTTGGCAATGGTACTGGGAACCTTGACGCTAGCCTTCTTTTCATATTTCGAATTTGGCTGGCCTGGATTATTACCCGCCACATTAGTTAGTTTTGTGGCGATGATTGTAGGGAGTTTATTGACAAAAGAGAAAGCAAATGGTAAAGATTGAGTTGAGCCGGTTGGACAACGACCTGAACATGGAAGCCGTGAATGAAATGGGCAACAAAGTGGTGATGGACGGCTCACCCGTAGATGGTGGCCACGATAAAGGCTTTCGCCCCATGCAAATGTTATTGGCGGCTATGGGTGGATGCAGCGCGGTGGATGTGGTATCTATCTTGAGAAAGCAACGAGTGGACTTGAAGGATATTAAAATTACTATTACAGGAGAACGGGAAAAAGATCAGACTCCGTCACTCTATACGGAAGTTCATGCACACTTTAAGTTGTATGGGCACATTGATCTAGAAAAGGCAAACAAAGCAGTGGCCTTATCGGTAGGTAAATATTGTTCGGTGGCTAAAACATTGGAAAAAACCGCGAAGGTCACGTTCAGTGTGGAAGTAATAAATAACTGATTGAATGGAACAGGAACATAATTTTGAGACAGATGCAATCCGGGCTCAACTGGCGAGGACTGAATTTCGCGAGCATTCGGTGCCGCTCTATCTCACCTCCAGTTTTGTTTTTGAAGATGCTGAGCAGGCTCGCGCTTTATTTGCCGATGAGATTCCAGGTAACATTTACACTCGTTTCTCTAACCCAAATAATACGGAGTTCATTCAAAAGCTTTGTTTATTAGAAGGTACGGAAGATGGCATAGCCACGGCCTCTGGTATGGCGGCTATGTATTGCAGCATGGCGGCTTTGCTGAAGAGCGGAGATCATGTGTTGGCATCCCGTTCGTTATTTGGTTCAACCCATCAAATTTTGAACGTACTGTTTCCCCGTTTCGGAATTTCGCATACGTACGTTGATTTGAACAACCCATCTGCATGGGAAACAATGATTCAATCTAACACGAAAATGATTTTTGTTGAAACGCCTTCGAACCCTGCGTTAGACATTATTGATTTGGAATGGCTCGGTAATTTGGCCAACAAACACAAACTGATTTTGAATGTCGATAATTGTTTCGCTACCCCGTATTTACAGAATCCCGCTAAGTGGGGTGCACATATTGTTACGCATTCAGCTACCAAGTTTATTGATGGGCAAGGCCGCGTAATTGGTGGAGCTATTTTAGGGAAGAAGGAATTGATCAAAGAAGTCAGGTTTTTTGCGCGACACACGGGGCCGAGTATGTCGCCATTCAATGCGTGGGTTCTTTCTAAAAGTCTAGAAACATTGGCTGTGCGAATGGAAAAGCATTGTGAGAACGCAATTGCTTTGGCCAAGCATCTTCAAACTAAAACTGAAATTGAATTTGTAAAGTATCCTTTCTTATCATCCCACCCCATGTTTGAACTTGCAAAAAAACAAATGAAACTGGGTGGCGGAATCGTGACGTTTGAACTCAAGGGAGGAGTGGAGGCGGGCAGAAATTTTTTGAATGCACTGAAAATGATTTCGCATTCTGCCAACTTAGGAGACACGCGCACGATTGCCACTCATCCGGCATCAACCACCCACTCGAAATTAACAGAAGCGGAGCGCCTTGCTGTGGGAATTACACCCGGGCTGATTCGGGTTTCGGTAGGGCTGGAAAACACAAAAGATATAGTGGCAGATATCGATCAGGCTTTGTCAAACGCACATTAGAAAACTTGGAAAGATGTCAGTGCGATCGAATAGCATTGTCTCCAAAGACGTTGTGCGGTCAACTTTACCGAGATTTTGAAACCCGCTCTCTCCGCTTTTTCCTTCTATTTTATTTTTGATTATTCTGGCCGCTCACTTGGCTCTCATTAAATACTTCTTAGGCGTAATCCCAAACTTCTTCTTGAATGCAGCAATGAAGTGGCTCGGGTTCGTATATCCAATTTGATAAGCCACCTCATTCACCTGATGCTTAGCGGCATCTAAAAGTAAACGGGCGTGGTCGAGTTTATGGTCAAGCAAAAAGCCGAATACCGTGTTGCCATAAATTTCCTTGAAGCCCACTTTCAATTGATACTCGTTGAGGCCAGTTATTTTTGCCAACTCTTTTAACCCCGGAGGAGTCTCCATGTGCTTGAGCAAATACTCTTTCGCATTTTTTATTTTGCGTACGGTCTCCTGGTCATTCAGAAAAGGACAGTTCTCCGTATTTGGCAATCGATTTGAAAAATACAGGCTCAATAGTTCATAAAATTTCCCTTGGTAAAATAGCTTTTGCGCGCTCTCGCTCAGCTGCGTGGAGAGAAGCTGGTTTAAGACCAATAGGAGTGAAGCAGGGATGTCACGCTCATCATAAAACTTACGATTGCTGTTTTCAGGATTTAATAATGGTAGTGCATCGTGCACAAAAAGTTTGTGAAGGCTTTCCAACGAGATGGTCATGAATACCATTTTTGTTTCAGGCGCTAACTGCAAGTGAAACGGTAAATCCTTATCGGGATTATAGAAAAAATAATTCTTACCCTTTACAATCTCGCGGCTATAGTGCGGGCCGAAGGCAAATGTAGCCTGGCCATCCAGACAAAAATAAAAATGGATAATTCCTTTGCGGATCAGGCTTTCAAGTTGGGTTTGGTCCGCGGATTTATTTTCTGAAAATAGAAGAGATTGATCTTCCTTTTCAAACAAACTAGCGATTGACCCTTTTTGGGTATTTTCCAAAACAACGGGGTGCGATTGTGGGTTATTCATATGGTTAAATGACGAAAATCATCTTTTTTAAATTCAATTTTTGGCCTATTTTGATCAAAAGTACCAAAATAAGTTCAGATCAATCAAAGCTGGCATTAATTGTACTTTTGCGGGTATTTATCAAATCAATCAACGTCCATATTTGCAGCCCAATGAGTAGTCGGCTTTTTATTTTTTTGTGTTTGATGGGAGGAGTCGATTCGCTCGTTTTTTGCCAAAAAGCTGATACCTTAAAGGTTCAGCAATTGGAAGAAGTGGTAATTACCGCGACACGAAATGAACGAACAGTTGGTTCTGTGCCAATGCCAGTTTCGCTGATAAAGAAAGATTTGATAAGTTTAATGGGTTCGGTCCGTCTCAACGATGTGTTAACCGAGCAAACAGGTTTGGTAGTAGTGCCGCAGGTAAATGGACAAGGTAATGGAATCCAGCTTCAGGGATTTAACCCGGATTACACGCTGATATTGGTTGATGGTGAACCAATCGTTGGTCGGTACACTGGATCACTTGAATTAAGCCGATTGGCGGTGGGCAACATTAAGCAAGTAGAAATCGTAAAAGGTCCGTCATCAAGTTTGTATGGGTCGGATGCGCTCGCGGGTGTAATTAATATTATTACTGAGAGACCGACTTACAACCAAGGAAATTTTTCTGCACGCTACGGAACTAACAACACGCTAGACCTGAATGCCAGCGGAAGTTTAGTTGGAAAAAATGTGGGCGTTTATCTTTTTGGAAATCGCTTCAGCACCAGTGGATATGATCTCTCGCCAGAGAATTACGGAAAAACTGTTTCGCCTTTTACAAACCACACCTTCGGCTCGAAAGTAACTTACCGATTGAGCCCCAAAACAGACTTGTTGATTGGAGGCCGATATTTTAACGAGAGCCAAGATTACAATTTTGATGTGCTATCCAATAACATTTCGGTGAGAACATACGGGGCAGGAACAGTGAATGATTGGAACGTTAACCCCGTCATCACGC
>Ga0209181_10007695_pt1 | contig 14697 bp, 10 predicted proteins | sample MAT05_FD_187208 | JGI IMG/M metagenome (GOLD analysis project Ga0209181, IMG submission 187208) | Freshwater microbial communities from Lake Fryxell liftoff mats and glacier meltwater in Antarctica - MAT-05 (SPAdes) (version 2) | ecosystem: Environmental > Aquatic > Freshwater > Ice > Liftoff... | reverse complement strand
TCTGCAGCACGCGTTTGCCCAGCTTGCTGAAGGCGGCCGACAGGTTGGAGCTGGTGGTGCTCTTGCCGATGCCGCCCTTGCCGTAGATGGCAAACACCTTGGCGGTGCCGATCTTCAGCTTGGGGTCCAGCTGGACCTGCATGCTGCCCTCGCTGTCGAGTTCGATGCCGCGCTTGGGGGCGCTGGCCTTGCCGATGCGGGTGACGGGGATTTCTGCGAGTGTGATGTCGTTGGTGTTCATGCGGCAACCTTGTCGTAAACGCCTTCCAGGCGGTCTTCCAGTTCTTCACCGGCGCGCTTCAGTGCTTCCAGCGTGTCAGCGTCCGGCTGCCAGTAGTTGCGTTCGCTGGCCTCGAGCAGGCGGTTGGCGACGCGGGCCGATGCGGTGGGGTTCAGCAGCGCCAGGCGCTCGCGCATGGCCGGGTCGAGCATGAAGGTCTCGGTCAGCTGCTTGTAGACCCAGGGCTGCACCTGCCCCGTGGTCGCCGACCAGCCCATGGTGTTGGTGACATGCACTTCGATCTGCCGCACACCTTCGTAGCCATGTTCCAGCATGCCTTCGAACCACTTGGGGTTGAGCATGCGGGTGCGGGTTTCCAGTGACACCTGTTCGCGCAGGCTGCGCACGGCGCCGTTGCCCTTGGTCTGGTCGCCGATGTACACCGGTGGTGTGTCTTGCACCCGCCCGCCTCTGGCCACCTTCACGGCCTGCGTGATGCCGCCCAGGGTGTCGAAGTAGTTGTCGACCGTGGTGACACCCAGTTCCACCGAGTCCAGGTTCTGGTAGGTCAGCTGCACGTCGGCCAGCACGCTGTGCAGCAGCGCGGTCTGCTGCACGGCGTGGCCCTGGCGGCCGTAGGCAAAGCCCTTGCGTCGCGTGTAGGTCTCGGCCAGTTCCCCTTCGTCGGTCCACTTGCTGCTTTCCACCAGGTTGTTGACGTTTGAACCGTAGGCGCCTTCGGCATTGCCGTACACGCGCAGCGCAGCGGTTTCCAGCGTGCAGCCGTGTTCCTGCTGGTAGGCCAGCGAGTGCTTGCGCACGTGGTTCATTTCCAGCGGCTCGTCGGCTGATGCGGCCATGAAAGCAGCCTCGGCCAGCAGCTTGATCTGCAGCGGCAGCAGGTCGCGGAAGATGCCCGACAGCGTGATCACGACGTCGATGCGCGGCCGCCCCAGCGTGGCCAGGGGCACCAGCTGCGCACCGGCGATGCGGCCGTAGCTGTCGAAGCGCGGCAGCGCACCCATCAGCGCCAGCGCCTGTGCGATGGGGGCGCCTTCGTTTTTCAGGTTGTCGCTGCCCCACAGCACCATCGCAATGGACTCCGGCAGCGGGTGGCCGTCTTCGGTGTAGCGGTCCAGCAGGCGCTGGGCTTGCTGGGCGCCGTCTTTCACCGCAAAGCTGCTGGGGATGCGGAAGGGGTCGAAGCCGTGGATGTTGCGGCCTGTGGGCAACACGGCAGGGGTGCGCAGCAGGTCGCCGCCAGGCGCCGGCCTGATGAAGCCTCCGTCCAGCGCGTGCAGCAGCGCCTGCACTTCGGTGTCGACGGCCAGCTTGGCGCTGGCGTCCATCAGTGCGGCGATGACAGCCAGGTGGGTTTCGTCGTGCGGCAGGCTCGCCAGGTCCAGCACGCGGTGTGCCGAATGGCCTTGCACCAGCGCCAGCACGGCCGGCCGGCTCAGCAGCACGCCGTGGCCGGCGTCGGACATCGACATCAGCAGGTCCACGCGTTCAGCCTCTGAAGGCGCCTTGCCGCTGACATGCAGGCCGTGCGGGATCAGCGTGTACTCCAGCTCCAGCATCTGCTGCGCGAGTTGCATCACGCGCCGGTCGGCATCGCCAGCTGCGTGGGCCGCCGCGCTGCTGTCCCACAGCGGCTCGGCCTCGGCCAGGTCCAGTTCGGCGGCTTGCGACTGCAGCAGCACTGCCAAGGCGGCGCGTTCACTTGCTTGCGGGTCCAGCCCGCGCCAGCGGTCGATGCTGGCCTTCAGCTCGTTCAGGCCCTTGTACAAGCCGGCCTGAGCAATGGGCGGCGTCAAGTAGCTGATGAGCGTGGCGCCAGAACGCCGCTTGGCGATGGCACCTTCGGAAGGGTTGTTCGACGCGTAGAGGTAAACGTTGGGCAGGTCGTTGATCAGACGGTCGGGCCAGCAGGCGCCCGAAAGACCGCTCTGCTTGCCGGGCATGAATTCCAGCGCGCCGTGGGTGCCGAAGTGCAGCACCGCATGGGCCTTGAAGTCTTCGCGCAGGTAGCGGTAGAAGGCCGAGAACGCATGCGTCGGGGCCAGGCCTTTTTCGAACAACAGCCGCATCGGGTCGCCTTCGTAGCCGAACGAAGGCTGCACCGCCACCAGCACGTTGCCGAACTGGCAGCCAAGCACGAAGATGGAGCTGCCGTTGCTGAGCTGCCGGCCCGGCGCCGGGCCCCACTGGGCTTCGATTTCTTTCAGCCAGGGCTCGCGCCGAACGTGGTCACTGCTGCTGATGAGGGTGTGCACGTTGGCGTCGGCACCGTATTGCGCGGCGTTGCCGTGCAGCACACTTTCGCGCAGTTCATCGATGCTGGCGGGCATGTCCACGGTGTAGCCCTGCGCCTTCATCGCCGTCAGGGTGTGGAACATCGATTCGAACACCGACAGGTAGGCCGCGCTGCCCACGTTGCCGGCATTGGGCGGGAAGTTGAAGATCACCACCGCCACCCGGCGCTGCGCACGGTCGCCCCGCTTCAGCGCCACCAGCTTGTTGACCCGTGCGGCGAGCATCGTGGCGCGTTCGGGGCAGGTGTGCATGTCGGCGGCGTTGTCGCTGGCCGTGAAAGTGCAGGCCTCTTTGCAGCCTGTGCACGTCACGCCCTGGGCCCCGGGCCTGCCGCCGAAGACGATGGGGCTGGTGGAGCCGTCCAGCTCGGGGATGGCCACCATGATGGTGCTTTCCACCGGCATCAGGCCGCGCTCGGAGCCGCCCCAGACGTCCAGCGTCTGAAACTCGACCGGATGCGCGGCCACGTAGGGCACGTCCAGCTTCGCCAGCGTGTCTTCGGCCGCCTTGGCATCGTTGTAAGCGGGGCCGCCCACGAGTGAAAATCCGGTCAGCGAAACCACCGCGTCCACCGTGGCGCGGCCGTCTTTCATGAAGTAACGATCAATGGCCGGCCGCGAATCGAGCCCGGCAGCGAAGGCCGTGACGACGCGCAGGCCGCGCGCTTCCAGCGCAGCGATCACACCGTCGTAGTGGCCGGCGTTGCTGGACAGCAGGTAAGAGCGCAGCACCAGAACGCCCACCGTGCCGTGGCTGGGCGCACCCTGCGGTGCCGGCAACGCGCCGGCGTCCTCGGTGATGCGGCAGGGCAGCCGCGGGTGGTACACGCCCACGTCGGGGTATTCGACCGGGGCTTGCACCTTGACCAAACCGCGCAGGCTGCGGCGTGCACCGCTGGCGCCCTTGTCGACGACGTGGCGCACGAGATTGAGCATGTTCTCGTCAGAGCCGCCGAGCCAGTACTGCAGCGTCACGAAGTAGGCCCGCACGTCTTGCGCCGCGCCCGGTATGAATCGCAGCAGCTGCGGCAGCCGGCGCAGCATCTTCATTTGTGCTGCGCCGCCAGTGGCCTTTTTGTCCTTGTTGCCGCGCAGTTTCTTCAGCAGCGCCATCGGGCCGCTGGCCGGCTTGTCCATGTCGAACTGGCCCAGCCGCGTGAGCTTCACCACTTCGGTCGCAGATGCCATGCAGATCAGCGCATCGCAGTGGTCGCGCCGGGCGCGCAGGTCCTCCAGGATGGGCAGGAAGTGGTCTTCCAGGAACAGCATGCCGGCCACGATGATGTCGGCGCGGGCGATGTCGGCCTTGACGCGTGCTGTGGCTTGTTCGTTGCCTGCGTATTCAGAGGCTGCGTGCATGTTCAACGTCAGCCCCGGGTATTCGCGCGCCAGTGCGGGGCGGCAGCGTTCGGTGGCGCTGACCAGATGCGTATCCATCGTCACGATGACGACATGGATCGGCGCCTGGGTGGTGCTGGCGCCTGCCTTGACGCGGCTGTCGGACAGCATGCCGAACTTCATGGCCAGGTCGGCAAGTCCCGACCCGGTGGTCGGCACGGTTGCAGAGCCAACGGCTTCAGCGGCCGAAATGGGCTTTGGCGTCATAGAGGGTGTCCACAGTGATGGTGGCCAGGCCGCGTTCGGCGGCAAAGCGTTCAGTGTTGCGGCGGGCCTTGCCGCGCACGAAAAAAGGAATCTTCTGCAGTTCTTTTTGCGCGTCAGGGGCCCAGCTGGCCATGGCGATCACGTTGCTGGGCGGCAGCGTGGCTTGCTCGGTTTCGGTGGCTTCGCCTGCCGCTGTTTCAGTGTCTGCAAGGGTTGGGTCTGAGGCTGCATGGGCAACCTCGGCCAGGGCTTGCTCGGTGGCTGTGGCCGCCTCATCTGCCACATGCGCCGCATGCACCGCAAGCGGCATGCCGCCGGCATGCGACAGGTGCGACGCCGCCGCGCCTTCGTGGAATTCGAAGTCGTCGCGGAACATCGTCAGCAGATGCTCTTCCAGGCCCATCATCAGCGGGTGAACCCAGCTGTCGAACAGTACGTTGGCGCCTTCGAAGCCCATCTGCGGTGAGTAGCGTGCCGGGAAGTCCTGCACATGCACCGGCGCACTGATGACGGCACAGGGCAGCTTCAACCGCTTGGCAATATGGCGTTCCATCTGCGTGCCCAGCACCAATTCAACGTGCAGCTCGGCGATGCGCGCTTCCACTTCCAGGTAGTCATCGGTGATCAGTGCTTCCAGGCCGTAAAGCTTGGCCGCTTCACGCACCTCGCGCGCGAATTCGCGGCTGTAGGTGCCGATGCCCACCACCTGGAAGCCCAGCTCTTGCGTCGCGATACGGGCCGCAGCCACCGCGTGCGTCGCGTCGCCAAACACGAACACGCGCTTGCCGGTGAGGTAGGTGGAGTCCACCGAGCGCGAATACCAGGGCGAGCGGGCTGCACTGTCGCCCAGCACTGTGCTGACCACGCCCGCGCTGGTGCCAGCGAGTGCCGCAACCTCACGCACAAATTCGCGCGTGGCGCCCACGCCGATGGGCACGGTCTTCACCATCGGCATGCCGTGTACACGATGCAACCATTGCGCGGCCAGTGCGCCCACTTCAGGGTAGAGCACGACGTTGAAATCAGCCTGCGCCAGGCGGCGGATGTCAGCCACACTGGCGTTCAACGGGGCACACACGTGCACGTCAACGCCCAGGCGGCCCAGCAGCTGCGTGATCTCTGCCACGTCATCTCGGTGGCGAAAGCCCAGTGCCGTCGGCCCCAGCAGGTTGCAGCGTGCGCGGCGGCCCACCGTGGGCCCGCGGCGCGATGATGCAGCGGGTGCTTCCCCGGTCGCTTCCCCGGTCGCTTCCCCGGTCGCTGGTTCGGTCGCGGGTTCGGTCGTTTCTTTGCTCGCTGCTCCGCTCGCTGCCTCGGTGGCGGCTGCTCCAGCAACACCCGCGGCGTCGTTTTCGGGGGCTCTGTCCCTGACCTGCGGCACCAGGTGGCGCACCAGTTGGTAGAAGGTTTCAGCGGCCCCCCAGTTTTCCTTGCGCTGGTAGGCCGGCAGTTCCAGCGGTACCACCGGTATCGGCAGGTCCAGCGCCAGCGCCAGGCCGCCCGGGTCGTCCTGAATCAGTTCGGCGGTGCAAGACGAGCCCACCAGCAGCGCTTGCGGCTGGAAGCGTTCATAGGCCTCACGCGCGGCGGTCTTGAACAGCTCCGCGGTGTCGCCGCCCAGGTCACGTGCCTGAAACGTGGTGTAGGTGACTGGCGGGCGCTTGTTGCGCCGTTCGATCATCGTGAACAGCAAATCGGCGTAGGTGTCGCCTTGTGGCGCGTGCAACACGTAGTGCACGTCGGTCATCGCGGTGGCTACACGCATAGCGCCCACGTGCGGCGGGCCTTCGTAGGTCCACAGCGTGAGCTGCATGTCAGGCTGCCAGCCCAGTTGCCGTGGCGGCGCGCAGCAAGTGGGCGCGGCGCAAGGGGCGGGCGAACAGCTCTGCCAGGTCGGCCGCCTGTTCATAGCCATGAATGGGCGTGAACACCAATTCGATCGCCCACTTGGTGGTCATGCCCTCGGCCTCCAGGGGGTTGGCCAGGCCCAGACCACACACGGTGATGTCGGGCTGCAAGCTGCGGCAGCGGTCGAGCTGTTTGTCCACGTCCTGGCCTTCACTGAGCAGGGTGCCGGCCGGCAACCATTGCAGCTCTTGCGCCAGGTGTTCGCGGTGCAGATAGGGCGTTCCCACTTCCAGCAATTGCATGCCGAGTTCGCGCGCCAGGAAGCGCGCAATGGGCACCTCCAGTTGCGAATCGGGGAAGAAGAACACGCTGCGGCCGGCCAGCACTTCGCGCTGCCTGGCCAGTGCAGCCCGGGCACGCTGGCGCGCCGGTGCTGTGACTTCGGCCACGCGCGCCGCGCTGATACCAAAGGCGGCAGCGGCGGCTTCCAGCCACGCCGTGGTGCCCTCGACGCCGATGGGGAAGGGAGCCGTGATGCGCTTGGCGCCGCGCTGTTCCAGCGCGCGCGCCGTGTCGCCCAGGAAAGGTTGCGCCAGAAGGTATTGCGTGTGCTCGCCCACGGTCGGCATGAGCTGGCTGTTGCGTGCAGGCAGGAAGCTGAGGTGTGCCGTGGCGCCTGTAATACCGATCTGCGCCAGCAAGCGTGCGAGCTGGTCTTCCACCACGTCGGGCAGAGCGCCCACCACCATCAGGCTGCGTCTCGGGCTGGTCTCCAGCACCGGCACCAGCGATGCCAGGCAGGCATCTTCACCCTGCGTGAACGTGGTCTCGATGCCACTGCCCGAATAGTTGAGCACCCGCACCTGCGGCATGAAACGCCCCGACAGCCGCTGCGCAGCGCGTGCCAGGTCGAGCTTGATGACTTCCGAGGGGCAAGAGCCCACCAGGAACAGCGTCTTGATGTCGGCGCGTCGTTGCAGCAGGCGTTGCACCACGCGGTCGAGTTCATCATTCGCATCAGCCAGGCCGGCCAGGTCGCGCTCGTCCAGGATGGCGGTGGCAAAGCGGGGTTCGGCAAAAATCATCACGCCCGCCGCCGACTGGATGAGATGCGCGCAGGTGCGTGAGCCCACCACCAGAAAGAACGCGTCCTGAATCTTGCGGTGCAGCCAGACGATGCCGGTCAGGCCACAAAAAACTTCGCGTTGCCCACGTTGCCTGAGCACCGGCGCCGTGGCACAGCCTTCACTGGCATGCAGCGCAATGACCTGGTTCATGCGGCGGCGCCCTTCGTATGCGCGGTTACCGGCACTGCGCTCTGGGCAGGGCTTTGATGGGCTCCTGGTGTGGCGTGCGCCAGGGCGGCGTCAGTGGCCTGTGCACCCAGGCGCGCCGCACGCAGCTTCAGGATGAACTGCGCGGCATTGATGACGTAGGTGGCATAGGCCGCCAGTGCCAGCAGCATCTGACCGCGTGGCCCCAGAGCACCGGTGAACAGCGCCACCAGATAGGCCGTGTGCAGCGCCAGCACCAGCATGCTGAACACGTCTTCCCAGAAGAAGGCGGGCGCAAACAACCAGCAGTCGAAGACGACCTTTTCCCAGATGCAGCCGGTGACCATGATGGTGTACAGCAACAGTGTCTTCAGCAGCACCGAAACGGTGGCAGCTACAAAGCCTTCGCCGGTTGACAGGTAGCGCAGCACCAGCGCCACGCTGATGGCAAACACCAGGAACTGCAGGGGTGCGAGCAGGCCTTGAACCAGGGTCCAGCGGGTGGCGTCGCGGCGCGCCCTTTGTTCGGGCGTGTACAGCGCCGGGGCACTGCGCTGGTGGGGTGTGGGTGCGTTTCGGGACATGGTGTCGGGCTCGATAACTGCAATCTAGACGGCTTCGCAAATAGTGTCAATCCAGATTGACGTTTATAAAAGATGACACTATGGTTGACCCTGAGCAGGCCCCGAACTGCGGCATGAAAAGTGAAGTTGCATCAGCTGCTGGGGTTTGCCCGCGGTTCGCCCCTCAGGTGCTTGAAAGCTTTTGACAGCGCCCGGGGCGAGGGCTTAAAACCTTTCGGTCGGGGTCGGTATGGTCTGGCTCTGACATGACGCATCGATGCAGTGGCGGCAAGGGGTCCAGGCCTGAAATGCAAGGCTTGTTTCCATGCTGGCAGCCTGGGTAAAGCCCGCGCCAACCAGCCCGTCCATTGACGATGCGCTCGATGAGGAGAACGAGATGACAGGACAGTCGCCCGGTTTGGGTCGGCAAGTTGCCGACGAACAGCAGTGCGAAGACGTCTGGTTCCGTCCTGATCAGATTTCAGTGGAAACCGACCGCACCGGCGCGCTCTTCCGAACCGTCGAGAACGAGATCATTCCGCGCTTGATGTTGTTGCACCGTGGACCAGGCGAGGCCGCTGCCCGCGCTGGCCGTGCGCCCAACGACCTTTACACCGTCACGGCAGACCAGGTGGCCGAGTTCACTGCCGAAGTCCTCAAAGGTCATCAACCGGCCATCGACTACCTCAAGTTGCTGGTGAGCCAGGGCGCCACGCTTGATGGCCTGTGTCTGCACTTGCTGGCGCCTGCCGCGCGCCATCTGGGCGAACTGTGGGAAGACGACGTGGTCGACTTCACCGACGTCACCATTGCGCTGGGCCGGTTGCAGGGAGTTTTGCGCGGCTTGTCGGCCAGCATGCAATTGCCACCCAGTGCGGTGGGCGTGGGACGCAAGGCGCTCTTTGCCAGCGTGCCCGGTGAACAGCACACCTTTGGCCTGGCCATGGTCTGCGACTTTTTTCGTATCTCGGGTTGGGCCGTCTGGAGCGAGAGCCTTGAACACTCCAAAGCGGCGGCGCTGATTTCGATGGTTCGTGAGCAGCACTTCGACGTGGTCGGATTTGCCATCGGCAACGACAAGAGCATCGCTTCGTTGGCTGAGCTCATACGCAACGTGCGTCAGGCTTCCCTCAACCGGCGTCTGGGTGTGCTGGTGGGTGGGCCGCTGCTGGTGACGCGGCCGCAGATAGCCACCCTGGTTGGAGCGGATGCAACAGGTGCCGATGCGCGGCAGGCTATGCTCGAGGCAGAAAAGCTGTTGGCCGCGCCCCGCCGCGGAACTATGTGAGCACAACTCGGGAGTCCGCTTCGTCAGGCACGGCAAAAACCGATAATCCACTACCGCGACCGTTTCACAGTGGCAAAAAAGCGCTGGATGCGCTGGACGCGATGGGCACGGCCACACTCATCGAAGCCGCTTCAGACATCGCGCTGGTGCTGGATCGGCACGGTGTCATTCAGGACATGTCGGTCAGCATCGAAGACATTCCGGCCGAACAAGTGGCGGGGTGGGTGGGACGGCGTTGGTCTGAGGTGGTGACCCTGGACAGCCGTTCCAAGGTGCAGTCCATGCTGGACGGTGCCACGGGTGGCAAGGCGCCCCGTTGGCGTCACGTCAACCACCCGGGCTGCAATGGCGCCGACCTGCCGGTGATGTACTCGGCGGTGCGCGTGGGTCATCGTGGCCGCATCGTGGCCATGGGGCGTGACATGCGCGCCCAGGCAGCCTTGCAGCAGCGCTTGATTGAAGCGCAACAGGTGCTGGAGCGCGACTATTGGCGGCTGCGCCATGTGGAAATGCGCTACCGGCTGCTGTTCGACATGGCATCGGAAGCGCTCGTCATCGTTGATGCTTCCAGCCTGAGGGTGGTGGAGGCGAACCCGACCGCGATTGCGCTCTTTGGACTGCCCCCGCGCAAGGTGGCGGGCCACGCCTTTCCCACTGGCATCAGTGACAAGGCTGAGCGCGAACTGACGGCCATGCTGACGCGCGCGCGCTCGGGCGAGCGCACCGAAGAGGTCCGCTTGCGGGCAGCCTGTGAAGCCGGCGACCTGCTGGTGGCGGCCACCGCCTTCAAGCAAGAAGACGCACAGCTTTTGATGGTGCGCACGCGAGCGGTGCGCAGCGGCCCTGCTGTGGCCGCGCCCGAGGCCACCCGGTCAATGGCCCAGGTGATGCAAAGAGCGCCTGATGGCTTCGTGGTGACCGATATGGACGGCCGTGTGCTGATGGCCAACGATTCATTCGTCGAACTCACCCAGTTCAGCACCGAGCAGCAACTGCGCGGCGAGTTGCTGGACCGCTGGATGGCGCGTCCGGGTGTGGACCTCAGCGTGATGCTGTCCACACTGCGCCAGCAGGGCTCGTTGCGGCTCTTTGCCACCAGCCTGCGGGGTGAACTGGGCGCGCAGTCCGAGGTCGAGATCTCGGCTGTTTCGGTGCCCGATGGCGACCCACCGTGCATGGGCTTCACCGTGCGCCACGTCGGGCGCCGGCTGGGTACCGACGCGCAAGCCGGCAAGTCGTCGCCACGTTCGGTTGAACAACTCACCCATCTGGTGGGCCGGATGCCGCTGAAAGACCTGGTGCGCGAATCAACCGACCTTATCGAGCAGCTGTGCATCGAGGCGGCGCTGAAGCTCACGCAGGACAACCGTGCTTCAGCTGCCGAAATGCTGGGCTTGTCGCGCCAGAGTCTGTATGTGAAGTTGCGCCGCTACGGCCTGGGTGACCTGGGAGCCTGACCCACCCGTTGCACGCCGCCCGACCATCCAGCGCAGCGCAGCGCAGCGCACGCTCAGGTGCACCAGTTAAGTTGACAGTGTTGGTGTAAATATCGGTTGACACTTCGAGGGTGCAGCCGAAAAATGCGCTGCATGTCCCGCCCGTCACTGTCGACCGTTGCCGAGCTGCTGAAGCCGATCACCTGGTTCCCGCCGATGTGGGCCTTTGGCTGTGGCGTGGTCGCCTCGGGCATGCCGCTGGCCGACCGCTGGCTGCTGGTGGTGGTGGGCATCGTGTTGGCCGGGCCCATGGTTTGCGCCTGCAGCCAGGCGGTGAACGACTGGTTTGACCGCCATGTGGACGCCATCAATGAACCGCAGCGGCCCATTCCATCGGGCCGCATGCCGGGGCGCTGGGGTCTGTACATCGCCGTCTTGTGGACCGCGCTGTCGCTGCTGGTGGCGATGGCGCTGGGGCCGTGGGGTTTTGCTGCGGCGCTGGTGGGCCTGTTGCTGGCCTGGGCCTACAGCGCACCGCCGCTGCGCCTGAAGCGCAATGGCTGGTGGGGCAATGCAGCGTGCGGCCTTTGTTACGAGGGCCTGGCCTGGCTAACGGGTGCGGCAGTGATGACCCTGGGCTCCATGCCCGAGGGGCGGTCCATTGCGCTGGCGCTGCTGTACAGCGCAGGTGCACACGGCATCATGACGCTGAACGACTTCAAGGCCATCGAAGGCGACCGCCGCATGGGTATTGCGTCGCTGCCGGTGCAACTGGGCGTGCAAGGGGCTGCGCGCGCCGCCTGTCTGTTCATGCTGGTGCCACAGCTGGTGGTGGTGGGGTTGCTGACGAGTTGGCAGCAACCGGTGCACGCTGCGGCCATTGCGGCCTTGATGCTGGCCCAAGTGCTGATGATGAAACGCTTTCTGGCCGACCCCGTGCAGCGCGCCATTTGGTACAGCGGCTTTGGCGTGCCGCTGTTTGTGCTGGGCATGATGGTCAGCGCTTTTGCCTTGCGGTCGGCAGCCTAGCGACAAGAGTGCGGGACATGACCATCGACAACCACTTCGGCTGGGTTCGCATTGCCAGGCTGGGCCTGGTGCAGGCGGCGCTCGGCGCCATCGTGGTGCGGCATGGCGCTGCTGGCGGCCAGTGGTCACCCCCATGCAGCCTGACAACCCGCTGGCCGCGCGCCGCTGGCAAGAACACGCGGCGACCCCGCACAACCCTGGAGACTTCGACATGACCTCACAGATCGCTGAAGACACCCTCTACGACGTGGTGGTGGTGGGGGGTGGCCCCGCGGGCGCCACAGCCGCGCATGAACTGGCACGCCAGGGCCGCAGCGTGCTGTTGCTGGACCGCGCGGGCCGCACCAAACCCTGTGGCGGCGCCATTCCGCCGCGCGCCATCAAGGACTTTGCGATCCCTGAATCGATGCTGGTGGCGCGCGCCACCTGTGCCCGCATGATCTCGCCCACCGACCAGAAGGTCGACATCCCCATCGAGAACGGCTATGTCGGGCTCATTGACCGCGACACCTTCGACGAATGGTTGCGCGCACGTGCGGCCAGTGCGGGAGCCGTGCGGCAGGTGGGCGTCTTCGAGCGTTTCAGTTTTGATGACGACGGTACGCGACGCGTGCACTTCCAGACCCATGACGCACAGGAACGGACTGCCGCACATGCCACCAGCGTGCGCGCCCGCTGTGTGGTGGGGGCTGACGGCGCACGTTCAGAAGTGGCACGCCAGTCAGTGGCCGGTTTCGACAAAGGCAAGTTCGTGTTTGCCTACCACGAGATCCTGCGCGCGCCGGCGCAACCCGGCCCCGAGTACGACGCTGCTCGCTGCGACGTGGTCTACCGCGGCAGCATCTCGCCCGACTTCTATGGCTGGGTGTTTCCGCACGGCCAGACCATGAGTGTGGGCACCGGCAGTGCCGACAAGGGCTTTTCACTGCGTGCTGCCGTGGCCCGGTTGCGGCAAGAAAGTGGCCTGAGTGGCCTTGAAACCCTGCGCCGCGAAGGCGCGCCGATCCCTCTGAAGCCACTGCCGCGCTGGGACGACGGCAAAGGAGTGGTACTGGCGGGCGACGCAGCGGGCGTGGTGGCGCCGGCGTCTGGCGAAGGCATCTACTACGCCATGTTGGGTGGTCAACTGGCTGCCGAGGCCCTGCTTCAGTTCATGGCCACCGGCAAGGTCAGCGCGCTGGCGCAGGCACGCAAGCGCTTCATGCGCGAACATGGGCGCGTGTTCTGGGTGCTGGGGATCATGCAGCACTTCTGGTACAGCAGCGACAAGCGGCGCGAACGCTTCGTCAGCATCTGCCGCGACCGCGATGTTCAGCAGCTCACTTTCGACGCCTACATGAACAAGCGCCTGGTGCGCAAGCGGCCCATGGCCCATGTGCGCATCTTCTTCAAGGACATGGCTCACTTGTTGGGGCTGGCGCGCGTTTGAGGCGCAGCAGCCACGGTTTTCGGGTGAGTGGGGCAGGCTGACCCCGTGACCGACCTGGCCCCAGTGGTTGACCTGGTGATCGCGTTCACAGCGACCGAGATGCTGTTGCTGTGGGCCTGGCATCGTTTTACGGGCCGGGGTTTGCAGCCCGCCGACTACGCGCTCAGCTTGCTGTCGGGCCTGCTGCTGATGGGCGCCTTGCGCGGCGTGCTCACGCCTGGCGCAGGCGGTTGGGCGCTGGTATGTCTGGCCGCGTCGGGCTTGTGTCACGCGCTGGACCTGCGTCAGCGCTGGCGGCGCGCCCGCGATGCCAGCCCGCAGCCCGTGGTCGGTTGAATGGGCGAGCTTGGGTCGAAGGGGTTGGGTCGACGGCGTGGGGTCGACGAGCTTGGGTCGACGAGCTTGGGTCGACCAGCTTGGGTGAGAAAACCACCGCGCTTTGCGCCGCCTGTGAATGGCGTGCAGACAGCGCCGCTGTGAAAGGCCCGGCGCATGCCGCCTTGTGAGCCCTGCGTGGGCTGCGGCTGGGATAATGCGCGCAGTCTCAACAACTGAAAACGACAGCAATTTCATGCGCGACCGCTCCTCTGCTGCTGTGCGGCCTGCTTGCGCAGCAGGCCTTCGCCCAGCACGCGAAGCGGGCCTTCGACATGGCGCGTAGACCGGCTGCAGCCGCTGTTTCGGTTCAGCGCAGCGGCACGGGCCCGGTAAAACACGGACGTCCAAGAGAAGGCAAGTCCACGCCCGACCGGCAGGCTGCGCAGACCTTGGACGAGCAGCACATCGGTCGTGAAGCGCGCGTGGGGCATGGCGACCATCTGGCGGTCAAACTCTGGCTGCGGTTGTTGTCCTGCAGCACGCAGATTGAGCAAGAAATCCGCAGCCGCCTGCGTCTGCGTTTTGCCACCACGCTGCCGCGCTTTGACTACCTGGCACAACTGGAGCGCCACCCCGAGGGTCTGCGCATGAGCGCGCTGACGCGCTACTTGATGGTGACGGGGGGCAATGTCACGGCGCTGACCGATCAGCTGGTGGCCGAGGGTTGGGTGGACCGGACACCCGATCCGGCCGACCGCCGAGCGCTGATCGTCAAGCTCACGGATGCCGGACGCAGCCACTTTCTGGGCATGGCGCGCGAGCACGAAGCCTGGCTGCTGGAGATGTTGATCGGCTTCGACCCCGTGCAGCGCGACCAGCTCTACGAAACGCTGGGCCAGCTGCGCCTGCACCTCGTCAACCGCTCAAGCGCCGCCCCATCGCGCACCGGCAGCGTCTGAGCTCAGGCACCGACCGGGGGCAGGCACACGGAGCACCTGGCGTGGCGATGGCGGCGGTTGTCAGCGCCAGCTTGAGGGCTAGCGCATACGTCGATAGGTGACGAAAGCAAAGGGTGTGGCGTCGGCGGCCACCGCGGGCTGGCGTTCGACCAGGGTCCACTCGGTGGCGGGCCAGGGTGGAAAGCTGACGTCGCCATCGAGATCGGCGTCGACCTCGGTGAGCATCAATTCATCGGCCAGCGGCAAGGCCTGCTCATAGAGCTGCGCGCCGCCGATCACGAACACCCGCTGCTCGGCGGCCAGGCGCAGCAGTGCGTGTTGCAGGCTGGGGGCGGCCTCCGCGCCTTCGAAGCGCAGCGCGGTGTTGCCCGTGACCACCACGTTGCGCCGTCCGGGCAATGGCCGAAAGCGCG
>Ga0209181_10007682_pt1 | contig 14715 bp, 16 predicted proteins | sample MAT05_FD_187208 | JGI IMG/M metagenome (GOLD analysis project Ga0209181, IMG submission 187208) | Freshwater microbial communities from Lake Fryxell liftoff mats and glacier meltwater in Antarctica - MAT-05 (SPAdes) (version 2) | ecosystem: Environmental > Aquatic > Freshwater > Ice > Liftoff... | reverse complement strand
GACGGCGACCTGATCGTGCTGCCGGCGCCCGGCTGATTCACCCGCGATTCGACAGACGGCGATACGACAGGCAGCGCTTCGCGAAGCCCCACCCCACCCCGCCCCACCCCGCCCCGCCCCGCCCCGGCGAGAATGCCCGCTCCACCTCACCCCGCGAGACCCCCATGCGCCGCCGCACCCTGCTTGCCCTTGCCTGCCTTGCGCTCACCCTGGGCCCGCCGGTCTGGGCCCAGGCCTGGCCGACCCATGCCGTCAGGATCGTCGTGCCAGCGCCGGCCGGCAGCTCACTCGACATCGTCGCCCGGCTGCTGGCCGACAAGCTCAAAGACCGCTGGGGCCAGCCGGTGCTGGTGGACAACAAGCCGGGCGCCGGCGGCATGCTGGGTGTGGACGTGGCGGCCAAGGCGCCGCCCGACGGCCACACCCTGGCGCTGGGCTTCAACGGGCCGATCGCGTTTGCACCCTTCCTCTACAAAAAGATGCCCTACGACCCGGCCAAGGACCTGGCGCCGGTGGTCATGACGACCTCGCAGCCCAATGTGCTGGCGGTCAACGCCAACCTGCCGATCAAGACCGTGCGGGACTTTGTCGAGTGGGCCAAGGCGCGTGACGGCAAGACCAACTACGCATCGCTGGGCCAGGGCAGCTCGGCCCACCTGACGATGGCACTGATGATGAGCGAGGCCGGTTTTGCCGCCACCCACGTGCCGTTCAACGGCTCACCGCCAGCGGCGTTTGCAGTGGCGCAAGGCGAGGCCGACGCCACCTTCATGACCGCGCCGGCACTGCTGCCGCATGTCAAGTCGGGCAAGGTGCGGCTGATCGCCACCAGCGCGGCGCAGCGGCCCGACAGCCTGAAAGACCTGCCGACACTGGCCGAGGCCGGCTACCCGCAAATCGAGTCGATGGCCTGGAACGGCCTGTTCACCGCCGCCGGCACGCCCACTGCCGTCATCAACAAGATCAACGCCGACGTCAACACCGCGCTGCGCGACCCGGCGGTGGTCGCCTTGCTCGACAGCCAGGGCCTGACCGCCGTGGGCGGCAGCGCCGACGAGTTCAAGCGCTTGCTCGACGTGGACGCCAAGCGCTGGGGCGTGATCATCCAGAAGGCCGGCATCAAGCTCGACCAGTGAGCCCGGGCCGCCGCAAAATCGCGCTGACCTGAGGCACAGCGATGACCGAGATCGACAGCATCGACCGGCGCATCCTGCGGGTGCTGCAGGCCGACGGCCGCATCAGCAACCTCAAATTGGCCGAGGCGGTGCACCTGTCGCCCACCGCCGTGCTGGAGCGGGTCAAGCGCCTGACCCGCGACGGCTACATCCTGGGCTACGAGGCGCGCCTGAACCCGGTGCTGCTGGGCGCCGGGCTGCTGGTGTTCATCGAGATCTTGCTCGACCGCACGGTGCACGACGTGATGGACACCTTCCGCGCGGCGGTCCAGGTGCGGCCCGAGATCCTGGAATGCCATCTGGTGGCGGGTGGCTTCGACTACCTGCTCAAGACCCGTGTGGCCGACATGGCGGCCTACCGCGCGTTCATCGGCACGGTGATCTGGACCCTGCCGGGCGTGCGCGAGACCCGCACCTACGCGGTGATGGAAGAGGTCAAGTGCAGCACGCAGATCGCCGTGTAGGCTGATCCGGGCCGCTGCGGCGCGCAGCGCCGGCGGGTCTTCTGGCTCTCAGCCCGCCGGCACCGCCGCCGCGGGTGTGCGGCCGCCAAAGATCGCCGTGCCGACCCGCACCAGCGTGGCGCCCTCGGCGACGGCCGCCTCCAGGTCGGCGCTCATGCCCATCGACAAGGTGTCGAGCTGCAGCCCGGCGGCGTTGAGTGCGTCCAGCAACCCGTGCAAGGCCCGGTGCGGCGCCCGTTGCGCGGCCAGGTCGGCGGCAGGCTCGGGGATCGCCATCAGCCCGCGCAGCCGCAGCCGCGGCAGCACGGCCACCGCCTGCGCCACCGCCAGCACCTGGTCCGGCAGCAGCCCGCTCTTGCTGGCCTCGCCGCTGATGTTGACCTGCAGGCAGACCTGCAGCGGCGGCAAACCTGCCGGCCGCTGCTCGCTCAGCCGTTGCGCGATCTTGAGCCGGTCGACCGACTGCACCCAATCAAAGGCCTCGGCCACCGGCCGGGTCTTGTTGCTTTGCAGCGGGCCGATCAAATGCCAGGTCAGTTGCTGCCGCAGGTCAGCCAGCGCGGCGATCTTGTCCAGCGCCTCCTGCACGTAGTTCTCGCCGAACTGGCGCTGGCCGGCGCCAAAGGCCTCGCGCACCGCGTCGGCGCCAAAGGTCTTGCTCACCGCCAGCAGCGTGACGCTGTCCACATTGCGCTGCGCCGCGGCGCAGGCGCTGGCGATCCGGCTTTGGACCTGCTGAAGTTTGTCGAGAACGCTCGTCATAATGGTTCGAGCGTAGCTCAGGCAAGCCCCATGGACATCACCCAACTGCTGGCGTTTTCGGTCAAGAACAAAGCGTCAGACCTGCACCTGTCGGCCGGCCTGCCGCCGATGATCCGGGTCAACGGCGATGTGCGCCGCATCAATGTCGAGGCGCTGGACCACAAGGCGGTGCACGCCATGGTCTACGACATCATGAACGACGCCCAGCGCAAGAACTACGAAGACACGCTGGAGTGCGACTTCTCGTTCGAGATCCAGGGCCTGTCGCGCTTCCGGGTCAACGCCTTCAACCAGAACCGCGGCGCGGGCGCGGTGTTCCGCACCATCCCGAGCAAGATCCTGTCGCTCGAGCAGCTCAACGCGCCCAAGATCTTCGGCGACCTGGCGCTGCGGCCGCGCGGCATGGTGCTGGTCACCGGCCCCACCGGCTCGGGCAAGAGCACCACGCTGGCCGCCATGGTCAACCACCTGAACGAGACCGAATACGGCCACGTGCTGACGGTCGAAGACCCGATCGAGTTTGTGCACGAGAGCAAGAAGTGCCTGATCAACCAGCGCGAGGTCGGCCCGCACACGCTGAGCTTTGCCAACGCGCTGCGCTCGGCCCTGCGGGAGGACCCGGACGCGGTGCTGGTGGGCGAGATGCGCGACCTGGAGACGATCCGCCTGGCGCTGACCGCCGCCGAGACCGGCCACCTGGTGTTCGGCACGCTGCACACCAGCAGCGCGGCCAAGACGGTCGACCGGGTGGTCGATGTGTTCCCGGCGGCCGAGAAAGAGATGGTGCGGGCGATGTTGTCTGAATCGCTGGTGGCGGTGATCTCGCAATCGCTGTGCAAGCTGAAGGACGGCAGCGGCCGCATCGCGGCGCACGAGATCATGATCGGCAACCCGGCCATCCGCAACCTGATCCGCGAGAACAAGGTGGCGCAGATGTACTCGGCGATCCAGACCGGCCAGAACGTGGGTATGCAGACGCTGGACCAGAACCTGACCGACCTGGTGCGCCGCAACATGATCACCCCGGCCGAGGCCCGGTCCAAGGCCAAGATCCCGGAGAACTTCCCTGGCTGAGCCTGGCCCCACACAGTTGCCGCCGTCGCGCCGCGCCACAATTGCCAAGCACCCGGGAGAACCGCACCATGGAACGCGAACAGGCTTCCAAGTTCATCAATGACCTGCTGCGGCTGATGGCCGCCCGCAACGGCTCGGACCTGTTCCTGACCGCCGACTTTCCGCCAGCGATCAAGGTCGACGGCAAGGTCACCCGGGTCTCGCCCCAGCCGCTGACCGGCCAACACACGCTGGCACTGGCGCGCTCGGTCATGAACGAGCGCCAGGCCAGCGAGTTCGAGCGCACCAAAGAGTGCAATTTTGCGATCGCGCCGTCGGGCGTCGGCCGGTTCCGGGTCAACGCCTTCATGCAGCAAGGCCATGTCGGCCTGGTGATGCGTACCATCCCGCGCAGCTTGCCCACGATCGACGCGCTGGGCTTGCCGGCGGTGATGAAGGAGATCGCGATGACCAAGCGCGGCCTGGTCATCGTGGTCGGCGCCACCGGCTCGGGCAAGAGCACCACGCTGGCGGCGATGGTGGACCACCGCAACGAGAACAGCTTCGGCCACATCATCACGATCGAAGACCCGGTCGAGTACGTGCACGCGCACAAAAACTGCATCGTCACCCAACGCGAGGTCGGCATCGACACCGACGGCTGGGGCGCCGCGCTCAAGAACACCCTGCGCCAGGCGCCCGACGTGATCCTGATGGGCGAGATCCGCGACCGCGAGACCATGGACCATGCGGTGGCCTTTGCCGAAACCGGCCATTTGTGCATCACCACGCTGCACGCCAACAGCGCCAACCAGGCGCTGGACCGTATCGTCAACCTGTTCCCGGAGGAGCGCCGCCAGCAGCTGCTGATGGACCTGTCGCTCAACCTCAAGGCCATCGTCTCGCAGCGCCTGCTGCCGCGCGAGGAGGGCAAGGGCCGGGTGGCGGCGGTCGAGGTGCTGCTGAACAGCCCGCTGATCGCCGACCTGATCTTCAAGGGCGAGGTGGCCGAGATGAAGGACCTGATGAAGCGCTCACGCGAGCAGGGCATGCAGACCTTCGACCAGGCGCTGTTCGACCTTTACGAGTGCAACGAGGTCACGTACGAAGACGCGCTGCGCAACGCCGACTCGGTCAACGACCTGCGGCTGCAGATCAAGCTGCACAGCCACCGTGCCCGCAACAAGGATTTTTCAGCCGGCACCGAGCACCTGACGATCATGTGACGGGTGGCAGCACGTTGCTGGGCAGGCATCGGACCGCGCCGATAAACTTGCGGGCATGAAAACCTACGACCCCACAACACCCCGGCGCGTGGCCTTTCTGGGCCTTGGCGTGATGGGCTACCCGATGGCCGGCCACCTGGCGCGTGCCGGCCACAGCGTCACCGTCTACAACCGCAGCGCCGCCAAGGCCCGGGCCTGGGCCGCGGAGTACGGCGGCACGGCCGCAGCCACGCCGCGCGAGGCCGCGGCGGGTGCGGACATCGTCTTTGCCTGCGTCGGCAACGACGACGACCTGCGCGCTGTGGTGCTGGGCGCGGACCTGGGCAGCGGCCAGCGGGCCGCCGACGGCGCGCTGGCCGGCATGGCGCCCGGCACGGTGTTTGTCGACCACACCACAGCATCGGCCGAAGTGGCGCGTGCGTTGTACGGCGCCGCCCAGGTGCTGGGCTTGCAATTTGTCGATGCCCCCGTCTCGGGCGGCCAGGCAGGAGCGGTCAACGGCGCACTGACGGTGATGTGCGGCGGCGATCAGGCACCGTTCGACGCCATCAAGCCGGTCGCGATGGCGTTTGCCAAGGCGGTGACCCGGGTCGGCGACAGCGGCGCCGGTCAGCTCGCCAAGATGGTCAACCAGGTGTGCATCGCCGGCCTGGTGCAGGCGCTGTCCGAAGGCATCGCCTTTGGCCAGAAGGCCGGCCTGGACATGGCGCAGGTGCTGGAGGTCATCGGCAAGGGCGCGGCCCAGAGCTGGCAGATGGACAACCGCGGCGGCACGATGGTGACGGACAAGTTCGACTTCGGCTTTGCGGTGGACTGGATGCGCAAGGACCTGGGCCTGGTGCTGGACGAGGCCCGGCGCAACGGCGCCAAGCTGCCGATTACCGCGCTGGTGGACCAGTTCTACGCCGACGTGCAGGGCCAGGGCGGCGGACGTTGGGACACGTCCAGCCTGCTGCGCCGGCTGAAATAGGCGGGCAGCGCGCCCAAGTCGGCGTCCGGCCGCGGCCGGGCAGCCGCACTATTTGGGCAGCAGGTTGGCCAGCTCGGCCTCGCTGATCACCTCGAACACACGCACCACCTTGGCCACGCCGCCCACACCGCGCGCCACCTCGGCGGCCCGGCTGGCTTCACGCTCGGTCACCTGGCCCATCAGGTAGACCACGCTGCGCTCGGTAACCACCTTGAACACATTGGACTGCAGGTCCTTGGTGTCGAGGAAGGCCGCCTTGACCTTGCTGGTCAGGATGGCGTCGATGCTGCGCGCACTCAGCGAGCTGCTGAAGCCCACCATCAACTCGTTGGTGGTGGCCCGCACGTTTTCGACCCGGGCAACGGTCTGCTCGACCAGCAGGCGGTCGGCGTCGGTCGGTACCTCGCCGGTGATCAACACGCTGCGGTTGTAGCTGGTGATGTTGACATGGCCACGCTCTCCCAGGGCCGCGTTGACCCGGCTGACGGCCTTGAGCTCGATGGCCTCGTCCTCGACCTGCGTGCCCGAGGTACGGCGGTCACTGTAGGACAGCGCACCGCCGACCACCGCGCCACCCACCAACACCGCGCAGCCGCCCAGCAAGGTTGAGCCGATCAGGGTGGCGGCGGCCAAGGCGGCCCATCGGGGCGCGGTGGAACAAGTCTTGCGGAAGGTCGTGCGGAAGTTCATAGGGAATCCTGTTCGCCCAGCAATTGCAGATCGATCGCGTCGCACAGGCAGTGCAACACCAGCAGGTGCGATTCCAGCACCCGAACCCGCCGGTCGTGCGGCACCGCCACCAGCACATCGGTTTCTTGAAGCAGCCCACGCAAGGCGCCACCACTGCGCCCGGTCAGCGCAATCACGGTCATGTCCTGGGCCTGCGCAGCCAACGCGGCAGCCAGCAACGCCGGGTGGTTGCCGTCGCTGTCGATCAGCAGCAGCAAGTCACCGGGCTGGCCCAGGGTCTCGACCTGGCGCGCCAGCACCTTGTCGAAGGCGCCGGCGCCCGGCAATGCCGCCAAACCGGCCAGCGCGGCGCCGTCGGTGCCCAGCGCCAGCGCGGCCAGGCCGGGGCGCTCGCGCTCGAAGCCGCCGATCAGCTCGGTCACGACCAACTGCGCCAGCATGGACGACGCGCCCAGGCCGGCGGCCAGCACCCGGCCACCGGAGGTGAGGGCACCGACCAGCGCGGTGACGGCATCGGCAATCGGGCGGCTCAGCAACTCGGCCGACTGGTATTTGAGGTCAGCACTCTCGAAGAATTGCTGCTGGATACGGGGCTCAAGCATGTCCATGGAGTGTAGAGCAGCCCCTGGGGGCGGCAGTTCCTTGACGGCGCGGCGATGGGGGCTGAAGCGGCTCAGGCGTCGAAAGCCCCTTGCAGCCACTGCAGCGTATCGCCGTCGATCGCCACCACATCGAACCGGCAAGGTGGCAGCACCGCCAGCCGCAGCAGGTAGTGTTGGGCAGCGCGCACGATGCGGCGCCGCTTTGCTGGCAGCACACTGGCCGCCGCACCGCCATGCCCGGCGCCGCGACGGGCGCGCACCTCGACAAACACCAGCGTGCCGCCAGGGTCGTGCAGGATCAGGTCGATCTCGGCACCGCGCTGGCGCGGGCCGGCGGCCAGCCGATAATTGCGGCAGACCAGCTGCAGGCCCTGCTGCTGCAGGAAGCGCAGCGCACGGTCCTCGGCGCTGTCGCCCACCGCCTTGGTGCTGGGGCCTGCCGGCCCGGCACCCGGCGCACCGCCCCCAACCCGGCCCCAGCCCTTGAACATCGATGCCTCCCTGCTGACCCAGGCCGCCGACGCCGCCACCCGCGGCCAGCAGCACCCGGCCAGCGCACTCTACGTGCTGGCCACGCCCATCGGCAACCTGGCCGACCTGACGCTGCGCGCCATCCACGTGCTGGGCCTGGTGGACGCGGTGGCCTGCGAGGACACCCGCATCACCGGCGGCCTGCTGCGCCACCTCGGGCTGGACAAACCGCTGCTGGCGCTGCACCAGCACAACGAGCACAGCGCCGCAGCGGGCGTGATAACCCGCCTGGCCGCCGGCCAGCGTGTGGCCTACGCCAGCGATGCCGGCACGCCAGCCATCTCCGACCCCGGCGCGGTGCTGGTGGCCGCAGTGGCCGCTGCCGGCTACCGGGTGCTGCCGATCCCCGGGGCCAGCAGCGCGGTGGCTGCACTGAGCGCGGCCGGCGATGTGCTGGCCCAGGGTTTTGCCTTTGTCGGCTTCCTGCCGGGCAAGGGCCAGGACCGGCGCAGCGCGCTGGCTGCGGCTGCCGCAGCGCCGGGTTGCCAGGTGCTGTTCGAGGCACCGCACCGCATCGAAGCGCTGGCGGCCGGCCTGGCCGAGGCCGCGCCGGCCCGCCGCATCACGCTGTGCCGCGAGCTGACCAAGCAGTTCGAGAGCATCAGCACGATGGCAGCAGCCGATCTGCCCGGCTGGCTGGCGGGCGATGCCCACCGCTTGCGCGGTGAGTTTGTGCTGGTGCTGCACGCGCTGCCGCCGGTCGATCTGCCCGCCGGTGCCGCCGGGCTGAGCGCCGAGGCCGAGCGACTGCTGGGCCCGCTGTTGCGTGACTTGCCGCTCAAGCAGGCGGTGGCGCTGGCCGCTGAGCTGAGCGGCGCGCCGCGCAATGCACTGTACGAACGTGCGCTGGCGCTGCGCCAGGCCCGCGGCGGCGAGCCTGACGACGGCAGCCAGGACAATGCCAACCGCGATTCCGCCTGAAACTGACCTGCCAAACGCCAAAAACGCCCCGGAAAACGGCGTCTGCAAGGTCAAGGCCCCAAACCTACAATCCGCCGATGATCTCGCGCGAACCCACCCTAGAACGCCTCGCCATCGCCCAGCAACTGCTGATCGATCCCTTCGGTCTGGACGAGGCCAAGCTCAGCGCGGCGCTGGCCGTGATCGGCGAGCACCGGGTCGACGACGCCGACCTGTACTTCCAGATCACCCGCCACGAGGGCTGGAGCCTGGAAGAAGGCATCGTCAAGAGCGGCAGCTTCTCGATCGACCAGGGCGTGGGCGTGCGGGCGGTGGCGGGTGAAAAAACCGCTTTTGCCTACTCCGACGACATTTCCGAGGCCGCGCTGCTGGACGCCGCACGCACCGTGCGCTCGATTGCCGCCGCCGGCCAGAGCCGCCGCGTCAAGATTGCCCGACCGCCCAAGATCGCCCGCAGCCGCTCGCTGTACTTGCCGACCGACCCGATCGGCACGCTCGACAGCACGCAAAAAGTGGCGCTGCTGGAGAAGATCGAAAAAATGGCCCGCGCCCGCGACCCCCGCGTGGTGCAAGTCATGGCTGGCGTGGCCGCCGAGTACGACGTGGTGCTGGTGGCGCGCGCCGACGGCACCCGTGCTGCCGACGTGCGGCCGATGGTGCGGCTGTCGATCACCGTGATCGCCGAATCCAACGGCCGGCGCGAGGTCGGCTCGGGCGGCGGCGGTGGGCGCTTCGGCCTGGGCTACTTCCAGGACGAGCAGCTCTCGCTCTACGTCGATCAGGCGGTCAATGCCGCGCTGACCAACCTCGAATCACGCCCGGCCCCGGCCGGCGTGATGACCGTGGTGTTGGGCCCGGGCTGGCCCGGCGTGCTGCTGCACGAGGCCATCGGCCACGGCCTGGAGGGCGACTTCAACCGCAAGGGCTCGTCGGCCTTTGCCGGGCGCATCGGCCAGCGGGTGGCTGCCAAGGGTGTCACCGTGCTGGACGACGGCACGCTGCCCGACCGGCGCGGCTCGCTCAACGTCGACGATGAGGGCCATGCCAGCCAGCGCAACGTGCTGATCGAGGACGGCATCCTCAAGAGCTACATCCAGGATTCGATGAACGCCCGGCTGATGGGCGTCAAGCCCACCGGCAACGGCCGCCGCGAGAGCTACGCCCACGTGCCGATGCCGCGCATGACCAACACCTACATGCTGGCCGGCGACAAGACCAAGGACGAGATCGTCGGCAGCATCAAGCGCGGGCTGTACGCCACCAACTTCGGCGGCGGACAGGTCGACATCACCAGCGGCAAGTTCGTGTTCTCGGCCAGCGAGGCCTACTGGGTCGAAAACGGCAAGATCTTGTACCCGGTCAAGGGCGCGACCATCATCGGCAACGGGCCGGACGCGCTGACCCGCGTCAAGATGATCGGCAACGACCTGGCGCTGGACTCGGGTGTGGGCGTGTGCGGCAAAGAGGGCCAGAGCGTGCCGGTGGGCGTGGGCCAGCCGACGCTGCGCATCGACGGCCTGACGGTCGGCGGCACGGCCTGATCGCAGGGGCCACCGGGGTGGCCGACGTCACGCTCGCCGACATCGAAGCCGCTGCGGTGCGGCTGTCCGGCCATGTGCTGGACACGCCGTTTGTCGAATCGAAGACGCTGTCGCAGATCACCGGCGCTCAGGTCTTCCTGAAGTTCGAGAACCTGCAGTTCACCGCGTCCTTCAAGGAGCGCGGCGCGCTCAACAAGCTGGCGGCGCTGGTTGGCTCCGGTGTGCCGGTGCGCGGCGTGATCGCCGCGTCGGCCGGCAACCACGCCCAGGGCGTGGCGCACCATGCGCAGCGGCTGGGGTTGCGCGCGGTGATCGTGATGCCGGTGCTCACGCCGACCGTCAAGGTCGAGCGCACGCGGGGCTTCTGCGCCGAGGTGGTGTTGCACGGCAACGGCTTCGACGAGGCGCGCGCGCACGCGCTGACGCTGGCGGCCGAGCAGGGCCTGACCTTCATCCACCCCTTCGACGACGCGCTGGTGATCGCCGGCCAGGGCACGCTGGGCCTGGAGATGCTGCGGCTGCAGCCCGACCTCGACACGCTGGTGATCGCAGTTGGCGGCGGCGGGCTGATCAGCGGTATCAGCGTGGCGGCGCGGGCGCTGCGGCCGGACATCGAGATCATCGGCGTGCAGGCCACCCGCTTTCCGGCGATGTTCAACCTCGTCAAGGGCACCCGGTTGCCGACGGGCGCCAGCACCATCGCCGAGGGCATCGCCGTGGCCCAGCCCGGGCAGATCACCCGGCAAATCGTCACTGAACGGGTGGACGACGTGGTGCTGGTGGACGAGGGCGACATCGAACAAGCGGTGCTGATGCTGCTGGAGATCGAAAAAACCCTGGTCGAAGGCGCGGGCGCGGCCGGTCTGGCCGCGCTGCTCAAGGAGCCGGCGCGCTACCAAGGCAAGAAGGTCGGCCTGGTACTGTGCGGCGGCAATATCGACCCGCTGCTGCTGGCGTCGATCATCGAGCGCGGCATGGTGCGTGCCGGCCGGCTGGCGCGAATCCGCGTGGGCGCACGCGACGCGCCCGGGGTGCTGGCGCGCATCACCACCATCGTGGCCGAGGCCGGCGCCAATATCGACGAGGTGCACCACCAGCGCGCGTTTTCGTCGCTGTCGGTGCAGAGCGTGGACGTGGAGCTGGTGCTGCAGACGCGAAACCCGGCGCATGTGCGCGAGGTGGTCGACCGGCTGCAGGCGGCCGGCTTCGAGGCCAGCGCCGGCTGAGTGGCGGGCTGCCGCTGGCCCTTGCCGGTGGCGCCGGACGCTTGCCCGGCGCGGCAACCGCGCTCAGCTGCCGCAGGCCGCGGTGGTCTTGTTGCCCGGGAAACCCAGGCTGCCAGCCAGCGTGCCCCGCTCACCGGCGCTGCCGCTCATCGCCTTGTTGTTCAAGACCAGGGTCTTGGCGGCAGTGTCCACCGTCAGGCCGGTGACCGCCGCGCCGCTGTTGTTGTCCGACAGCACCCAGCCGCTGCCGACCTCGATCACGCTGACGGTGATCGGCAGCTTGTCGCTCTGCCGGAAGTAGACCTGCAACGCATACTTCTTGCCATTGGCACCGACAGCGTTCTCCCAGAACACCTCGCAGTAAGGCACGCTGCTGAAGCCGTCGGCCGCCCGGGTGTTGTTGCCCTTGGCGGTGGCGGTAGACAGGTCCACCGTGGTGGCCTGGGCGGCAGGCGTTGCGACCGATATCGTCAAGGTCGCGGCGCCAGCTGAGGTCGGCGACGAAGGATCGTCAGCCCCGCCGCAACCGGCGAGCAGCGCGCTCATCAACAGGGTCAGGGGGGCAAGACGGGGGATGTGCAGCGCTGTCATGGTGGGCCTCGGCGTGGTTGGGGGTGGGTTCTCTGGTCTACGCCGGACCCGGCGCGCAAAAGGCTTAGCCGCGCCCGCCCCACAGCGTGTCATCGGGCCGTCAGCGGCTGCGTGCTACATTCCAGCCCATGCGTTCCCCGCGATTTTTCTTTGCGTATTTTTGGTTCTCGCCCCTGACCGGCGGCTTGAGAGGCAATCGCGCGTAAGCAAAAAGCGACCCGAACAAACCAACCGCCGGCAGCCCCGGCGGTTTTTTTTCGTCCCCCACTTTCAGCCCCCAGGAGCAGACCATGGCCCCCAGATCGCCCAGCCACCCCACCGCCGCCCATGCAGGCAACGAGCCGGGTTTTGGTTACGCCTTGAGCGAAAAGACCAGCGAGACCGATGACCAGCGCATCGAGGAGGTGACCCCGCTGCCACCGCCCGAGCACCTGATCCGGTTTTTCCCGATTGCCGGCACGCCGGTGGAAAAACTGGTGGCCGGCACCCGGCGCAACGTGCGCCGCATCCTGGACGGCAAGGATGACCGGCTGCTCGTGGTGATCGGCCCCTGCTCCATCCACGACCCGGCAGCGGCGCTGGACTACGCCCGAAAGCTCGCGGTCGAACGTGAAAAACACGCCGACACGCTGGAGATCGTGATGCGGGTCTATTTTGAGAAACCCCGCACCACCGTCGGCTGGAAGGGCCTGATCAACGACCCCTACCTCGACGAGAGCTACCGCATCCACGAGGGCCTGCGCATCGCCCGCCAGCTGCTGGTCGATATCAACCGGCTGGGCGTGCCGGCGGGGGTGGAGTTTCTCGACGTCATCAGCCCGCAGTACATCGGCGACCTGATCGCCTGGGGCGCGATCGGCGCGCGCACCACGGAGAGCCAGGTGCACCGCGAGCTCGCGTCGGGCCTGTCGGCACCGATCGGCTTCAAGAACGGCACCGATGGCAACCTCAAGATCGCCACCGACGCGATCCAGGCCGCGGCGCGGCCGCACCATTTTTTGTCGGTGCACAAAAACGGCCAGGTGGCGATCGTGCAGACCAAGGGCAACAAGGACTGCCACGTCATCCTGCGCGGCGGCAAGGCACCCAATTTTGATGCCGCCAGCGTGGCGGCGGCCTGCGACGAGCTGAAATCCGCCAAGCTGCCCTGCCAGCTGATGATCGACTGCAGCCACGCCAACAGCAGCAAGCAGCACCAGCGCCAGATCGACGTGGCCCGCGACATCGGCGCCCAGATGGCCGCCGGCAACCGCTGCATCGTCGGTGTGATGGTGGAAAGCCACCTGGTGGGCGGGGCGCAAAAGTTCAGCGCCGGCAAGGACGATCCGGCCAAGCTGGCTTACGGCCAGAGCATCACCGACGCCTGCATCGGCTGGGACGACTCGCTGGGCGTGCTGCAAGGCCTGAGCAACGCGGTGCTGGCGCGTCGCCAGCGCTGAAGCCAGCGTCGGCGCTGCGCAACAGCGCCCCCCGATCAGATGTCCCACCCCACCCGTTTGGGGTGGGGTGTCAGCCTGATGGTGCTTTCAAACGTTATTCTGGGGTATTCCCGTATTCGCCACCCTCGCGCCACTCTCGCGCCACCCCAGCGCCACCATGAACACCGCCACCTTCGCCGACCTGCAGCAGTTGCCCGACCTGGTCGTGATCATCGACTTCAAGTGGTTGATGGCCGGTGAGGGCGTGCGGGTGCACGTCGAGCGCCTGCAGGGCGACCGCGACTACGCCGCGGTTTGCCTGGGACAGGGTGCTGCATCGCACATCCCGGCCTTGCGCGATTGCGCACGGCATCTGGCCGGCCTGCTGCAGATCACGCTGCCAGCGCGCTGACGCCGGGTACCGGCAGCCCGGCAGTTGGCACCCGCCCTCACTGGCCGGCGCGCAGCCGGTCCATGAACATCGCCCGCACCGTGCCCACGCCGGCACCCACCACCTGCCGGTAGGCTGCCGGGTCGGCCACAGCCTCTTTTTCGACCACACTGGCACTGCCGCCCTTGCTGATCGCGGCCGACAACAGCGCCAGGCCGATGTTGGCCGCCACCGAGCTGGTGTCCTTGACCTCCTTGAAAGCGCTGTCGCTCAGCAACAGCGGGGCTTGCAGCGTCATCGCGGCGTTGCCGCTGCCGGGCCGCTGCACAAACATCGTGCCGCCACCCGCCACCGACGGTGCCAGCTGGCCGCTGACCGTGGCTGTGCCCGAGCTGCGGCCGAACCAGCTGCTGTCGCTGCTCTTGAGGTCGACAAAATTGACCACCAGCCGCACCACGATCACCGCCGCGTCCAGCTCCTTGGCCAGTTCGAGGTTGCCAAAGAGCGTGCTGCTCATGTCGCTGACAGCAGTCAGGCCAGCCAGCAGCGCAAACGCCGTGCTGCTGGACCCGGCACCGTAAATGCCCAGCCCGGCGGGCGCAAACACGGTGGACCAGGTGTCCTTGGTGCGGGTGTCGGTGGGCGACGGCTTGCCGCTGGCTGCCATCTTGACGTAAGCCGGCGACGCCAGCACCTGCGCGGTGGGCAGCACGCTGATGCCCAGGCTTTTCAGGTCGCGCTCGAACTCGGCATGCAGCGTGTCGGTGATGGCCTGGTAGTCGGCGGGTGTCAGGCCGACCAGCGTGATCTGCAGGTGGGTGTTGGCACGGCCGGACCGGCCGATCTCGTACGAACTGGCGCTGGCCGCGCCCTTGGTGACAAATTCGACCTGGAACGAGCTGATGGCGGCCCGGCTGATGCCCTTCAGACCGTTGCCGTCGGCATTGACCACCTGCACCATGGACGCGGCACGCTCGGCCGGGTTGAAGCTGGCGTCCAGCGGCACGGCCTCGGTCTTGGCGGCTACGGCGGGCAGGCCCAGTCCGGCGCCGACGAGGGCCACGGCACCTATCAGGGGCAACGCCAGGCGGATGCGGAGAACACGGCGGATGAGGACAGCGAGATCGGGCATGGCGAACAACTCCGGGGGTGGG
>Ga0209181_10007679_pt1 | contig 14717 bp, 8 predicted proteins | sample MAT05_FD_187208 | JGI IMG/M metagenome (GOLD analysis project Ga0209181, IMG submission 187208) | Freshwater microbial communities from Lake Fryxell liftoff mats and glacier meltwater in Antarctica - MAT-05 (SPAdes) (version 2) | ecosystem: Environmental > Aquatic > Freshwater > Ice > Liftoff... | reverse complement strand
GCGATGACGGATCAGGACGGCGGACCCATTCGCGATCACGTTGCCCTTGCCCGCGGTGAACATGGTTTCCGTGACGGGAGCGCCGACCGTGAAGCGCCCCTTCTGAACGCGCATGAGTTTGTTGAAAGGCAGGGGGTTGGTTCCATCGGCGGCGACACCGATCCAATTGCCCGCGATGACGACGCTCTCAGCGTCGCCGTAGAGTTCGAGCACGTCGTCGTTCATGCCGCCGATCACGTTGGCTTCGTCGGCGTCGGCGACGCCATCGGCGTTGGTGCCGATCCAGAGGGTGCCTGAGAGCCCGGCGCCTTCAACCGCATCGCCTTCGAGGGTTTCCCGGATGGCCTCGGGTGGGAGGGTCTTCCCATCGGGGAGCACGCCGATGAAGTTGCCGGAGACCCGGATGTCCCGGGTGTCCTCGAACTGGACGCCGATGGCGTGGGCCACGATGACATTGAATTCAGCGCGGTCTTCGACGCCGTCGCCGTTGGTGCCGAAGGCGTGGCCGCCCTCGGAGCCGTAGGCGGCGATGGCGACCTCGCCGCCGGAGAGTGTGGCTTGGTCGGGGGAGATGCCGAACCAGCAACCGCTCACGGATCCGCCGCTGGCACCCTCGGAAAAGTAGATGCCGAAGGTGTCCAAGTCGGTGCCGGCGAGGACTGAGAATCCGCGAACCACGACATCGTGGGCTCGGATCTGGAGGGAATAGTCGGGTTGCTCGCCGGACACGGGGTGAGGGGTGAGCGAACGGGCGTCGAGGACGACCTTGAGAACGGCGTTGTTGGCGTTGGTGATGGCGTTGGAGTTGGGGCGGGCCCCGGGTTGGGAGAAGCCGTCGATGACCGTGTGTGGGGCGAAGAGCTTGGGAAAACCGCCGGGGGGTGCGGCGATGACGTGGGGGCCGTCCCCGGGGACCTGGAACCGGATGACGCCTCCGTGAGTGTCGGAATCCTCCTCGGTGACGAGATTGGATTCGCCGACCGACAACGGGCGGCCCAATCCGTGGACGGCGTCATTGCCGACGAGTTGGGCGAGTTCGTCGTTCAGGTAGGACACCGCTTCGACCAGGGTGAGCGAGGCATTGGGAACCGTGTCGTTGCCGGCGGAATTGACGGTCACGACGAGGGTTTGGGCGGGGGTGACGGGGGCGAATGCCAGGGCCGAGGCGGCGATGGCGAGCAGGCGCAGGGGGATAATTTTCATAGGCTAAAGGATTTGTGAAAAAGACGACTGGGTTGGATGGGGGCGTTGGAATGGGGACGCGCCAACGGCAGCGGCTGGCTGCGGCTGGCTGCGGCGGGCAAGGGGGACGGCATCTTGCAGAGGCGATCCGGGTTGCTGGGTCGCGGTCCGCAGGCGGACCGGAAAACAGGGCCTGGGGACCGTGGATGGCGGAACGACACGAACCGCCAGAGGATGGGGAGTCACCGGCCGCCAGTGTGGAACCCGTCAGGGAGCTTCGGCGTTTGGCGCGGGCTACGGGTGTCCCGTGCGATCACGCACACCGAGGAGGCGGAACACTCGGCGGATTTGGAAGGGAGGGAGGAAGGATGGAAATCGGGTAGCTCTGGTCCGCGGGGTCCGGCAGGACCACCGAGACGGACTGCGGCAGGAGCAGCGCCTGATCGAAGGGTTTGGCTGGGGAGCCGGAGGTCTCCGAAGCTTTCTCTGCAGCCCGACCCTGTTGGACGGCGAGACAGAGCACACACGGATGATCACCGTCGAAGGTCTTCGCGAGGGCGTCGGCGACGGGCTCGGAGAGCGCCCGTTCGACGAACATGCCCGTCCACGCCACGGTTTGCAGCGTGGCCCAGTGCGCTCCAAGGGAGAGCGAACACGCGAGCACAAGCAGGAACTGGCTCAGACGACGCAACACTCCGCAGAACGTAGAACCTGAGTTCCGGACGTTCAAGCGTGGGTATGGGAACGGCCAACGAGTGAAGTGGGCCTTGATCGTTGGATCAATTCGACTTCTCGACGGAACCTGAACGATGGCTCGACAACCCTGGAAAGCGGGCGTCGATGCGAGGTGATGGAACCGCGAATGGACACCAATGGACGCGAATACGGAGGGCGGAGGACTGAGGACGGAGGACGGAGGACTGAGGACGGAGGACGGAGGACTGAGGACGGAGGGCGGAGGGCTGAGGACGGAGGGCGCGGCAGCGCGGCAGCCGTCACCGGCCTGCGAGGATCCCGACCAACGTGCAGGCGATGGCGATGGCGGCCGCGATGAGGGATTCGCCGGCAATGAAGCCGGAAGCGACGGCGACCGAATAGGTCTCGGCGTTGCGGCGGTGCAGGCGGCTCCAAGCCCACACGACCAGGGCCCCGAGGGCGAAGGAAAGGGAGTTCTGGAAGACAAAGGTCCATGAAAGACCCAGTCCTATGGCGGACGGCAGGTAGGGACGCAGTCGAGGGAGGGTGCGTTCGATGAGTGGAAGCAGAACTCCCAGGGCTGCGCCGATGGCGATGATCCAGAGTGCGGAGGGTGGAAGCGACTGAAGGCCTTTTGTCAGCAGGTCGGCGACGGCTTTCCACATGTTGGTGGCGGGTGGATTGAACGCCTCAAGGCTCTCCTTGGTGGGCACCATGAGATACCAGGCAGGCACGATGGCGAGGGTGCCCACGAAGACGCCGACGAACTGGGCGAGAAACTGCTTTCGCGGATTGGCTCCTAGCAGGTACCCGCTCTTGAGGTCGGTGAGCAGATCGGCGGAGCCCATGCCGGCCGAGGTGGTGGCGCCGGCGGTCATCAGGTTGATCACGGTGTTGCCAGCGGCACCGGGGAGAATGCCGTACACCAGCTGGGTGAGCTTGCCCATCGGCCCGATCGGGGTGGTGTCGGTCTCGCCGGTGGCGCGGCAGCAGACGAGGGACACGACGACGGTCAGTAGCACGGCCAGGATGCCAAGCGGGAGGGCGACGTCGAAGGCAGTTTTCAGGACCACCACCATTCCCAGGCCGAACGGGACGAAGCCGTACACGAGCCACCGGCCGGGCACTTCAATGGCGGCCAGTTCGCGGTCGGTGGCGGTTGGCGTGGTTCGGCGTCCGCGAAACAGGGTGAAGGCTCGGGCGAAGGTTCGCCATTCGAGGGCGAGCACGGTGAGCGAGGCGAACACCATCAGGGAGGTGCCACCCCACAAGCCCCAGCGGACGGGATTAAAGCTGCCGTCAGGGCGATACGTGAAACTCGCGATGTAGCCGGGAACGTTGACCTGGGCGGCGTCGTAGGCGGCCACGGCGGGAGTGACGACGTAGTACAACAAGGTGGAACCGGCGAGCATCGAGAGCGTGACGCGGCTGCCCATCAGCATGCCGGCGCCCACCAGCAGAACCGAGGGCTCGAAGGAAAGGCCGGCGAGCTGACCGCGGGAGAGGGGATTCAGGAAACCGGTGAGGGGGATCGACTCGGGGATGCTGAGAAACTTGTGGATGCGCTGGAGAACGGTCACGTCACGACCGGTGGCGGCGAGCGCGTCGACGAGGGTGCCGTAGGTTCGAAGCCATCCAATGCCGATGGAGGTGAACAAGGCGAGGAGCAGTCCGTGGGCTTTGCGGACAGCGTCGGAGCCGGCGGTGTAGAGACTGCGCAGGGTTTCGGCGGCGGCGGTTCCGGTGGGGAAGGGCAGTTGTTCATGGTTGATCATCTGCCGCTTCATGGGAATGGCGAGGAAGACGCCCAGGCCGGCAGTGAAGCACACGTAGGAGGCGACGATATACCACGGCTGATGATGTCCCTGGACCAGCAGCAGCGCGCCGAACGCGACGCCGACGGTGGAGCCGGTCGAGTAACCGGCGGCGGATGCACAGGATGCCATGCAGTTGTTCTCGAGAATGCTCATCGGCCCGATCCGTCCGCGGGAGAGGGTTCGAAGGGTATTCCAGAGCGCGTAGGAGAGAACCACGGCGGTCACGACCACCCCGAAGGACCAGCCGAGCTTGAGCGTGGTGTAGAGATTCGACGCCGCCATCAGGAACCCGAGGAAGGCCCCCATGAGCAGGGCGCGCAGCGTCAATTGCGGGACGCGATCGCCCTGGTAGACGGTGCGAAACCAGTGTTCGTCGCGGGCTTCCGGAGTGGCGAATTCGGTGGGTGACGGTGGTGCTGGGGCGGTGGGGGAAGCGTCGTTGGCTGTCGTGGGGCCGCTCACGCGGGAGGTTTTGCGGGGCGGTCCTGCAGATGGCAAGGGGCAAGGTCAGATTGCGCTTGGGCGGGGTGGCGCCATCACTCGGGGGCTCGTTGGAACGAGGCCATCTGTTTCCAGTCTGTTGAATCCCAGAGGTTGATTTGGCGATCTCATCCGGCAGTTGCGAGCCGGCGGCCGTCGGGGCTGAACGCTAGGCCGAAACAACGGTCGCATGGGCCTGGAGCGTGGCGGTCTTCTCTCCGCTGATGGGATTCCAAAGATGAACTACTCCCTTCGACTCCCTTCGCGTCGATGGACGCCAGCATGTGCCCTTTGGGCGAGAAGATCGTGTTTTGTTTGGAGAAGGCCGTTGGCCTTCGGAAGCGGATCGCCCGCCGCTACGGGGGCGGGGTTCATGGAGGCCCGGAGGGCCCAAAGAGCACTAGCCCATGGCGTGAGCCATGGGTGAAGCGTTGAAAGGTTTTCCGAGCCCCGGAGGGGCGACAGAACCGGCCTGGTTGAGGTTGGTTTGAGGGAAACGCACGAGGTTCGGTCCTGGACCCGGGCTTCTAATCGCCCCCCCGGGGCTCGAATTTCATTCGGGACGGAGGCCCCACGGCTCACGCCATGGGCTACGGTCTGGACGCCCCTGCCGGGGCTGGTGAAGGGGACCATTCGCCGGTTCATGGGAAGGCAAGTTTTCCAAAGAATGGACACGCATTGGGACCATGAACCGATCAGCGAGGAAGACCGCAAGCGGCCCTCATCCCGGCCTTCTCCCGCGGGGAGAAGGAGAATGCGCACCGCGGGGGCCGGAGGGTTGAGTTGGGGGCGGTTCATGGAGAGCACCCTGTTCCAAATCGACCTGCTCACGTGCCATGAACCGGGCAGAGCGGGGACGCCGCTACGGACGTGCGGTTCATGGCAAGCGTTCTGTGGGGCGTGACCGCCGTTCAGCGGGGTCGGGCGACGGCGGCGTCCATGCCGTCGCGCCACGCAGCAACGCGGGTCCAGTCGGCGGGGGTGGCGTTCTGTGGGCGGAATCGGGAGGGATCGAAGTCGACATAGAGTGCCTGAAACTGAGCTTCGTCGAGGTTTGGGTTAGAGGTGTTGGTTTGGGCGGATACCGAGGAGCGCCACTTGGCGAGGGTTTTGGCGAGGCTTCGGACGCGGCGTGGGAATCGATCGACGACGGAGTTTTTTTCGCCCGAGTCGGTTTCGAGATCATACAACTCGGAAGTGCCGGTGTCGTAGAACTCGATGAGTTTCCAGCGGCCATCGCGGACAGCGCCGCCGGGGCGACCGCCTTGGTTGGTGTAGTGGGGGAAGTGCCAGAACAGCGGACGTCTGGGTAAGGAACCCGAGTCGACGAGCAGTCGGGCCAGGCTGACGCCGTCGGTGGGAGGCTTTGCTGTCGTGGGAACCTGGGCGCAGTCGAGCAGGGTTGGCATCCAGTCGGTGTTGATCACGGGCGTATGGACAACCCGACCGGCAGGAACGTGTCCGGGCCAGCGGACGATGAGGGGAATGCGGAGACCGCCTTCGTAAAGGAACCCTTTTCCGGCGCGGAAAGGACCGCTGTGGGTGACACGGGCGTGCTGAAGCTCGGGAACGTGAAGTCCTCCGTTGTCGGAGGTGAAGATGACCAGGGTGTTGTCGTGTAGACCGAGACTTCTGAGGCAAGCGAGCAATTTTCCGACGGAGGCATCCAGGGATTCGATGACCGCGGCGTAGGCGGGGTCGAAGGCTTTCGAGTGTGCCGCGGCGTGATCGGGGCGGGTGGAGTACGGGATGTGCGGAGAGTTGTGGGCGAGGTAGAGGAAGAACGGATGGTCTCGATGGGTTTCGATGAACGCTTCCGCCTGTTGGGTCAGGTCGAACTCGCCCTTGCTGCCCTCCTCCGAGGTGGCTGGTGTGTTGGCCCGACCGGCATGAACGGTGTTGAAACCCTGGGCGCCTGGACCGAACCCGGCGCCCCCGAGGTGCCATTTGCCGATGCACGCGGTGGCATATCCCGCATCGCGCAAGCATTCGGCCAACGTGCGGTGTTCTAGCGCGAGTTGGTGAGGGATTCTGGGGTGAAGAACCCGTTGGGAGGGAGCGTCGGCGCGCCCTGGCAGGTAGGTGGTGAGATGGAGGCGGGCGGGTGCTTCGCCGGAGATGATCGCGGCACGAGACGGGGAGCAGATGGGTTGGGCGCAATAGGCGGCGGTGAAGCGAGTGCCCTCAGCCGCGAGTTGGTCGAGGTGCGGTGTGCGGTGGTCGCTTCGCCCGTAACACCGGAGATCGAAGATGCCGAGGTCGTCGGTGAGGATGAAGACGATGTTCGGGGGGCGGGAGGCGCCGTGCGCGGCGAGGGTGCAGAATGAAACGAGGCTGAGGAGGAGGGAGAGGAGAAGAGGTCTCATGGGGAGAGTGTTTAGCGTCGCGCGGGCGGGGGTGTGAATTTTCCGGCCGGGTCCATGCGTTGACGAAGTGTGTCGTCGGGGCCGCCGCCGAATTGTTCCCAATAGAGCTCTTTGAACGGGTTGATCTCCGGGCCACGGGTCATGTCGCTTTGGAGGGCCGCGGGAAGCACCTCGTCCCACCAGTCATCGAAGCGTCGCTGCATGCGGGCGACGACTTTGGGGTGTTGCGCGGCGATGTTGGTGGCTTCGGCGGGATCCCGGGCGAGGTCGTAGAGTTCCGAATGGTTGACGAGTTTCAAGTGCCCGGTGCGGATGGCGCAGGCGCGGTGCATGGCTTCGTCCGCCTTGCCGCTGGGCCAGCGACCAAGGTGAGTGAACAGCGTTCGCTCCGGCCATCGGACTCCGGAATCGCGAAGGGCGGGAACGAGGCTTTGGCCTTCCCACCTTTGGCGGACCTTTCTTGGAACGTGGGCGTGGGCGATTTCGGCGAGCGTGGGCAAAACGTCAAGGTGCGCGGCCATTTGGGGGCGATCGCCGGGTGTGAATTGGCCGGGCCACCGCCAGAAAGAGGGAACCCTGATGCCGCCCTGGTACGGGGTGCCTTTGGCCGCGCGCATGCCGGCGTTGTAGAGGCCGGGGACGGAATGGCCGTTGTCGGTCATGAACACGACCAGGGTTTCGCGCTCGATCGACCACTCGGCGAGCCGATCGAGCAGGCGGCCGATGTTGTCGTCGATGTTTCGAATCATGCTGTAGTAGGCGACGTGGGAGACCGTGAGTTCCTTGCCAGCGAAGGGTTGTTCATACTGGGGGCCGGGGCTGATGAACGGATCATGCGGGGCGTTGGGCGAGATCCAGGCGAGGAACGGGCGGCTTTGCTGTCTCTGGGTATCGATCCAGGAAAGAGCGTGGGCGAAGAAGACGTCGGTGCAGTAGCCCTGGGTCTTCACGAAACGGCCGTTGTGGAGGATGGCAGGATCGAAGTAGCCGTTGTCAGGGGCGTCGCCGCAACTGCCGGCGTAGGTTTGACCGATGCCACCGCCGCCGTGGATGAAGGTTTCGTCGAAGCCACGCCGGTCGGGGCGATGGTCGGGTTCGTCACCCAGGTGCCACTTTCCGAAGATGCCGGTGGTGTAGCCGGCGGTGCGGAGGACCTCGGGCAGGGTAGTGGCCTTCGGGTCGAGGCGTTCGCGTTCGAAGATGGTGTGGGTGATGCCTGACCGGAACTCGTGGCGTCCGGTCATCAGCGCAGCGCGGGTGGGCGCACAGGTGGGGCTTGCGGTGAAGTCGATGAAGCGCGCGCTCTCGCGGTGGAGACGATCCAAGGCCGGCGTTTGCAGAATAGGATTTCCGTGGCAGCTCATTTCACCGAAACCCTGATCATCCGTGAGAATGACAATGATGTTGGGGGTGGGACGGGATGCGGCGTTGGCGTGCCCTGCCGCGACGAGAAGGGCGACGACAAGCATGGCCGCGATTTGTCGCAAGACTCCCGGCACCGGATGCAGTGGCGTACCTGGGTTCGGTGGGTGGCTGTTCATGGGGTGTTTCGAATCAGGTCGAGTTGGGTTTGAAGCGATCGGACCTTTGAAGGTCGGGTACTGGCGAGGTTGTGGGTCTCGCCAGGATCGCGTCCCAGGTGGAAGAGTTGAGATGGCGCGTCGAACTTTCCGGCGGTCCAGCCACCCGAATCGGGCCCGGTGATCCATTTCCAGGGTCCGTCCCGCACCGCGAACGTGCCGCGTATTGAGTGCAGCACGAGCGGCGGGCGGCGGGAGGTTTTGGTGCCGCGAAGGGCTGGGAGGAAGCTCACGCTGTCCTCAGCGGTTCCGGGCGGGAGCGGATGACGGAGGATGTCGGCCACGGTCGCGAACACGTCTTGAAGTCCGATGAGCGTGTCGCTGGTGGTGCCGGGGCGCCCCCTTGACGCTGACTCTTGTCGCCGGTGAGTTGAGCCGTCGGGGGCGCCTGGACCCGGTCGTTGTCCATGAAGAAGTACGGGACCATGTCCAGGGAGGCGGGAATTCCGAAAAAGGTGTCGAAACCGGTGGTCAAGGGGCCTTCGAGCAGCGGTTGACTCCAATCGATCAGCGCGGTGTCGGCGGCGGGTTCGAGGGCGTCTCCGAAGGCCGCCGGCTGGCGGGTGGTGAAGGTGAGACCCAGATGCCATTTCCCGATGCACGCCGTCCGATACCCGTGGGAGCGAAGGAACGAAGCAACGGTGGTTCGGCCGCTTTCGATGAGGGGCGGCGAATAGCCCCAGAGCACGCCCTGCTTGAGACGCGAACGCCACGCGTACCGGCCAGTCAGCACTCCGTAACGGGTCGGGGTACACACCGCGGAGGGCGAGTGGGCATCTCGGAAGCGGAGGCCTTCCGAGGCGAGCCGGTCCAGATGCGGGGTGGGGATTCTAGAATCGGGATTGTAGCAGCCGAGGTCTCCCCATCCGAGGTCGTCGGCGAGAATCAAAACGATGTTGGGAGTGGGAGTGGGAGCGGCGGGCGCCGAGACGCTGGACGGGCCGGAGGCAAGCAAGCCGATCGCAAGGAAAAGGAGGCCGACAATACGGCCGGAACCAGAACCGGGGAACATGCCCTCAGCCTGCCTTGGGAGAGGGCGGTGCGGCAATCCCCGCCACACAGACCTCGTTGTGATTGGCACAGAGGCGGGTGAGGCGGAAATCCGAGCAACGAGCCGGCAGTTCAGCCTTCAGCGGGTCCAGTAGGGGATACTCGGCGGAGCCCTTGAACTTCACGGTCACCACGAAGTTGCGACACCAGCCCTCACTCAGCCACCGCCGAAGCAGTTCTATGGAGCGTTCGGGAGCGGCGATCACGTCGCAGATCAGCCAATCCACCGGGGCGGCCGGTCGGAAGGCGAAGGCGTCGCCCGCCTGAAACCTCAGGCGCGGATGGTTCATGAGGTCCGTCCGGAGGGGCGAGCGGTCGACCGACTGAACCGAGGCGCCCCGGCGCACCGCGACATACGACCAACTGCCGGGCGAGGCACCGAGGTCGACGCAGGTTTCACCGGACTGGATGGCGAGGCCCAACCGCTTTTCGGCTTCGAGCAGTTTGGCAAAGGCCCGGGAAGGGGCAGCCTTGTCGACGGCCACGGGGACCTCCCCGGCGAGGAAAGCGGAGAGGAGGTGGCGTCGTTGGAAGGGAAGCGGGGCTGGGGCGAGCGAGAGAAATCCCTCATCGGGCGCGGTGAGCATCAATTGAATCAGGGCATGGTCCGGGCTGAAGGGTGTGTCGGCGGTCTCGAGACGTCGGCGCCGCTGGCGGTGGTGACGTCCAAGCAAGTCGCGGAGGGTGTCCAGGATCAGTTCACAGCGATGTTGCCCGGCATGGGCCTCGCCGTAGCGCGGCCAGACGTGAAGTCTCCAGGGGGGATCCCCGGATAGGACGGAATCGGAGGCCTGGAGAAGCAGTTCGGCCCAGGCCCGGATGGAGGCGGCGGTGGCGTGTGTGGTGTTGGGCAGGAGTTGGCGGGCGAAGATGATCGGGCAAGGGTTTTCGGGAGGGGGGAGGGACGCCGCAGCCAGGACGCCGGAGGCGAGGATCTGCAGGTTCACGCCCGGAGCACTTCTGAGAACCTCTTGGTGGACAAAGGGTTCGTCGGTGGGGGCTGTGATCAGGAGATCCACGGGGAGGGGGAAGAAGGGAATGCTTGAAAGCGGTCCAGAGCGCTTGGCTATGGAACCGGGATACCCGAAAAACCGCGAGGCCAATAACGTGGTGAGGAACCCTCAGCAAGACGGACTTGAGAAGCATGGATAAGCGGGTAAAACGGTTGGTCCCGGGGACTTGCGGAAGCTCGGCTAGATGAACCGAAAAAACCCCGGGAAAATTCTTGCCGCCACAACCTGTTGTGTCATCTTTTTCGCTGCTCCCCAACCGGAGGGGTTTTCAGGGTGAATCGGAGTAGGAAAGTTTACCCGGAAACCTTGACGTACGCAGGAGCTTCAGATGACAGAATTCCCTAGATGGGGAACCGTCCGCCAAGCAGGAAGATTCAACTCCGTTTGTTCCATGATCGACGCCTCCGCGCCTTTGTCGTCTTCGAAAGCCAAGCGAACTCGCACCCAGGGGCGTTCATCAGCAGGTGAGGGTGCCTCGAACGGTGGGGCGAGAGGGTCCGGCAAGAAGAATCAAGAACGCCGGAAACTTCCGATGGCGCGGGTCTTTAGTTCGGCCAAGGTCTCGCCGTTCGACCAGATCGAATGGGAGCGGCGGACCGCGGAGATCACGGACGACTCCGGCAAGGCGTTTTTTCGGCAGGAAGGTGTCGAAGTGCCCAAGTCCTGGTCCCAGTTGGCGACCAAAGTGGTGTGTTCGAAGTATTTTTATGGCGATCCGGCCAAGGCGGAGCGTGAGCAGTCGGTGCGGCAGTTGGTCCACCGGGTGACGCGGACCATCGCCGACTGGGGGGTGAAGGACGGGTATTTTTCGAAGGAAGACGGGGAAGTGTTCTACCAGGAATTGACCTGGCTGTGCGTGAATCAATACGGCGCCTTCAATTCGCCGGTCTGGTTCAACGTCGGACTGCATCACGAGTACGGCATCGGGAACACGAGTGATCGCGGCAACTGGTACTTCAACCACAAGCTTAACCGCGCCGAGCGGGCCTCGACCCAGTATGAGTACCCTCAATCGTCGGCCTGCTTCATCCAGTCGGTGGACGACAACATGGAGAGCATCATGCATTTGGCCTACAGCGAGGCGATGCTCTTCAAGTTTGGTTCCGGCACTGGCACGGACCTGACTCCGATTCGCAGCTCCAAGGAAATGCTGTCCGGGGGTGGCCGGCCGAGCGGGCCGATGAGCTTCCTGAAGGTCTACGACCAGGTGGCGAACGTGGTGAAGTCCGGGGGCAAGACGCGGCGGGCTGCGAAGATGAACACGCTGCGGGATTGGCATGGTGACATCGAGGACTTCATCACCGCGAAGATGCGGGAAGAGAAGAAGGCGTGGGCGCTGATCGAACAGGGCTATGATGGTTCCTTTAACGGTGACGCCTACGGCTCGGTGATGTACCAGAACGAGAATCTCTCGGTCCGGGTGAGCGACGAGTTCATGACGGCGGCCCGGGACGGCAAGGAATGGTGGACCCGTTCGGTGACGACCGGGAAGTCGCTGGAAAAGAAGGACGCCTCCCAGTTGCTGGACTTGATCTCCGAAGGAACCTGGATTTGTGGTGATCCGGGCTTGCAATACGACGGAGCCATCCAGAAGTGGCACACCTGCAGGGGGACGGAGCCGATCCACTCGACCAACCCCTGCAGCGAGTACGTCTTCCTCAACAACACGGCGTGCAACCTGGCCTCGCTGAACCTGATGAAGTTCAAGCGCGAGGACGGCATCTTCGACGTGGAACGTTTCAAGGCAGCGGTCCGCATCTACATCACCGCCCAGGAAATCGTCGTCGACAACGCAAGCTATCCGACCGGTCCGATCGCCGAGAATTCCCACATCTACCGCACGCTGGGTCTGGGATACGCGAACCTTGGTTCGCTGATCATGAGCTACGGGTTGCCTTACGATTCCGACGAAGGCCGGGCTCTGGCGGGAGCGATCACTTCGATCATGACCGGACATGCCTATGAGCAGAGCGCCGATGTTTCCTCGATCATGGGGCCTTTCTCGGGCTATCGCGACGCCCGCTGCGCGGGGGTGTCGAAGCCCAAGGCGAAGGACAACGTCGAGTCGATGCTGGAAGTGATCCGACAGCATCGGTCGGCCGTGGAGGAGATTCATCCGAGCACCGAATTCAACTATCTGAAGGACGAGGCACGTCGCTGCTGGGACCGGGCGTTGCACCGGGGCGAGGAAGTCGGCTACCGCAATGCTCAAGTGACGGTGCTCGCGCCTACGGGGACGATTGCGTTCCTGATGGACTGCGACACGACCGGGGTGGAACCCGACATTGCGCTGATCAAGTACAAGGTTCTGGCCGGCGGCGGCACGCTGAAGATCGTGAACCGGACCGTGCCCGAGGCCCTGCGTCGCCTCGGTTATACCCCGTCCGAGTGTGAAGCGATCGTGGCGTACGTGGAGAAGCACGACACGATCGAGGACGCGACGCTGGATGACGGCACAGTGATGCGGACGCCGCTCAAGGCGGCGCATCTGCCGGTGTTCGACTGCGCCTTCAAGCCGTTCCGCGGCACGCGAAGCATCCACTACAAGGCGCATCTCAAGATGATGGCGGCAGCCCAGCCATTCATTTCCGGGGCGATTTCCAAGACGGTCAACCTGCCCAACGAGGCGAGCATCGGCGACATCCGGGACGCGTACCTGGAAGCCTGGCGCATGGGGCTCAAGTGCGTGGCGATTTACCGCGACGGCTCCAAGCGTTCCCAGCCGCTGAACACCAAGAAGACCAACGAAGGCGTCGCCCGGGAGGTGGTGGTGGAGCCGTCGGTCGACGAGTTCACCGCTCGGGTCAAGGAACTCGAAGCCGATTTGGCCCACCTCAAGAACGAGTCGGTGAAGCCGATCCGTCGCCGCCTCCCCGAGACGCGCCAGGCGGTGACCCACAAGTTCAGCATCGCGGATCACGAGGGTTACCTGACCGTGGGTCTCTACGACAACGGCCAACCGGGCGAGCTCTTCGTCACGATGGCGAAGGAAGGCAGCACGATCGGCGGCTTGATGGACACCATCGGCGCGCTGACCTCGATGACCCTCCAATACGGCGTTCCCTTGGAGACGCTGGTCCGGAAATTCGCCCACCAGCGCTTCGAGCCCAGTGGATTCACCCGCAACCCGGACATCCGGCAGGCGTCGTCCATCATTGATTACGTGTTCCGCTGGATGGCGATCCAGTTTGTCCCCGGATTCCGCGAGGCGACCGCACCCTCCAGCGTGAACCAGCCCGAATTGGAGATGCCCGGGCTGGATGACGAACTTAAAAAAAAACTGAACCGTCCGGTCACTGACCTTCAACGGTCGCCGGACACCGCGGTGCTGGACGTGAAGCCCATCGCGGCCGCTTCGGTGATCAAGGGGTCGGCCGCGGTTCGGCACGGGGCCGCATTGTTCACGAGGACGTTCCAGAATCAGGGCGACGCCCCGTCCTGCCCGAACTGCGGCCACATCGCGGTGCGCAACGGCGCCTGCTACAAGTGCCTGAACTGCGGCGAGAGCCTCGGGTGCTCGTAGGCTGAGGCGGTAGGATTAGACCCCATTGGAGGGCGGCGAAGGAGGCCATAGTCTCACGGGTCGATGAAGACCCTTTTTACATCCCAGGTGGTCTGTCGGGGTGGGCGCTCCGGCAGCTTGGAGGCCCGGGACGGCTTGCTGAACGTCACGTTGGGCAACCCCCTCGAGGCCGGGTTGGAGAAGCGCGGACCCAATCCCGAGCAACTGTTCGCAGGTGCCTATGCTTCCTGCTACCACGGCGCCCTGAAAAACGCCGCGAAGAAGGCGGGTGCTCCGGTGGAGGGCTCCAAGGTCGAGGCTTTGGTGAGCCTGATCGAGGAGGACCAGGGTGGGTATCGTCTTGCGGTGGAACTGCGTGGACACCTGCCGGGGGTTGACCGCGAAAAGGCCCAGCAGATCATGGAGGAAGCCCATCAGACCTGCCCGTATTCCAAGGCACTGCGAGGCGACACCTGTGTCCAGTTGGTCGTGGATTAAGCACCAGCAGGTGAGGGCAGTTTGTCCAAGCTGCTGTGTCGCAGGCTGGCAGGCGACACGTCAGATCGTGGTTCAAGGAAAGCCGCGTTTTCGAAGCAATGGACACGCATTGGGACCCTGAACCGTCCAGCGAGGAAGACCGCGAGCGGCCCTCATCCCGGCCTTCTCCCGGGGGGAGAAGGAGAACACGCACCGCGGGTTTCGGAGGGTTGGGCCCCGTAAAGTTCATGGAGAGGAACGACGCAAGGGGTTTCTCGCGGTGGGACCCTGAACCGTTGAGCGAGGAAGACCGCAAGCGGCCCTCATCCCGGCCTTCTCCCGGGGGGAGAAGGAGAACGCGCACCGCGGGTTTCGGAGGGTTGGGCCCCGTAAAGTTCATGGAGAGGAACGACGCAAGGGGTTTCCTGCGGTGGGACCCTGAACCGTTGAGCGAGGAAGACCGCAAGCGGCCCTCATCCCGGCCTTCTCCCGGGGGGAGAAGGAGAATGCGCACCGCGGGTTTCGGAGGGTTGGGCCCCGTAAAGTTCATGGAG
>Ga0209181_10007678_pt1 | contig 14717 bp, 11 predicted proteins | sample MAT05_FD_187208 | JGI IMG/M metagenome (GOLD analysis project Ga0209181, IMG submission 187208) | Freshwater microbial communities from Lake Fryxell liftoff mats and glacier meltwater in Antarctica - MAT-05 (SPAdes) (version 2) | ecosystem: Environmental > Aquatic > Freshwater > Ice > Liftoff... | reverse complement strand
TGACGCGCATCATTCGTTCGAGGTCGAATTTGCGTCCGACACAGCCTGCCATCCGCAGCTCTTTTTCGATTCGGGGCAAGGGCTCTCCGAAGCCAATTCGATCCAAGCCGGTCCGACCGCTGCGTCGGAAGAATTGGCGACACTCCGCTTTCCGCTTCCTCGCGGACACTTTACCGCTTTCCGTCTGGACCCCGTGGAACAGGGTCCGGCGGCGGTTTCGATGCGCAATGCGCGCATCGTGGGGCCGGGCGGCAACGAGGTGCATGCCTTCGCGGCGGCGAATTTCCAACTCGGCGAAAGCATGGTCGCTCGTTCATCGGCCGGCGCGCAGCTGGAGTTGGTGGTGCCGGCGGAGAACGGCGACCCAACGCTCACGCTGGTATTGGACTCCCCGCTGGACCTCCTCTCGCGCGGCTCGCCGTGGAAGAGTTTGCGCTGGAACAAAGTGCTTGGGCGGACCCTGCTCTTTTCCGCGCTCATCGGCGGAATTCTGGCGATCTGGGCCGCGAGGGAGTTTATTCGTGCTCGCGCCCAGAATCGTCCGAAGACGTTTTTGGCGGTGGTTGCCCTCTGCTCGGCGGTCGCGAGCTCCTATCCCGTGGTGTTTTTTGGTAAGAGTTTTGTCTCTCCCAACACCAATGTGGCGCTGCTCTATAGCCGGGTGCCCCGACTGCCCGGTTACACGGACGTTAAGTCGGAGGATGTCCATGGGTCCGATATCGGAGCGATGATGTGGCAGCACTTGCCATACAGTGTGCTGCAACACCGTTCGCTATTCCGTGACGGAGAACTCCCACTTTGGAATCGCGATAATTCGTCTGGAGTTCCCTTGCTCGGGCAGGGGCAGTCCATGTTGGGCGATCCCCTTCACCTACTGGCGATCTTTGCGGACGGCGCAAGCTGGGCGTGGGATTTAAAGTTCCTTATCGCCAAAGCGCTTTTTGGCGCCGGACTCGGTTTTTGCGTGTGGGCCGTGACAAGGGATCGCTTGGCTTCCGCGCTGATTGCCGCCGCCGGTGCGTTTGTTTCCTTTTATACTTATCGGATCAATCACGCAGCGATTTTTAGCGTTAGCTACAGTCCGTGGATTCTCTATTTTTGGCTGAGGGCGATCGCTGCCGCGGATCCGAAAAAACTAGTCGGTGCGCTCGTGGGCCTTTCGGTTGCCAACGGGATGGTCCTATGTAGCGGCACGGCCAAAGAGGCGTATATGTTGCTCGCAAGTCTCAATTTGACGGGAGTATTGGCCTGGGCGGTCATGCCATCTCCGCTGCCGGGCATGCGTTGGAAACGGGCGGGTTATTTTTCGGCCGTAGGGCTGGCGTTTACGCTTCTGACGGCGCCTTTTTGGTCGACCTTCGTCGAAGCACTGAAACATGCGCATACGATGTCCGACGCCCCGCACGTGACCCAGCTGCCGCGTTCTTGGCTCATTGGGCTTTTCGACGATGTGTTTTATCGAGAATCCACTCCCGGTTATGGTGCCGTAGCCCCTGCGGGAAACGCCTTGCTTTTGCTCGGTGCGCTTTGGTTCGTCTGCCAACTGCACAGAGCCATGCAGTGGCGCCTGGCCTTTGCGCTGTTATCCGGCTGGATGGGTGCGATCGCGTTGGCATTCGGATTTGTGCCCGTCAGCTGGATCCTCGCCATGCCGGTGGTACGGAACATCGGTCATATCTATAACACCTTCTCGGCGGTAGCCCTGGTTCTGACGGGGCTGGTGGCCGGGTGGGGCCTGCATCTCGCGCGCGTTCGGCTTGCGCGGCCGCGCCTTTGGCGGCCGGTAACGCTGGGTCTGCTTGTCGTGGTGGGGCTGCTCGCCGCCTATTTTCGCGAAACCCCGCAGCTTTGGTTGGCACAATCGCCACTTTCCGGCTGGTGGAAACACGCTCCGGAACACGAATTTTTCTATGGCTATCTCGGGGTCACGTTTGCGGCTATGGCGGCGTTCACACTGGTCTTGAGAGTACATGCTCGCGGCGCTGCGCTGTCGGCGACGACGGCGATGGTAGGAGCGTTCGCGATCGGAGCGCTCTTCTTTCGTCACGGACAGCATTTGCAGATGGGAGCCGCCGATGACTATGTCTTTAACCCGACGGTGCGTGCGGATCTGGCCGCTAAATCTCCTGCGATCGAGTGGGTAACGGCGCATCTTGACGAACCGGCACGGGTATCGGGGGTGAATCACTCGCTTTTTTCGGGCTTTTTATCCACGTACGGTCTGGAGGGGATCGGCGGACCCGACGCGCTGGTGAACCGAGCTTACCGCGAGCTGGTGGAAATTAAAGGATTGGCCGATCCCGGTGATTGGATGTTCAAACTCACGATTGAGACTTTTCGAACCAAACGGAGCTTTCTCGACTTCCTGGGTTTACGCTATGTCGTCGCCGAGTCGTACGAACCGTTGGCGGACGCGGGTTATACGCCGGTCGCGAGTCTCGATTTAAATATTTGGGAAAGCGAGACGGCCTGGCCGCGGGCATTCTTTGCGAACCGACTCGTTCCCTACGCCACGACCGCGGATTTTCTCCGTTTGGTCGACGAGAACGCTGCGGGTCCTTTTGCCGCCGTGGAGGAGTCCGAAGAAAAGAGACTGACGACCCCGCTCGATGCGAGTGCCCCTCTCGTCGCCGTGGCCGCTACCCGCTACAAACTGACATCGAATTCGACCGCCTTCGAGATCGACGCCCCGACTCCCGGCTTTGCCGTCCTGCAGGAAACCTACGAGGCGGATAATTTCAAGGTGACGCTCGACGGAGTCGAAGTGCCGTATTTTAAAGTCAACTTCGCATTCAAAGGCATCGCCATTCCGACCGCGGGCAAACACCGCGTCGAGATGCGCTATCGCCCGCGTTATTTTAGTCTCTCGCTTGTCGCGATGGCCCTGGGCGCCGCGGGCTTTTGCCTTCTCGTTCTCCATGCGGTCCGCAGCTCGCGCCAGGTGCGTCCAGCGCAGGACGGGCAAACCGCCGGGTTTGCCCGGTAGTCTCTTCGCGGGCGTTAGGGGTTCGCTGGACGGTTTCTTCCCGGATGACTAAATCCGAAGCCGGGAGGAAGGATGGGGACTTCGACGTTTTTGCCCGCCTCGATCTGCCGAGCGGCTTCGCGCCATCGGAAGTCCTCGGCCGGTGCGTAGATGAACCGCCGGCCGTTCGAAACGAGCGGCGCAAGGAGGAGCACGAGGAGAAGCAGACGCGGGAGGCCGGCGGTTCTCAGGGCGAAAGCGCCGAGGATCCAAAGGAGGATGACCTTGGCGACGTAGAAGTAGCGGTCTCCGTTCGTCAAAATACTCAAATCCCAGGTATCGAAGCGCGCTTTGAAGCCGGTCGCGAGAAGCGTGGCGAGCGCGCTGGCCAAAAGAACGTTCCCGCCTGCAGGCCCAAGTCGTCTCAGCCGTAATCCGGCCACCAGCAAAGCCGCCATCCCCACGAGTATGAGCAGATGAACGGTTTCGCCCCAGGAGTGGTTGCCCACGAACATCGTCGCAATCGCCCGGTTGCTCACGACAGCGGCGAAATGGATCGGCGCAAACGGTTGTTCGATCTCGCTGGGTGGTCGGTTGAGGAGGCTGGGGAGTTGAGCGAGGGTGCAGGCGACCGCGACGCCGAGAAGCACGAAGCTCCACTGCGAGCGGCGTTGCCATGCGCGCAACGCAAAGAACGGGAGGGCCAGGACGATAAACGGCCCGGTGAGTCCGCAGAGTGCAAGCATCGCGCTCTCGCCGATGCGTTGGCAAGGATTGGCCGGGTCGTCGGCAATCGTCAGGGTGAACAGTCCAAGCGCCATGATCCATTGAAGGTTGCAGACCGTCAAATACACCTCCCCTTCGTGCGGCACGAGGGCGATCGCGAGGGCGGCGACCCAGCCCCCCGGAAAACGAATGCGCGGCGATTGTATCCACCATATCACTGCGCCGGAGACGGTCAGCGAGCTCCAGGCGAAGAAACCGGGCGCCCAGAAAATCGGGAGCGAGGCGCTGAGGGCGCTGAGAACCCGGGGGAGCACATGCAGATAGCCCTCGTACGGAAGAAAGAGAATGCGCCAGCCTCCCCACATCTCCGATTGGATAAAAAAGAGTCCCCCGTCCTCCGCCCAAAATTGCGGATTGACGAGACTATCGTATTTGCGAATGGCGATAAACGTAACCGCAAACAGGGTAACGAGGACGCGTCGCTTCCATCCCGAGAATGCGGACAGGAAGGCGTCACTCATGGTCCCGCGAGGTGAGTGCGGCTCGGGGGAAAGTCGATGAGATTTGAGGTTCGTTGGAATTGCCTGAGGGTTGACGCTCCCACTCGAACCGACTAAAAGAGTGTTTCTCGTTAGCCTGGCCAGCTTTCTTTGGGGTTGTTGAAAAACGGCGCAGGGTCAATTTTTTCCTATTTTGGATTTGCGGTTGCGACGTTGGAGTGGCTCGACGGGCGAAACGCGTTTGAGTCCCAATTCCATTCGTTCGGTCTGTGTGCCTGAGATCGATTCCATTTTGCTTCGCAGAATGAAGTCTGTCGGGCATGACTCACGCATGAGCAGCTCCGAACAGATCAAGACGCCGGCGAAGTCTCTGGACGCCACCATCGAGGAAGTGGATCGTCTGTATCGGCCATACATTAAGAGCAGCGAGGCGGATCCGTATCACACTTTGCTGCCGGAGTTTTACGGAAAATGCGGTGAAGTCCGCGATTGCTCGGTTCTCGAAATCGGCTCGCGGGCGGTGAGCGGGATCACGCGGCGTCACCTTTTCCCGAAGGCTCGTAGGTATGTCGGGTTCGACATCCATGAAGGTCCGGGAGTTGACGTCGTGGGCGATGCCCATGAACTTTCCAAGTACTTTGCGGAGGCGACATTTGACGCGGTCTATTCGATGTCCGTGTTCGAACATCTCGCCTTTCCGTGGAAGGTGGTCCTCGAAACCAACAAGGTACTGAAACGGGGCGGCCTTTGTTACGTTTCCACCCACACCGTATGGCCGCCCCACGAGCTTCCATGGGACTTTTGGCGTTTTCCGCTTGCCGGTCTCAAGTTGTTATTCTCGGAGCCGTTTGGGTTTAAGATTGTTTCCGCTCAAGAGGGGCTGCCGAGCCGAGTGCATTCGTTGTCGATCGATCCGCCGACACGGGGGCTCTCCGGATACGAGTCTCCCTTGGCGGTGGCGATCGTTGCCGAGAAGGTCGGGGACTACGATCGCGACAAATTACGCTGGGACGTTCCCCTTTCTTCGGTCCTCACGTCCATCTATCCTAATCGAACGCGTTAAGCCTGCTTTCGAAGGATAGGCAGGATGCTGTCGGCTCTGCTCGCGGGCTTCAACCGACAATCTGTAGAAATTTCCGTGCTTCATGACGAGCTTGGCGCTAGTCAGTCGAGGATGAACGAGAAACCGTCGACACCTCAAACACGGCTTCGGTACAAGGCGACCTGGGAGGCGCTCGCCAATCGCCAGGAGGGAGCTGTCATGTACGTTTCAGGGTACGCCGACGAAGAGATGATGTATGCGACGATGGAGGACACGATCGGCATTCTTCGGGACACCGTGGGGATACGACCGACGGATGTCGTTCTGGAAATCGGCTGCGGAATCGGCCGGGTGGGTCGCGGCCTTGCCCATTTCGTCAAGGAATGGATCGGATGCGACGTTTCTTCGGAAATGCTGCGACAGGCACAGCGAAAAACGCTCGGGTTGCCGAATGTTCGCTTGGTCGAAGTGTCGGGACACGATTTGCAGCCGATCCCGGATGCCTCCGTCGACGTCGTTTATACTACAGTCGTTTTTATGCATTTGGACGAGTGGGATCGGTACGCCTATTGTCTCGAGGCGATGCGGGTCCTTAAACCGGGTGGGCGTTTTTACTGCGACAACGCCAATATTGCGTCTGACGAAGGTTGGGCGATGTTCGATCAGGTTCGCACCCACTTCAGCCCCGGAGAACGACCTGCGCAGGCGTCTCGTTGTTCGAGCGTACCCGAGTTCGAAGCCTTCCTGCAGCGCGCCGGTTTTGTCGATTGGCACGTCGCGACTCGGCCCATGTGGGTCTACGGCTGGGGATCGAAGCCGTTGCCGTGACGGTTTCGGAATCGACCTTTTTTTGTGACACGAGAAGAAAAACTGCTCTGGAGACTCGACCGTAGTGGGCGGGGGCTAGAGATCGGGCCAAGCTATAATCCGGTCGCATCCAAGCGCAATGGTTTCGATGTAAAGATCGTAGACATTGCGAGCCGGGATGAATTGCGTGCCAAATATGCCAGTCACAATGTCTCGCTCGAAAATATTGAGGAGGTCGACTATATCTGGCAGGGTCAGCCGTACTGCGAATTGGTTGGCGAGAGGAACTGTTTCGATTGGATCGTCGCTTCGCATGTCATCGAACATACTCCGGATCTCATCGCATTCCTCAACGATTGTGGCGACATTTTGAAACCGGACGGTATTCTCTCGCTTGCGATCCCGGATAAGCGACGTTGCTTCGATTATTTTAGACCGATCTCCGGTTTGGAAAAGGTAATCGATGCCCATTGCTTAGGCCAGAAGACCCATAGTGCTGGGACAATCGCGGAGTATCTTTTAAATGCGACCCGAGGTGCCGGCTCAATTACGTGGGAAGGTCGAATCGAAGGACCCTTCGAGATAATTTGTCCGCTTTCGGAGGCGATCGCGCACTATGAGTCGTCGCTCAAGACACCGACGACGATCGATGCGCACGCTTGGTGTTTTACGCCGTCATCGTTTCGCATGCTGATTAACGATTTGAATCGTTTGAATGCGATCTCGCTCAACGAGGTCAGATGGTTACCGACCAGCGGACCCGAGTTTTTCATTCAACTTTCCCGCGCCGGAGCGGGCGCGGAAGAGTAGCGCATGGAGCTGCTTGGAAGCGTCGAGCGGGAGGTCTCGGATCGTTAGGCGGTTGGAAGGGTTCGATTCGGATAATACAGGCAGTATGTTATTGAATGGTCTGCGGCTTTGTCGCGACGAGTTTCAACGCGGAGCCGTTCGGGTTGGATTCCAACTCTTCGATGATGGCGGAGAAGCCGTTGAGCCGGAGAACTCGCTTCAGGTCCTCTCGTTCCATCCAATGCGCATGGGCATCCGGTCCTCCCCAAAAACGACTGTAGTCGATCCCTTCGCCGTACCCATGTCGGTGGAGGTTGAGTTCCACTCCTTTGTAGAGCCGTTTATCGACTCCATCGGAACCGGCGCGCACTGACGGGTTTTTGGCGCTGAAGCCTTCATCCCAATACACGGTCCAGATAAAGAGGGCCCGGGCCTTTTGAGTTAACAGCTCCAGGCATTCGACCGGGTCCTGCATGTGATATAGAAACCCACTCACGAAGGCGACGTCGTACCGCTGGGTGGACGTTCGCAAAAATGCCATGGCTTCTCCGAGTAGGAATTTGACTCGCTCATATCCAAGGACCTCGCGCGCCACGAGACACTTCACGAAAGCGCTTTTGTTCGCTTCCACCGAAAGCACGGATTTCACGCCGGCGCGCGCGAGGCCGTAGCTATGCCCGCCTTCCAACGGACCCAGCTCCAGGAAGTCGCATTGCCGGTGGTCGAGGCCGAGTTTAGCCAAATTCTTGAGCGCCCACTCAATGCGTGGATCGTCGAACAAACCGGTCGATCCCGTCGTCGCTCCCTCGATCGGGATCGCCGATGCCCACTGTCCTTTGAACAGATCCAACGTTTGCTGAGCATTGGGGGGCTCGGAAACGTATGGGGAAGGGGGGGGGGGGGGGGGGGGGGGGGGGGGGCTCCCAACATGGCGGCCTTAAAGACAACCGGAGCCCGTTAGGGTGGCAAGGAAATCGGTGCGTTGGGAAGTCCGGCGCAGAAGTCATCCTAGGGCAATTTCTAGTACGGTAAAGTGGCAATTATGCTTCATTCTCAGGCAATTTGGCGAGGGTAAGGATGTGGCTTCACTGACTATTTACAAATTGTTGGAAATGCCCGCACCTCGGGCGGTGGAAGCCATACGTGCCGGGCTGCCGATGGCTGAGTTCGATGCGGTTGCGGAAACGTTTCGGATCACGACAGACCGGCTTGCGACGCTGCTGGGAATCTCGCCGCGTACGCTTCGGCATCACCGAAAGCAGGACGCGGTTTTGTCACGCGACCATTCCGAGAAGCTGCTCCGCATGGGGCGCATTCGCTCCGTCGGTAGGAAACTCTTCACGACCGATCGAGCATTGGTGGAATGGCTGGACTCGTCGGCGCCGTCCCTGAGTGGCCGGACTCCGTTCGAAATGCTCGATACCGAACTGGGTGCGAGAGAAGTCGAATCCGTCCTCCAGGGACTTGTTCATGGTAATGTGATGTAAGCATCGTATGCGACTGCATCGCATTTCCGCCGCCATTCACGCCCTTACGGAAGGGGAAGCGTTCAGCGGCCGGGGCGGGTTGTTCGGAAAGGGACGTTGGCACACCCTTGGGCGCCCGATCGTTTACACCGCTCAGCATGTCTCACTCGCGATGGCGGAAGCGCTCGTTCACATTCAGCGATCCAATAGCCTCGTGCCGTTCAATCGTTGGGTCATCGATGTCCCCGATCGGTTCATCGCAAGGCACCCGGTTTTGCCGAAGGCATGGGTGCATGACGATGCGATCGCGCAACCCATCGGCGACGCTTGGCTGGCGTCAAATTCGTCGCCTGCGCTTTTAGTGCCGAGCGCCGTTGTCAACGAAGAGATGAACTGTCTCTTGAATCCGGCCCATCCCTTCTTCGATTTTAAGTGGGTCGTGTCGGGCCCGCACGCGTTCTTCTTTGTCCCGCGACCGACCCGACCGTAGCGAACGGCATCGAACGACCTTCGCGCGCTTTTGGCGTTGAGGCGGTGCCCATGGCGCACACCTGCGGCGATCGCTGGCGAAACAGTGGCGGATGTCAGCGGAAAATCCCGGCCACGAGGTCCGTGGCCCTCCAAGGGAGAATTATCCGGAACGCAACGGGGGGAGGTGGGTTGGAGATTTCGCTGTCAATCGGGGAGTGAGGGGAGGAGGTTGGAAACGAACTTCAGCGAGCGGCGCCCAAACCGAACTTTGCGAAGAATCGCTCGGTTTTTGCCCACTCGAGCGGGATCGCGTTTTTCCACCAGTCGTCGTGGTAGTTGAACGAGATGGCAATTCCCGCGACGACCGTCACCAGGCACAGGAGGATGAGCGCGAACTTGATCGCGAGTCCTGCGCGGAGGCCCGAGGCCCAACGTTCCACGTTGAGCCAGCCGATGGCGGCGAGGAGCGCCAAGGCCGGGGTGAAATCGATCATGTAGCGGGACGTCGCCACCAAAAGCGCCGAGATCAGCGTGCCCATGATCAGGAAGTAAATGCCCAGCGAGGTCACAAGTACGCGCAAACCGGGCCCAGTTGCATTTTTGGGCGGGAGAAAGGGACACGCCAGCAGGAGAAGGGTCATCGGGAGGCTGACGAACAAACCGCAAATGGATTCGTTCCATTCGCTCAGGTAACCCGGCGGCCCCCCGCGAAGGCCGGTCATCTTGACGAAGGGAAAGTGGGCGCTCCAGTCGGCGGGGTGCAGGAAATAAATGCGAAGATTCTGAGGCAGGTAGCTCCAGCTAAAATGCTTCATCTTGGACTCGTAGGAGCTGGTCAACTGATAGTTCAAGCCGAACTCGAGCGGGTGGTCGAAGCGCGCGACGTTGTGGACGAGCATCGCGAGCACGCAGACGCCGATCGCCCCGAACGCGGCGACGGCGGCCCTTTTCCAAGAAACTGCGGTCGCAGGCTCTCGCCGGAGGTGCCAGAGCACCGGTAGGATCGCGACTGCGCCCACCAGATAGGTCGGGCGGGAGGCGATCGTAAGGCCAAAAAAAAGCCCGCCGAGGAGCATCGCTAAAACGGGACGGCGGCCGTGCAAGGCCCAGTACAAACACAGGAACGCCAGCATCGAGAAGGCAAAGGCCGAGACGATCGACAGTTCCCAGAAAAACGGCCGACGCTGCAGGGTCAGCAAGTGAGTTCCACAGCCGAGGAACAAGATGCCCAATGCCCCGATGCCGATGGCGCTGTCGGGATAATAACGCCGACGCAGCGAGAGCCAAAGAATTCCGGCCGCTCCGACTCCGACGCAGCCGAAGAGATAAACCGCGATGGTCGATCCGAGCGCTTTGCCGGTCAGGAGCGCGTAGGGGAAGAGCAGGACGAACGCGGGCGCGGAGCCGAAATAGAGGTAGTAGTGACCTTCGTAATACGACGCATCCGCCAACCTGACCGGACCGTTCTGGGCCGGGTCATATGGGTCTTTCAGCGCCCGCATGGCCTCGCTCGGCTCGACGCTGAGGTGCAGATGTCCCTTCAGCCAACCTTGGACCTGAAAATTATAGTAGTCTTCGGGGCCGGGCGCTTGGAAACCGCCGATCGACCGATTGGTCCACTGGAAGAGCCACGCGATAAAAATCAGCGCGAGCAGCGACAGCCCCAGGTCGATCCACGCGCCCGCTCGCGATCGGGTGTTTGGACGGGTCGGCGGGGGGACGAGGGTGGTCATGTAGTTTCCGAAGCGGCGACGTTGCGCGAGCGGACGAAAGGCTACGATGCGGACACCGGAGTTTTTTCGCGGCCTTGTTCGTGATAGTCCTGCTCGGTGTTGACGCCCCAGACATCGGCGGTGGAGTGGCCGGCCACGAGTGCGTCGACCACTTTCATGGCGGTGAGCATGGAGTGGTCCTGGTTGTTGTATTTATGCATACCGTTGCGGCCGATGAGGTGAAGATTACCGAAGCCGTTGAAGAACTCCTTCACCTTCGAAAAGCGGTTGTAGGTGCCGAAATAGGAGGGATAGGCTTTTTCGACCCGGATCACGGTCGAATCCAGAACGTCTGCTTTGTCGGCAATTCCGAGAAGGTGGAGTTCGGATTTGGCGAGCGCTTTGAGTTCGTCGTCCGATCTGCTCCACAATCGGTCGCCTTCGTTGCAGAAGTACTCCAACCCCAGCCAGATCTTCGAAGGATCGGCCACGAGATCGGGACTCCAGTTATTGAATATCTGCAGTCGCCCCAGGAGCACGTCGGGTTCTTGTATGTAGATCCAATTGTCTTTGATCGTTCCTTTGCTGGAGGGATCCTTGAGCGTGAGACGTTCGACCAAAACGCCGATCGTGATGAAATCGCGATACATCAAGCCCTCCGTGACCTGCCGGACAGTCTCCGGCAGACTCGTGCCCCAGGCACGCGCCAGGTCCTTGATCGGCATCGTCGAAAAGATGCGATCCCCGGCGAACGTTTCGTGCGTGCCGCGGGTGCGATCGCGCACGGTCAAACCCGTGACGCGGTCCCCGATGGAGGCGATCGCGACAACGTCCTGTCCTTTGAGGATGAGACCTCCCCGCTCGACGATCTTCTCTGCCACTGTTTCCCACATCTGACCCGGTCCGAAACGCGGATACAGAAACTTTTCGATGAGCGACGTCTCCACCCCCTTTTGACGGTGGTCACGCGTCGCGGACGGCCGAACGATTTTGCACAAGGCGTGCTTGACCGCCTTGGCGATCGACAGACCCTTGATCCGCTGAGCGCCCCATTCGGCGCTGATTTCGCTGCAAGGCACGCCCCACACTTTTTCCGTGTAGGATTTGAAGAACGTGAGATAGAGTTCCTTGCCAAAACGGTTGATGAAGAAGTGCTCCAGATTCTCTTCCTTGCGAAGCGGAAACATCCGAATGCGCACGTAGCCGAAACCGATACGGAGAAATCGCCGTGCACCTAATTTACGAACGGTATCGACCGAGAGCGAGATCGGGTAGGAAAAGAGCTTTCTGAGAAAATAGATCCGAGACCTGCGCGTGCGAATCAGCATGCATTCCTGGGCCTGGGAGCGGGCTGCCTCCGCGGGGGGAGCCGACGATCGTTCGGAGAGAGGATGGCCGGGAGCGGCATCGAGCGCAACTTCGGGGGGAAGGTGCGACGCCCACCAATTCATGACCCGATCCGACTTGGAGAAAAAACGATGACCCCCGATATCGATCCGATTTCCGCGGTAAGAGCACGTGCGGGAAAGGCCTCCGATGTCCTGCGATTTCTCGAAAACGATCGGGCGGATGTCGGTGCGCGTCAGAAGCTCGTAGGCCGCGGTCAGCCCGGCGGGGCCCGCACCGACAATGAGAGCGATTTTCTTTTGACCGTCCATGCCTGCGCCTACTTCCCAGCCTTCACGCGAGGTTTGCAAGCGAAGTCGGCGGACGAACGTTGAGCGATGGCACCCTCTCGACAACCCGCTCTCTCGATTCGGCAGGCGGAGTTTCACCTCAAAGGCGCAAAAGCAAAAGTTCGGAGGGAGGGAACTTGTGCCGGCGTTCGCCTCCGAGTCCGACCTTCGTGTCTTTTTGCCTTGTGGTAAAATTCCGTTCTTTGGGTTGTCGGTATGCCCAGATTTGCGGGCAGGTTTTCGTCGATGAGATACCTTCCGTCGGCAAATCGAGCGATCCCGCGAGCGTGTGGCCTTGGAGGCACCCGGGATATGGCGTCTTTGTCTCGGGAGCCTGGCCTTTCCTTGACCTGGATGCGATTGCTTTAAAGATCGACGGTTCATGGACCTCGGTGCCCTCGACATTTCCACATTCGATAAAATCCAATACGGCTGCGGCCAGAATATCCTCGAGGGGTGGCTCAATGTGGATGCGTTCAAAACGTACTATGCGTGGCATGCGGTTCCCGACCGGGTAAAGGCGCAGATCGTCGATGTGGAGTTGGTGCAGAGGCATCCTTTCCCGGACAACTCGTTTCGTTTCGCCTTTGCCGAGGATTTTTTGGAGCACCTCGATCAAGCGGAAGCGCTCATCTTTCTCAGTGAAGCGTACCGTTGCCTGAAATCCGGCGGCGTCCTGCGTTTGTCGTTTCCGGGACTTTCGGGCGTGTTAACGCGGCACTACCGCTCGACCGATTTCGAGGGAGCTCACCTCGGGTTTGTCGAGGCCTTTCAGACCTGGCATCACAAGCACTTTTTTTCCGCCGAGAGCTTGGAACTGGTGAGCAAGCACCTGGGGTTCTCCGGTTTTTCGATCCAGGATTTCGGACAGTCGATTTACCCGGAACTCCGAGGACTCGAAACGCGTCCGGATCAGGTCGATTTGAATTTGACGGTGGAGCTGACGCGGTAGTTTTCCGGTGGAAGGACACGAGGGGATCGAGACGGTCTCGCAACTGCGACAGGGCCCGCTCTCGCAGCGGCACCTCGTCACCGCCATGGTCTGGGCTCGAATCGAAAAATGCGCTTCCTTGAGCACAGTCCGGTCGACCGCCGACACCACGCAAAGATCGACTCCCCGTGCCTTGCAAAAAGGTTCGGAGTCCGGCCTTAAGGCCGTCGGAAAAGACGCCCCCACGACTCGTCAGGCGTGGGAAATAAGGATACGGACCGGAGAGGAGGACATGCGCGACGAGTTAAACTAATCGAAGAGCGATTCGCCCGGGGCGAGGTACTGGCGACAGGTCTCGCGGTTGAGCTGGATCCCCAGCCCGGGCGCGTCTGTCAGGAGGAGTTTTCCGTCGCGGAACAGGGGAACGTCGCGCGACACGATTTCGCCGACCCACTCCGTTTCGATCAGGTGGTATTCCACTCCGAGGAAGTTGCGGCAGGCAGCTGCGACGTGACCTGCCGCGATCGTCGCGATGGGCCCGCCGTTTCCATGCATGGCGATGGGAAGATGGTTCAGCTCCGCGTACCCGGCGATGCGCTGCAATTCGTGCATGCCGCCGCAAAACATCACGTCGGGATGTATGATGTCGCATGCATTCGCGTCGATGAACAACCGTGCCTGCTCCGCCAGAAACATCTCCCCCACGCAGATCGGGATCGGGCTCTTCGCACGCACCGCGGCACACGAGGTGGGATTGAGGATTGGGGTCGGATCCTCCAGCCAGAGGATGTTCAACGGCGCCAAGGCGGTGGCGACGCGGATCGCGTCCGGGACATTGTACTGCATGTGGCAATCCACACACAGTTCGAAATCCGGTCCCACCGCTTGGCGTACAGCCGAGAGCCGGGCGACCATTCGATTCACCTGGGCTAAAGAAACGGTGCGGTTCCATACGTCGGCAACCTTGTCCGACGCCATGAAATCGATGTCCAACTTCGCCTGGGTGAAGCCAGCGGCGACGCAGGCTTCGCCCATCTCCTTCCACGCATTCAAATCCTCGATGTTTTCCGGGGAGCTACGATCCAGATAAACGCGGATGTCATTCCGGAACCGACCGCCCAAAAGATTGTACGCCGGGATGCCCAGCGTTTTTCCCACCAGGTCGCACAGCGCCATTTCAACGCCGCTGACCGCCCACGCCACCGGTCCCCACGGTGTTGCCGTCGGGGAACAGAGGGGACACGGGATGATGCCACCTCCCATCTCGCGTTGCGGAGTGCCTTCCGGAAAGGGTGCCACCGTGCCGTAAAGGAGCTCGGAAACCAGCGCGTTGATCGCGAATGCGTCTCTCCCACGAAAATATTCGTCGATGTACGCGATACCCTGCCTGACTCCCATAAAGTCGTCGATTTCGCCAAGCCCATACTGACCGTTGTCGGCGTCCACCCGAACCACAACTTTGGCAATCTTGGATACCCCACCGCCGAGTGCATGAAAGCGGGGGCCCTTCAGGCGCATCATTCGTACTTGGGAGATTTTCATGGAGTGGAGCTTTTACTAAAATGTGCGATCGTTGCGAAAGTGGAGGTGGCTCGAATCGCACTCTGGCCGCTTCTTCGTGGTACGCCGTTC
>Ga0209181_10007676_pt1 | contig 14720 bp, 11 predicted proteins | sample MAT05_FD_187208 | JGI IMG/M metagenome (GOLD analysis project Ga0209181, IMG submission 187208) | Freshwater microbial communities from Lake Fryxell liftoff mats and glacier meltwater in Antarctica - MAT-05 (SPAdes) (version 2) | ecosystem: Environmental > Aquatic > Freshwater > Ice > Liftoff... | reverse complement strand
TGCCGTTATTGGCCCCGCTTGCCCCATTAAAAAAAGCGTTCAATTGGGTTTGTGTAGAAATAGTTTTATTGCCCGAAAATACATTACTTCCGGTTGGAACTCCGGCGCCGCAATGGTTAACGGTGATGCTAAAACTACAAGTATCGATATGATTTGCTGTGTCAATTGCCGACCAGAGAATTCGAGTTGTGCCATTGCTAAATTGTGCGTTCTCTATAGTTGTGTCGTTGTTGAAATTATTGGTAAGGCTTGCGTAAACACCTTTATTCATTAATTTTATGGGGTCAAGGTCTTTGTTCAAAACCTTGAATTTATTGCCGGCATAATTAGCGTTAACCGATTGATTGGCAATGCAATTTATTAAATCGACTGGGCGTTCTACCACAGTAATGTAAAATACACAACTGTCGGCCCATACATGCAACATGCTATCGTTAAAAATTGTATCAAAAAGATATTCATCAAGAAAGAAACCCGTATATTCGTCGTAGGCAAAAGCAACAACCCGGGTAGTACCAACGTTTAAGGGCGTTTCGTGCAATTTTATAAAACGAGCAGAAACGGTTGCTCCTGAAAATTTGTAGTAGGGGCCTCCGCCGAAGCCGCAGTAATTAAGTATTTGTGCATCAAGCATTAAGTGGGTTCCGGGGAAATACCCATGACCGTTTGTATAATCGGTATAGGTGGTTTCACCAGAATCTAACATAAAGGTATCAATGCCGGGGCAAGTAATATCAAAGCGTTTAGCATGCATGGTAATCACAAATTGATCTGTATCAGAACCACAAACATTGGTAGCGATTACGTTAATAGTCGCTGGCGTAGGATATGCGTATGCATAAAATGGCGCAAAGAGTTCTCCTGAATGAACTTCATACTCATACGGTTCATAATTATTTACATCTTGTAAATAGAATTTTATTTGTGGGTTGAGACTTCCACTGGCATTGGCACTGAAATTTACGGGGTATTTGCACAAGCCTGCTGGGGTATTTACAGAAAGATCTTGTACTGGTGTTATAACCGGAATTGAATGCACGGTGATGGTTATGTTTGCGCAGGGGGCAGCAGAAACGCAACCGCCTTCTCCATGCGCAAAATAGGTGGTGGTTACCTGAGGCGAAACGGTTATGGAAGAAGTTGTATCTAGGGCAGTTCCGCCACAAGAATTTGAGTACCACTGCCAATGCGTGGCGCTGTCGAGTTGGCCTGAAGCAATAGATAGGATTGTAGATTGATTGAGGCAAATATTCGAATAGCTTGCAGAAATAGAAGGTGCCAAGGGGGTTTTGCAATGGTTCGTATTACTTGGTGTAAATAGTTCATTACTTGACAGAGAGGAACCATTATAGCCGGCTGAAATAAACACTTTGCCATCGTTTAAAAGAGTATATGGAGCGTCGCGTTTGGTATTTAGTTTTGCCGTTGAAATCCAGGAACTGCTATTTGCATCGTAAATTTCACAGCTATCCATGTATCCTGAAATATTGTTTCCTCCAGCGTAAAGTACATTTCCATTTGCCAGTTTAGTTGCATAAAAAGAAGTACGTTTGCTATTCATGGCTCCGGTGCTGCTCCATGTTCCAGTGGAAGGGTCGTACAATTCGCAGGTTTTTAGATAAGAATTTGAACCGGATAAACCACCGGACACCAATACTTTTCCATTATTTAAAAGTACCGCAGAATGCCATACTCTTACGGTGCTCATGGAGCCTGTACTCGACCAAGTTCCATTAGAAGGATCATATAAGGCAGCAGTGGCCGTTAAATTATAACCAAAATAGGTAGTTGCACCACCTACAACGAGTACTTTTCCACTTGGTAAAAGGGTGGCAGTATGTCCCCAGATTGTAAGCGGCAAAGAACTCGTAGAAGACCAGGAACCGGTAGAGGTATCGTAAAGTTCGCATCGACTTAGGTTATAGCCGCTATGACCACCAGTAATTAATACTTTTCCATTGTTGAGCAGGGTGGCTGTATGACCATAACTGGCATAATTCATTGACCCAGTATTGCTCCAAGTGCCGCTTGAAGGATTGTAAAGTTCGCAACTGCTATGATAATATCCACCATAACCACCTGCGATAATTATTTTGCCATCGGGTAGTAAAGTGCTTGTGTGAAAGTATCGACTATTTGACATTGAACCCGTATTACTTAAAGAATTATTGACCGGATTATAAATTTCGCAAGAGGAGGTTCCGTTGTTGTGACCAGATACCGAACCTGCAATTATAATTGCCTTGCCATCGGGTAAAGTAACAACTGAATGTGTGTGGCGGGCAGTATTTAAATTGCTAGCAGATTGCCAATTTTGTGCTATAACATGGTTAAACAGAAAAACATTAACCCAGAAAATAATAGTAAGCCTGAATTTAGGTACGGTAAATAAGCTCATTTTTTTGAAGCATTTGATGTTTAAATTGTTGATTGGTGATAGGGTTGTTAGGTGCTTAATAGAAATAGGAATTATTTACAGAATAATAAAAAGAATTTTGAATTAATGATGACCTTTGTAATTAATTGATATGATTTTGCTCAACTAAATTGAATATAAATTTACCGTTTTTAATGCTCTAGCAAAAGAGTTTTTTAACTATTAGGTTTTTAGAAAATTCTGATTCTTTTAAAAAATTTCAATTTCTCTTATACAAGCCAAAACTATTCTGAATAGGTTTTTAATAAAAAGCTAAATTTTTTAGCAATAGCATGAATTTGAAAGTTTGGCATATTTTTTGAAAGATTTGTCAAATCTAAAAATAGATTGAAACTAATTTCAATTTGATAAACCTCAATAATTCATAACTCTAACTGCAAACAAAGACCGCATTATTGATTTTGATATTAATTCTTCGTTGGTATTTAGCTTATTAGATGATTCATTATGGCTGGGGCAAACTCATGGGTGAACAGTTTGGTGTTCATGACCCAAGTATTTTAGAAAAGCCTGTTAAATCGGTCGATAAATTTTATGTGGCTTGGCATTTATTTGGAATCGACCGAACATTTCACCTTGTAATTGGATGTTTGTAAATTATAGGCGCAGTATTCATTGTAATAAACCGCACGGTATTGCTCGGGGCTTTGTTTCTGTTACCAATACTTTTTCAAATTTTTTTGATAGATCTAGCATTTACAATGAATATTTTTGGCGCTGCATTGCCGGTAAGACTGGCCGGAATGATTCTAGCCGACCTCTGTATCTTGTTTTATTATAAAGCCTCAATGATAAAGGTTTGGAAACTTATCACATCAGGCACTTCAACAAGATTCAAGAACAAATGGTGGATTTGTATTCTCTTGCCTATACTGGGATTTTTAACTGATTTTGCTTTCGGTATCATTGGTTATCCGATACGTTTGCTTTTTAATCATAGTATTTAGTAGGTGAAGTTCTCAAAATAACTTTCTTTATTCTGATTAAATCGTTACAGGTTTTTCTTTAAAAGGTTGGATTGAAACTCAAAAGTTATTTTGAAAATGAAACTTTTACCAATTGTATTTAATAAATAACCAAAAGTTATTAATTAAATTTACAATGGTAAATGCCGATATAACATAATATTAGTTCTCAGGTAAGAATATTATAATTGAACTATATATTTTGAATAATCGGTATTAGTTCATTCATCAGGAAGGCTCCAAGATTTAATTTGAGACTTTTAAAGATTACCATAATTCGCTTGCTTGTTTTTATTTCTGAGAGATTTTTTTTTGCATTTACAAACCATAAAAGGTTTTAGATTAAAAATCCATTTTAAAATCTTGTTCGTTGATGCATCTTGCCATTTTAAATTCTATGCGTAATAATGATCTTCCGAAGGTCATAAAACTGGTTGTTTAAATTAAACAATAACCAAATCTAAGCGGCTCGCAATTATTTAGGTAAAAACAGTCAAGAATTAATTTTTGGTAAACCATTTTGATGTAATGGTGTTTTTTACTCAGCCTTTCAAACCCTATCTTTGCCGCCATTATGGAACGACGTGTTAGAGTTAGATTTGCGCCTAGTCCCACTGGGCCATTGCATATTGGTGGGGTTAGAACTGCGCTTTACAATTATTTATTTGCCAAAAAACATGGTGGCGATTTTTTGCTACGCATTGAAGATACCGATCAAAACCGCTTTGTGGCAGGTGCCGAAGACTATATTGTAAAAACCTTTAAATGGCTGGGCTTAACCTTTGATGAAGGTTTAACGGTTGGCGGTCCGCATGCACCTTACCGCCAAAGCGAACGACAACCCATTTACAAACAATACGCTGATCAATTGATTGCAAATGATTACGCCTATTATGCGTTTGATACCACAGATGAATTGGATCAAATGCGTGTTAGACTAGAAGCAGGTAAAATGCCTTCAAAATACGATGCTGCAAGCCGCATGGAGATGAAAAATAGTTTAACATTGAGCGCCGATGAGGTTAAAGAGCGTCTTGGAAACCATGAACCACACGTTATTCGTTTAAAGTTACCTCGAAAAGAAGAAGTTAGGTTTCATGATATTATTCGAGGTTGGGTAGTGGTTCAAACGGCCCAAATGGATGATAAGGTTTTATACAAAAGTGACGGAATGCCAACCTATCATTTGGCAAATGTAGTGGATGATTATTTGATGAAAATTACCCATGTAATTCGTGGAGAAGAATGGTTGCCGTCGGCACCTTTGCATGTTATGCTTTACCGATACTTAGGCTGGGAGGACGTGATGCCACAGTTTGCCCATTTGCCGCTTTTATTAAAGCCTGAAGGCAATGGAAAATTGAGTAAGAGAGATGGCGATAAGCTGGGATTTCCAGTATTTCCTTTGGAATGGAAGGATCCGGTAAGTGGAGAAATTTCGAGTGGTTACCGCGAATCTGGATATTTACCAGAAGCCGTTATAAACATGCTGGCATTTTTAGGCTGGCACCCGAGCGATAACCGCGAAATGTTTGGAATGCAAGATTTATTGAATGAATTTACTTTGGAACGCGTAAGTAAAAACGGTGCCAAGTTTGATTTGAATAAGGCATTATGGTTTAATCACGAGTATTTGCAATTAAAGAATAATCGCGAAATAGCAGCCGATTTATTGCCTTTTACCGAGAAAAAAGGAATTAGCACCAACATCGATTTTTTGGAAAAGGTAGTTGCGCTGATGAAGGAAAAAGTAAATTTTGGCAAGGAAATTATCGAAAAGGGAATGTATTTGTTCGAAAAGCCTACCAAATATGATGAGGTAGTTTTGGCCAAAAAGTGGAAAACTGGAGTGCCTCAGTTTTTAAATACTTACGTTCAAACCATCGACCAATTAAGTCATTATGAAGCTAGTATGCTTGAACATGCTTTTAAAAGTTTGGCTGAAGAACTTGGTCAAAATCCTGGTCAACTAATGCAGCCTTTGCGATTGGCCGTTAGCGGTGAGGCCGGTGGTCCTCCTGTTTTTGAAATGTTAGAACTTTTAGGTAAAGATGAGGTGAGTGAGCGAATTCTTAAAGCTGTGGCCGATATTCAGGTAACGCTTTAAAAAGCTATTTTTGAATAATCTCAACCGCTAATTAAATTTCCATGAAAATTGCAGCTTCAATTAAATTCGTTTTCATAATAGTTCTATTCTTCAACGCATTAGGCTCTGATGGACAAACCAAAACATTTTATATGGATTCGATACATTTAGAAAGAGGCAAAGAGACACTTGATTTTAACCGGTTTAATTCTCCGGTGTATCTTCTGAATACCGAAATCGTAAAGTCTGTATTTTTGGGAGTTTTGGATAAGGATAGTTTGTTTATGGTACTTAAGCAAGGTCTTATTAATTACAACAATAAATTTGTGCCTGTATTGCTTTATTCGATGCGGTATACGGATAAAATGTCGATAGAATTAGATTCAATTGTTGGCGACTTTCAAATGTTTTCACCACGATCTTCAACTAAATCAACAATAACGAGTGATGGCTTTGGAGAACTGTTTTTTTCAATCAAGGCAGATTCTACAACCTATCGTTTGCTGCCTCACAAGCAATCAACAGCAATTAGCAAGTACGATATTATTCATAAACTGAATGATATTACGATTGCAAAAAAAACAATAAAAAGTACCGCAACCTCTCAAACAACTGGTTTGTTGGATAATCAATTCAGCAAACCTTACAGCATTGCAGACTATAAGAAGGTCCCACTTTTTTACACTGTGAGTGTGCATCCCATTGATAATTTTCCGGAACTAAAACTGGTTTGCCTTTCTTACCGCATCGAAAAAGACAAGCCAAGTTATTACTCTTCTCCGAGTGTTTTTTTGATGCGCGGAAAAGAGGGTTCCAATCCTGGACATTCAAACGGATATTTTTTCTTTCCTTCGCCCGGTAAATCGGGTAAAATCAATATGATGCGATGCAGTAGCAGTATCTTTGTTTCTCAAAAAAATTAGATTTTTATCATGAATAAATTAATAAGTTTTATAACCCTGCTATTATCGTTGGCATCTTGTACAATTCGTTTCGACCGATTTCCTTCTAACGTAAAAGCTGATTTTCCGGAAGAACTAAGGGGTAAATATCTTTTTACCAATAGACAGGATAAAGACAGCACTTATGTAACGATAACTTCCAATTCGATTCGTTTTTCGGATAATAAAATAATGCGAAGTGGAGGCTTGTCGGATACCATTAAACTGGCCAAAGGTAAATCCTTTTATTATCTCTGTTTTGGAGATAGTGTAAAAAATAGGTTTGTTTGGGATGTTTATCCAATGAAATCGGTTGGAAAAAAACTTTACTTTTTCGCCTTGGATGCCGATTACTATAAGAAACCTATTAAGAAATATTTCCAACCCATTGCCGGCTTTGAGGATTTATTCGAAATGAATGAAACGCAACTGGATTTATTTTGTAAAAAGAAACTTAAGAACAAAACAGCTGTAAGGCTCATCAAGGTTAATCCATAGTATTTTAACGCAATTTAAGCATCGATTTTTTTGGCGAAATTTAATACTTGATGTAATATTACACCGAAATAAAAATGAATCGAATTCTGAAATATTTATTACCGGTTTCTGTTGCCTTGTTATCCGTCTATTTTGTTCTATGGTTGATGGCATCGGTTGCAGGTGTGATTACTGGTGGGTTATGGCTTGACGTTATTCGTTGGCTAGGCGAAATTTGTTTAATCGGTTACGCCCTCAAACGCCAAAATTTAACCATTTGGATTTTTACAAGTATGTTTATTGGTGCCGAGGTAGGATTGTTATTTCCCGATATCGCAACGCACGGTAAACTGCTCGGCAAGTTGTTTTTGCGAAGCATTAAAACCATTATCGCTCCATTATTATTCGGTACTTTGGTTGTTGGTATTGCTGGTCATTCCGACTTAAAACAAGTTGGTCGCATGGGTCTAAAGGCTATTTTGTATTTTGAACTCGTAACTACTATTGCCTTGTTCATAGGTTTGGCAATTGTAAACATTACGAAGCCTGGTGTAGGAATTGTAAAACCGGCTAATTTGCACGAAGAGATTATTCCGATTAGTGAAAAAACTTGGCAGGATCATGTTCTTGAAATTTTTCCGGAGAATATAGCCAAATCAGTTTCAGAAGGCTTAATTCTTCAAGTTGTTATTTTTAGTATTTTATTTGGCATTGGCCTGGCAATGGTTAATAAGGAAAAACGGAAACCAATGTTGGTTTTTTGCGAAAGCTTAAGCGAGGTTATGTTTAAGTTTACCAATATTGTAATGCTTTTTGCACCATTCGCTGTTGGTGGGGCTATTGCTTACACGGTAAGCACCATGGGAATGGATGTTTTTTTACCACTTGCAAAATTGGTTGGTTCGCTTTATCTCGGACTCATTTTGTTTGTGTTAGGCGTTTTGTTACCCATTGCCTTGTTAGTAAAAGTTCCAATTAGAAAATTTATTACGGCCATTAGCGAACCGGTAAGTATTGCTTTTGCAACGGCAAGTTCCGAATCGGCCTTACCTCGAGCAATCGAAGAAATGGAGCGTATAGGCGTTCCTCCAAAAATAGTTGGGTTTGTGTTGCCTACTGGTTACAGTTTCAATTTAGATGGCACCACCTTGTATCTTTCACTTGCCAGTGTTTTTGTGGCTCAGGTAGCTGGAATTCCTCTAACCATTGGGCAGCAAATTCTAATTTGTGTTACTTTAATGCTTACTAGCAAAGGTGTGGCAGGCGTTGCTCGCGCTAGCATTGTTATTTTGGCTGCCACAGTTAGCCAGTTTGAATTACCCATGTGGCCGGTTTATTTAATTATGGCAGTGGATGTTTTAATGGATATGGCAAGAACTGCGGTTAATGTTATTGGTAATTGTTTGGCATGCATTGTTGTTGCAAAATGGGAAGGAGAGTACGATCCTAAAGCCAATCATGAAGAAATACTTGAGGTTAAAGAGTTTTAACTCGTTTTAAGCTCGCAAAATATTTATAAAAATATATTTTATTTTATTATCCTTTTTTTAAATTGCACGTCTTATGTTTAAGAATTAAATGAATAAGCCCGGAATTTTACAACGAATTTCAGCACTGCTTGGAATTACGCCAACCGCTAAGGATATTGCCAAACAATTACGCCATCCTAAGGGTAAGCTTGGTGAAGTTGTTGCGAAAAAGATGAATGAAAGCAATGAGTTTCTTTACGATTTTACCTTAGATACTATGAAGCTTCAAAACCTTAATCGAATCATGGAAATTGGTTTTGGTAACGGCAAATTTTTTGACAAGATTTTTTCGAGGGCCAGTAATTTAAAAATATCCGGCATTGATTACTCCGAATTAATGGTACGAAGCGCCAGATTAAACAATGCCTTAGCGATTGAAGCCGGCAATCTTGAAATTTGCTATAGTAATTCAGAGGCCTTGCCATTTGATTCGAACACCTTTGATAAAATATTTTCTATTAATGTGGTTTACTTCTGGGAAAAGCCAAATGAAATTCTCGAAGAAATATACCGTGTGCTTAAGCCCGGAGGTTTGTTTTATACATCCATACGATTAAAGGATAGCATGATTAATTTGCCTTTCACCCAATTTGGATTTAAACTTTACGATGAAGCATCTTGGAAAGATCAATTACTCCAAAGTCATTTTATTTTTAATGAAGGGGCTACTGTTCTAGAGCCGGAATTTGAATTAAATGAATCCAAATTTCGACTTGAATCCATTTGTATGGTTGCGCAAAAGCCGCTTTAACTTACTCTTGTTTTATAAACTTGTTGTGGTAAACTTTACCATCTTCGGTAATCATCTGTATTGAATAAACACCATTGCTTAACCCTTCTAGACGAATCCAAGTCCTATGCAAAAATTGAGCATCTTCAGTGTAGTTTGTTACCGTTTTCTCAAGCACGGTTCTACCTAATTGATCGATAACAAGAAGTTTTGCTTCCTTAAAATTTGGTATTCCTTCGATGAAAATTTCATGGTTTGCAGGATTGGGATAAATCAAAATTTTATTTGAACTAAATTTAGAATAAATGCCTGCTTTTATCAAACTACTATCTTGTAAAATGTTTTCATCGCCGGCTTGATAATCCATATAATAAAAATAAGTAAGCATCATTTCACTGGTAGTAGCTTCGCCTAAGGTAACTATTTTTGCTGGATTGCTTGGTTGATTCGGGTTGTTTTGTGTGTTGTCGTAGGTTACTATGGATTGTATTTTGGTTCCTTTGGTGAGTCTTTGAACAAATTGAAATTTATATTCTCCTTGCCAATGAAAGTCCCAATTTTTGATGCGAATAAGCGGGATAGTATCTTTAGTTGGCGGAATTGCAAAAACCTTAGTGCTTTTGCCAATAAGATGCATGTGAGGTAAAATGGATAGAAGCGAAACATCGTAAGGAAGCGTTAACCCCTGATAAAATGTTTTTACCTGATCCTTTGCTAAGCTAAATGGACCGTTGAGAATATTATAGTGATTTAAAATTGGGGCAATATACACTTCGCGAATAGAGGGTTGTGTGTGAAAACGAATTACCACATACGAACTATCCACTTCACCTGCTGTTCCTGCGGGATAATGAATTTGTAAGATTATATTGGCCTTTTTATACAATTTAACACCGGTGCCCGACGGGAATTTTATAGGGTCAGAGCCCGGAACGTAAGGTGCAATTAATATGGAATTGTTAGAACCTGTTCCACCAAAATTTGTATAACCAGGTAGTGGATCTGCTTTATCTAAATTATTAGTAACATTCGTGGTGTCCTGAAAAACCAGGACATGGTGAACAATTTTTGAATTGCCTGGTACAATTTCTATAGCTTCTATAAATTTTGTAGAAGTAAGATTACTTGGCAAGGAAAAACAGCGATAAATATCGTCCGTACTGGCCGAAGATGTATACGTTGGAATTTTTATTTTTAAATCATATTTACCAATTTTTGAATCTTTTGAGTAAATTGGTTTTGTCGGTGCCTTTTTTAAATCACCTTGAGGCGTTCCATTATCTGCCCAACTTTTAATTGCTGCTATTTCGGATGGTTTTAGAAGACGTTCTCCGGAATAATGTCTGTAACTGGGGTCGGCTGGCCAAGGAGGCATTTCACCGGTACCAGTGGCATGACTTATCCCATGACTATTGGCAGTGGCTTCGGAATATTCCATAAGAGGAAAAGGTGCTATGCCACCATCATGATGACATTTGGTGCAATTATTATAAAGAATTGGAGCAATGTCTTCGGCCCAAGTTGGGGTTTGCGCTTGTGAAGTTGTAATGGAACTGAAACTAAGTGTTAGTGCTATTATAAATTTGTGCATGAGTCGTAATCTGTTAATTTGAAATTAAATTATGTTTTAAAGTTTTATTGTGTTTTTATATAAACTTCTTTTTACAAAGAAAGACTTCTGATTTCAAAATTCCTAAAGTTTCGTCAAACAGAATGCTAAAATTACCTTATCGAACTGTAAAAAAATGATCCTTACCGTTAATAGTCGCTTTAGCCGTTTTATCACAAGCTCCATCTGAAAAAGGGTCGTAATCAATCAGTATTTCAATGCCAGATTTGGTGTTTTTTAAACTGAGTTTTCCTTTGATAAAAGTTTGTGCGCAACCTATTTCGATTTTTTTCTTCAGAGGTGTAGTAATATTAACGGTAAAATTATCGCCATTGCGATTGGTGCCGGAAGCTGTTCCTGTAACTTCAAATACATCCCCTAAAATGCCGGGACCTGCATCAATCGATTTTGTAATTGTTCTGCTGGCAGTCCAGGCTACGGTTCCCTTAGCATTCATAGCTTTGCCATTAATGACTTCAACAGTAAATTGATTAATTTGTGTACGAGTCATTATTTTGTCGCCCGAAATCTGTGTCATTTCAGCACCGTTTCCGCTAAAGAACGCATCGTTATCCGAAATGTTTATTGTTAATCTCGAACCAATATTAAGGTAGATAGCCGATAGCGTAAAATGAATTTTTCCTGCACGGTATCTACCATCTCCGCAAAGTCTACCAAAGGGTAAGGTACTTCCAATAGGGCCAAAATCAATTTCAAATTCTTTTCCGTCACCGTCTGTAAACAAGCTATCTGTAAATTTAAGAATTGCTCCACTTGGTAAAATAGTACTACCTGCTTTTTTTAATCGGGTGTCGTTGCTTACAACATCATCCCCTAAATCAAAAGCTGAGCTAAATTCAGTTTCAACTGTTGAATTGTCTTCTGCCGAAGTAATGGTTTCGAGTGCTTCGAGTTTTTCGCGGCGGCAGCATCCAAGAACCAAAGCAGCCATTACAATAATACCTAATTTGAAAAATGATTTTTGCATAAAAAGGATATTTTAGTATTTACAAATTTAAACATGAATTGTTCATTAACGATTTCTTTTCCATTTACCTGGCACCCAAATCCAACCTTTGCGATTTTGTTTCCAATGACCTTCAACAAAATGATGACCATGCCGATGGTTTACATAATAGCCATTACGCCAGTGGTAATTGTTATTTTTCACAATCCAGTGCCCATTAATCCATTCTTGGCCTTGAGGAGGTCTGTCCACCCGAATTGTGGCTCGTGGGGCAACCGGTTTTACTTTAACAATAATTTGAGCATGACTCATAAATGTAGTCATGAAAAATAGGATGATAAGCATTGGTTTTATGATTTTCATAATACTTTTTTTAATTACCTATCCGACATCTAAATTAACAAATTTATTCCATCGATTTATTTCTATGACTCAAAAGTGACTTTATCGCCTTCCTTTTTTTTCTTTCTGAAACGGGCGTTCGCTGTTCATCAAAATAAAATCTAACGTATTTCTTTCCTTGTTTTTAAAAGTTAGATCACTCTTGGGCTTGTAATCCTTAATGTACTTAACTTTGATTGCATCTAAATCGCTTTCCCATATTTGCCGCTGCGCTGATAATTTTTCAGACAAAGATTCAAGATATAATTTGTGATTAATTAAAATAGGTTTGAGTTGCTCGCGCATTTTATTTTTTAAGCTTTTAGAATCTGTTGTTTCCCGGACATCTCCATTCAATCCTTGCTCAAGAATCTCTGCCTTTTGAAGCTTCCAATTTGAACGCAAGTTTTCGATAACGCGTTTTTCATCTTCTGATAATTCGGCTTCAAATGCCTTTCGATATTGCAGCAAAACTGGTAAAATATTTTGGCGGCTATAGATTCTAATTTCGCGTTTCAGTTCGGGGTTTTGGCGTTCCTTTTTACGCTCGTTTAAAATGCTGTCCTGCATACCGCGTTGTTCAACAGTTAAAGATTCACGATAAGTTTCGCGACGAATTTGTGCTGACGTTTTGGGCCGTTTTGATAACAGCGAATCCTTGCGAATTTCTGAGGATTTTGAAGGCTTGATTTTTATTTTCGCAAGTTCAAATTTTTTAAGTCCTTTTTGTTGGTCTTTATCTAACAAGCTTTCAATCTGCACAAGCATCGAGTCGCGCAAATGCTTTTGGAAACGTCGACTTTCGGCTCGTTCTTCCTTAATTTTGGGTATATATTCTGCAACAATAGAATCTATGATGCGTTTTTGGCTTTCCTCGGGATTAAGATATTTGTATAAATCTTTTTTAAATCCAACCGGCGATTGACGTTCCTTAACGGCTTCGATACTTTGTTTAGTAAGCCGGCCTGAAACCAAAAATCCGGCGCCGAATCCTACGCCAAAAATTGCTAGGAATATAAGTAAGGGTTTTATTCTCATATCAGTGGATTTATATAATCTAAAAGCTCGTCTTCGGTAAAATTACCAAGCCCCAACAAATGCTTGAGCGAAAGTTGCCCTTCTTGCCAGTAATAAATTCCAAAAAGCAATACAAAAGCAAAGGTGCCTGCATATAGATATCGTTTAAGTTCTAAACGGTATTTTAAAAATGTTCCTAAGATTGGATTGCTTTGATAGCGCTCCAATTTACCCATAACTCGGGTGCTGAAAAAAGGCCTGAATTCAGATTTGCCTGCACTATTGAGCAAATTTTCTAAATTGTGGTCTGTTATTTTTTTCATAGTTAAATGTTATTAATGACTTTATTTTTATAATTACTTTTCGTAACCCAATCGAATGAGTGCTTCTTTTAGTTTCTCTTGTCCCCGGCTAAGTCGCGACAAAACAGTACCTTGAGGAATTTCCAGAATTTCGGCAGTTTCGCGAGTATCGTACCCTTCAATTAACCGTAAAATTATTACGCTTCTAATTTTGATCTCAACTTTCTGTAAAGCTTTTTGAACTAAATTTACAGCGTCCCGTTTACTTTCTGAATCATTCGGGTCGGCTATCTGCATTGCTTTTTGATCTTCCTCATCTTGATTATTATTCCAAAAGATGTAGCGCAAATTGCGAAGTTTTCGGCGCTTTAATTCATTAAGGCTTAGGTTAATGGCAATTCTAGTAAGGTAGGTTTTTAATGAGGAATTGCCTTTGTATTGGTTAATATTTTGATAAAAGCGAATAAAGACTTCCTGTCCAACATCGTCGGCTTCGTCCGAATAGCCAAGCATATTAATTACGGTTGCCGCAACATTTTTTTCATACCTCTCTATTAAAAGCCTGAAGGCATTTTGATCATTCTTTTTTATTAGATCAAGGATAACCTCATCACTCAGGTTTTTCAAATGCTCGGTATTTGTATGATTAACAAAGTTTATATAAGATTTATTCCTAATATTAAATTTTTAAACTATACCTATTCTACGGGCATGAGCAGAAAGTTGTAAATGCGAGCCTCCTTCTTGTTGCCAAACTTATGTTTGCTTAGGTGTTTTTGTTTTTGATATTTTGCTTTTATTGCGGTAATATCTTCTTCCCATTTTTGATGAAAAGGTTCTAGTTCTTGTTCAATATTTTGGAGCGCTACTTGGTGGTTAACAACAATGGGTTGAAGACATATTTTTGCTTCCAGTTTAAGTTGATTGGCTCGCAGTTTTGAGGATTCATTTTTTGTTAAATCACCATTTTTTAACGATTGACGAAATGCTTGTCGTTTAGCTCTTTGATTGGCAATGTTTAGCTTTTCTGCGGTTGATAATTCCAATTCAAATAGTTTTCTTTTTTCCAACAAAACAGGTTGAGTTTGTTCTTTTCTATACTTTTTTATTTCAGCCCTAAGTTCGTTGGTATTTAAATCGGATTTTTTCTGTGCAACAATTTCTTTCCATTTTGTGAATTGTTCGGGTTTAAGAACTCCCTCCAAAGCTGTTTTTCGCTCGAGTCGCAATTTTTTTAAAAAATCCTTGTCGGGATTTTTAGAGTCTCGTATAACTTTCA
>Ga0209181_10007675_pt1 | contig 14720 bp, 10 predicted proteins | sample MAT05_FD_187208 | JGI IMG/M metagenome (GOLD analysis project Ga0209181, IMG submission 187208) | Freshwater microbial communities from Lake Fryxell liftoff mats and glacier meltwater in Antarctica - MAT-05 (SPAdes) (version 2) | ecosystem: Environmental > Aquatic > Freshwater > Ice > Liftoff... | reverse complement strand
CTCCGACCGGGGACTTGCCGCGTTTGCCGCCCGGCATCACGCTGTCGTGGTGGGCCGACCTGCTGGCCGGGCCAGACCGCACCGGCCACCGCGTCATCGACACCGACATCGCCGCCATCCTCTACACCAGCGGCTCCACCGGCAAACCCAAGGGTGTGGTGTTGAGCCACCGCAACATGGTCGCCGGCGCCAAGAGTGTTTCGTCTTACCTCGAAAACTCACCCGACGACACCTTGCTGGCCGCGCTGCCGCTGTCGTTCGATGCTGGCTTCAGCCAACTGACCACGGCCTTTCATGCCGGCGCCCGGGTGGTGTTGCTGAACTACCTGATGCCACGCGACGTGCTCAAGGCCCTGGTGCGCGAAAAGGTCACCGGCCTGACGGCGGTACCTCCCTTGTTTATCCAGCTCTCGCAGCTCGACTGGCCCGCCGAGATTGATGAACACCTGCGCTACTTTGCCAACACCGGGGGGCGCATGCCGCGCGAGACGCTGGACCTGCTGCGCCAGCGTGTACCCAAGGCCAAGCCCTTCCTGATGTACGGCCTGACCGAGGCCTTCCGCTCGACCTACCTGCCGCCCGAGGAGGTGGACCGCCGGCCGGACTCCATCGGCAAGGCGATCCCCAACGCCGAGATTCTGGTGTTGCGTGAGGACGGCAGTGAATGCGCGCCCGACGAACCCGGTGAATTGGTGCACCGCGGCGCGCTCGTCGGCCAGGGCTACTGGAACGACGCCGAGAAAACAGCCGAGCGCTACCGCCTGCTGCCCGCCGGTGTGGGGGGCCGCCAAGCTGCGCTGCAACTGCCCGAATACGCGGTGTTTTCGGGCGACACCGTGCGGCGCGATGCCGAGGGGTTTTTGTACTTCATCGGCCGGCGCGACGAGATGATCAAGACCTCCGGTTATCGGGTCAGCCCGACCGAGGTTGAAGAGGTGCTGTACGCCACCCGGCTGGTGGGTGAATGCGTGGCTTTTGGTGTCGACCATGCCACGCTGGGCCAGTCGATACAGGTGATTGCCACCCCAGCTTCCGGCACGCAGGTGCTGGATGGGGCCGCGCTGCTGGCCGAGTGCCGCAACCGCATGCCGGCCTACATGCTGCCGGCGGGGGTCGAGGCAGCGTCCGGGCCGTTGCCGCGCAACCCCAACGGCAAGATCGACCGCAAGTTGCTGGCCACCCGGTGGGTCGAACGGCAGGCGCAGCGCTGACGCTCCCGGCTTGGCGGGTGGCCTCCAGGCGACGGCGCAAGGCCAAATGCGTGGCAAGAAGCACACGCGTCAGCGTCTGGTCACGGCGTGGTGATCCGCCATAGGCAAAATCCGCAGCTTCTTGAGTCAATGCCCTCGGGCGGGAGTGTGTCAGCATGAAGATTACCGTGGTCGGAGCGGGTTACGTTGGCTTGGTCACAGGCGCTTGTCTGGCCGAGATGGGCAACCATGTGGTCTGCCTGGACATCGACCCGCGCAAGATCGAGATGCTGCAGCGTGGTGAAATCCCGATCCATGAGCCGGGATTGGACGCCGTGGTGCAACGGAACGTGGCCGCCGGCCGGCTGCAGTTCACCACCGACTCGGCTGCAGCCGTCGCCCACGGCACGCTGCAGTTCATCGGTGTCGGCACGCCGCCGGACGAAGACGGCTCGGCCGACCTGAAGTACGTGCTGGCCGCCGCCGACAACATCGGCCGCCACATGACGGACTACAAGGTGATCGTCGACAAGAGCACCGTACCGGTGGGCACCGCCGACAAGGTCCGGGCCAAGGTGCTTGAGGCGCTGGCCGCACGCGGTCTGGACATGGCGTTTGCAGTGGTCAGCAACCCCGAGTTCTTGAAGGAGGGCGCTGCGGTCGAGGATTTCATGCGGCCCGACCGCATCGTCGTGGGTTGCGACGACGAGCGCGCCAGCCTGCTGATGCGCGCGGTTTATTCACCCTTCATGCGCAACCACGACAAGCTGGTGCTGATGGATGTGCGCAGCGCCGAGTTCACCAAGTACGCGGCCAATGCGATGCTGGCCACCCGCATCAGCTTCATGAACGAGCTGGCGCTGCTGGCCGAACGGGTGGGCGCCGACATCGAATGGGTGCGCAAGGGCATCGGCACCGACCCGCGCATCGGCTCGCAGTTCTTGTATGCCGGCACCGGCTACGGTGGCTCCTGCTTCCCGAAGGACGTCAAGGCGTTGATCCACACCGGCGACGAAAACGGCGTGCCACTGGGTGTGCTGCAGGCGGTAGAGGCCGCCAATGACCGGCAGAAGCGGGTGCTGGTTGATCGTGTGGTCGAGCGTTTTGGTGACGACTTGTGCGGCCTGACCTTTGCGCTTTGGGGCTTGGCGTTCAAACCCAACACCGACGACATGCGCGACGCGCCCAGCCGGGTGATCATCCAGGCCCTGACCGAGCGCGGCGCTGCCGTCCAGGCCTATGACCCGGTGGCAACCGACGAGGCCCGGCGCGTGTTGGCCGGCACACCCCGCCTGAGTTTTGTCGACAGCCAGTCCGCCGCGCTGGCCGGTGCCGATGCCTTGCTGGTGGCCACCGAGTGGAAAGAGTTCCGCACGCCTGACTTCGACCTGATCAAAGCCACTTTGAAGCGGCCCTTGATCCTGGACGGGCGCAACCTCTACGACCCGGTGTTGATGCGGGATCTGGGGATCGAGTACGTCGGTATCGGTCGAGGGACGCCGTCGGCGATCTCGCCCGCTGCCACCCGATGAGCGCGGCGGACCACCTGATCCGTATGCCTGCCGAATCACCTTCTCCGGTTCGCCGCGCCCCTGAGCACGAACGGATGGACCAGTTTGCGGTCCGGGACGGTCAGTTGGTGTTGGGCGGCCAGACCCTGGCCTGCCTGGCCAACCGGATCGGCCAAACCCCGTTTTACGCGTACGACCGCGGCCTGCTGCGCCAGCGTGTGGCCGAGCTGCGCCAGATCCTGCCGCCCGCGCTCAAGCTGCACTACGCGATGAAGGCCAACCCCATGCCGGCCGTGGTGGGCCTGATGGCCGGGCTGGTCGACGGCATCGACGTGGCGTCTGCGGGTGAGCTGAAGGTTGCACTCGACGCTGGCGCTGACCCGGCCGAGATCAGCTTCGCCGGGCCGGGCAAGCGCGAGACCGAGCTGCGTCAGGCGGTGGCGTCCCACGTGCTGATCAACATCGAGTCGATGCGCGAGGTGGTCTTGCTGGCGCGCCTGTCGGATGAGCTGGGTCTGCCGGCGCGGGTCGCGGTGCGTGTCAACCCCGACTTCGAGCTCAAGGGATCGGGCATGAAGATGGGCGGTGGCCCCAAGCAGTTCGGGGTGGATGTCGAGCAGATGCCCGAGCTGCTGGCGCGGGTGCAGGACGGTGGCCTGGCCTTCGAGGGCTTCCATTTGTTTGCCGGATCGCAGAACCTGCGCGCCGATTCGATCTGCGAGGCCCAGCAAAAGTCCTATGCGCTGGCCCTGCGCCTGGCCGACGCCTGTGCGCAGCCGGTGCGCTTTCTCAACCTGGGCGGCGGCTTTGGCATCCCTTATTTTCCGGGCGAGAAGCGGCTGGATCTGGCGCCCATCGCCGACAACCTGGCCGGGTTGGTCGAGCGGGCGCGCACCGAGATGCCGCAGGCCGGCCTGGTGATCGAGCTGGGGCGCTACCTGGTTGGCGAGGCCGGGCTGTACGTCACCCGCATCCTGGACCGCAAGGTCTCGCGCGGCCAGGTCTATCTGGTCACCGACGGCGGGCTGAACCACCATTTGTCGGCGTCGGGCAATTTTGGCCAGGTCATCCGCAAGAATTACCCGGTGACGATCGGCAACAAGCAGGGCGCCGGGCCCCGCGAGCTTGCCTCGGTGGTCGGTCCGCTGTGTACGCCGCTGGACTTGCTGGCCGATCGCATGGACCTGCCGGTGGCCGAGCCCGGCGATCTGGTCGTGGTGTTCCAATCCGGCGCGTATGGCGCCAGTGCCAGCCCGCAAGCCTTTCTCGGCCATCCGCCTTGCATCGAGGTGCTGGTCTAGCCCGCTTGGCCGCAGGGGCTGGCGGGGCGCTGGCTTTGTCTTGGCTTGTTGACCTGAGGATTTGCCTGGTGCCACCCTGGATCCAGTCCTGCCGGCCCTGGGCCGACCTGCCGCGGTGGCCTGTCCGGGCGTCGGCTTGTGCGGGTCTGTTGTGGGCCGCGGTGTTGTTGCCTGGCTTTGCGGCGATTGTCGACAGCCCCGACACGCCAGGCGCGCTGTCGGCCGACGCCATGGTGCAGCGCGGGGCAGCGCCTTTGGCCGGCAATGCGCTCGACAAGGCGCTGACGGGCCATGGGGCCCCCGGGCAAGTCAACCTCGATCTGTTGTTGGACATGACACGGCATGACGCGGCGGCGCTGGCCTCCACCGCTTCTGTGCGGCCAGCGCTGGCAGGCCGCCCGAATCCGACGCCCTCGATGCCGTTGGCTGGGGCCTTGTTGGGCACCGAGGCCGGTCTGCCGCTGACCCAGGCCCCGCGCGCGCAGTCACCGCGCGATTGGGCGCTGCCGCCAGCCCACAGCCGCAACGGTGGCGCTGATGTCGGCATGGCCACAGTGGACGCCGGCCCGGGTGATTGGGCTGGGTCGGGCGTCGATCCCGACGCGGTGCGGGCGCCCGTCCGGCGGGTGGTGCAACTGCTGCGTGACAACCAGGGCTGGATTCTGGGCGGGGTCCTCGTGCTGGTCTTGCTGGGCATCGTGGTCAAGGTGTTTGGCCGCCGCATTTGAGCAGGCTGCACCTGCAGTGAGCACACTGAAGCGCGGCCCGGCCAGCCCTGGCGCTGCGCGCCGCCGGTCTTGCCGCTACCATGCCCGCTGACCAAATTTGCCCCGGAGACTTGGCATGATTTCTTTGAAACTCGAGGTCAACGGCCAAGCCATGGCCACCGAGGTGGCGCCCGCCACCTTGCTGATCGACCTGCTGCGCGGGCCGCTGGCGCTGACCGGCACCCACGCCGGGTGCGACACCGCGCAATGCGGCGCCTGCACCGTGCTGATCAACGGCGATGCCGTCAAGAGTTGCAGCCTGCTGGCCGTGCAAGCCCAGGGTTGCCGCATCACCACGGTCGAGGGCCTGGCGCAGGGCGACACGCTGCACCCGCTGCAGCAGGCCTTCATGGACTGCCACGGCCTGCAGTGCGGCTTTTGCACCCCCGGCATGTTGATGACGGCCGCGTGTCTGCTGGCCAAGACACCGCAGCCCAGCGAGGCCCAGATCCAGCACGCGCTGGAGGGCAACCTGTGCCGCTGCACCGGCTACGTCAACATCGTGGCGGCGGTCAAGCAGGCGGCCGGGGTGATGACCGGGGCGACGGCTGGGGCGACCGCGGGGGCCTCAGCGTGACCGCGCCGCTGAACCCCGCGCTGGATGTCGGCCGATTTGGCAGCGGCCACGCCGTGCGCCGCATCGAGGACCCGGTGCTGATCACGGGCCGCGGCCAGTTCACCGATGACGTGACGCTGCCGGGTCAGACCCACCTGGTGTTCCTGCGCAGCCCCTATGCCCATGCCCGCATCGTCGGCATCGACACGGCTGCAGCGTTGGCGCTGCCGGGGGTGCTGGCGGTCTACACCGGCGCCGACCTGGTGGCTGCAGGCGTCAAGGCCATGCCGGGCCCGCAGGCCTTCCCACGACCCAATGGCCAGCCCGGCACGTCGGCCCCGCGCCACGCCTTGGCGCCGGACCGCGTGCGCTTTGTCGGTGAGGCGGTGGCCGCCGTGGTGGCCAGCTCGATCACCGAGGCCGCCGCCGCCGCCGAGGCGGTCTGGGTCGATTACGAAGAACTGCCCGCGGTGGTCGATGCCTTTGCCGCGATGCGGCCGGGCGCGCCCCAGCTGTGCGACGACGCACCCGACAACATTGCCGCGGCCATGCGCCACGGCGACGCGGCGGCCACCGAAGCGGCTTTTGCCGCCGCGGCGCACACCGTGTCGGTCGATGTGTGCAACCAGCGCCTGGCGCCCAGCCCGATCGAGCCCCGCAGCGTCAGCGCCTTTGTCAACGCAGACGACGACCGCCTGGTGGTGCGTCTGTCCAGCCAGATGCCCACTGCCGTGCGCAGTGGTTTGGTCGATGCGCTGCCCGGGCTGACCGTGGCCGACGTGCGGGTGCTGGTCGGCGATGTCGGTGGTGGCTTCGGCATGAAAACGGGCATCTACCCCGAGGACATCGTGGTGGCTTTTGCGGCACGGCAGCTCAAGCGGCCGGTCAAATGGCGGGCCGACCGCATCGAGGAGTTCTTGGCCGCGGTGCACGGCCGCGACGTCACCAGCCGGGCCGAGATGGCGCTCGATGCCCAGGGCCGTGCGCTGGCGCTGCGGGTGCGCGGTTTTGCCAATGTGGGCGGTTATGCCACCGGCACCGGCGTGGCGATCCAGTGTCTGATCGGGCCGTGGGTATCGACCAGCATCTACGACATCCCGGTCATCGACGTGCATGTCACCGCGGTGATGACCAACACCACGCCGACCGGTGCCTACCGCGGTGCCGGCCGGCCCGAGGCGATCTACCTGACCGAGCGGCTGATGGACGCGGCCGCGCGCAAGCTGGGGCTGGACCCGGCCGAGCTGCGCCGCCGCAACATGATCCGCCCCGAGCAGATGCCCTACAAGAACCCGATGGGCCAGCTCTACGACAGCGGCAACTTCGAGCAGATCCTCGACCAGGGGCTGGCGCTGGCCGACTGGCACGGTTTTGCCGCGCGGCGTGCCGCCTCGCAGGCCCGGGGCTTGCTGCGCGGCCGCGGCATCGCCACCTTTCTGGAGTGGACCGGCGGCAACGTGATGGAAGAGCGGGTCACCGTCAACGTCACCGCCGATGGTTTTGTCGAGCTGGGCTCGGCCACCCAGGCCATGGGCCAGGGCATCGCCACCAGCTATGCGCAGTTGGCGGTGGATGTTTTTGGCGTGCCGATCGACCGCATCCGGGTGTTGCAAGGCGACACCGACCGCGCGAACGGCTTTGGCAGCGCGGGCTCACGCTCGCTGTTCACTGGCGGCTCGGCGGTGGACGTGGCGTCGCGCCGCACCATCGACGAGGCCAAGGCGCTGGCGGGCGAGGCGCTGGAAGCCCCGGCCACCGACATCGAGTACCGCGAAGGCCGCTTCAACGTGGCCGGCACCGATCTGGGCATCGGCTTGTTCGAGCTGGCAGCGCGCCAGCCGCAAGCGCGCATCCATGTCGACAGCACCAGCTCGGCCGGCGGCCCGACCTGGCCCAACGGCTGCCACATCTGCGAGGTCGAGCTCGACCCCGCCACCGGCGCGGTGACGGTGGTGGCCTATGCCTCGGTCAACGACATCGGGCGTGTTGTCAGCCCGACGATCGTGCGGGGCCAGGTCGAGGGCGGCGCGGTGCAAGGCATCGGCCAGGCGCTGTGTGAGCGGGTGGCCTACGACGCCGAGACCGGCCAGCTGCAAAGCGCGAGCTTCATGGACTACGCGATGCCGAACGCCGAGGGGTTTCTCGGATTCAAGACCGTGTTCGACACCTCGGTGCCCTGCAAGACCAACCCGCTGGGTGTCAAGGGCGTGGGTGAGCTGGGCACCATCGGCGCCACGCCGGCTGTTGTCAACGCGGTGATCGATGCACTGGACCACGCCGGCCTGGGGGCGGCCGCTGAAGCGATCCAGATGCCGGTGACGGCGGAGCGGGTGTGGCGGGCGTTGAGCTTGAAGCAGTTCGACGCGTCCCCTTACCGCGCTGCCTGAGCCGGCGGCGCCAGGCGGCCGCCGCGCAACCGGCTTTGCCGGGCCGCTGGCGGTGTGCCCCCTCGGGGGAGCCGCAGGCGCTTCGCCGGTGGGGTGGAGTGTCAAGCCGCCCGCAAACACTCCACGATCTCCAGCCGCGCCGCGCGCCAGGCCGGGATGAAGCCGCCCACCACGCCCATCGCCAACGCAAAGACCAGCGCCTGCACGGCGATTTGTGGCGTCAGCACAAACTTGAACGCCAGCTCGGCAAAGGTCTGGAAGTTGGTGGTCGACACGTTCACCGTCTGCATCACGCTGGCGGCGGCCAGGCCGAGCACGCCGCCCACGGCGGACAGCAACAGCGATTCGGCCATGAAGGCGGCCAGCACCGCGCCACGCCGAAAGCCCAGCGCCCGCAGCGTGCCGATCTCGCCGATGCGTGAGGCTACCGCCGCAAACATCGTGATCATCGCGCCCACCACCGCGCCGATCGAGAAGATCACCGCCAAGCTCAAGCCCAGGATGTTGATGAACGTGGCCAGCGCCTCGCTCTGCTCGGCATAAAACCGCACCTCGGGCTTGGCCTCCAAGGCCAGCCGAGGGTCGGCATCGATCAGGGCTTGCGTGGCCTCGAACAGGCCCGGCTCGGTCAGGCGGAAGACCACGATCGAGTAGGCCTGGCGCCGGAAGGCCTGCAGCATCTGCTCGGCGTCGCCCCAGATTTCGGAGTCGAAGCCGCTGCGGCCGGCGTCGATACGGCCGACGATCAGCCATTCTCGGCCGGCAAAGCGCAGCGATGCGCCGATGTCGATGCCTGCAAAACCGGCCGCTGTGGCCTGGCCGACGACGATCTCGGAGGTGCCGGGGCGAAACATCCGGCCTTCGACGATCCGCGCGCCCGGGCGCAACTGCAAGCCCAGCTCGGACGTGCCACGCACCGTCACGTTGCTGGGCTTGCCATTGCTGCGCTTGGGCAGGCTGATCAGCACCACCGGCTCGGCGCTGATCAGCGGGCGGCCCTGCGCGTCGGCGGCGACGCCGGGCAGGGTGGACAGGATGTTGGCCTGGCGGCGTTCGATGCCGCTGTTGATCTCGGCATTGGCGCCCTTGCGCAGCACCATCACGTTGTCGGGCTGGCCGGTGGCCACCAGGGTCGAGCGGATGCCCTCGCTCATCATCAGCACGGTGGCAAAGACATAAACCACCAGCGCCATGCCGCCGGCCGTCAGCGCGGTGGTGACGCGCCGCACCCAGAGGTTGCGGGCGATGTAGCTGAAGGGGACGGCAGCCATGGTGGGTGCTCAGCCGACGTGGCGCAGGCCGGCCACGATGTCGATGCGGCTCATGCGCCAGGCCGGCCAGGCGGCGGCCACAGCGCCCACGCCCAGGGCCGCTGCCAACTGCAGCGCCATCGTCAACGTGGAGACCTGGAAAACCGGAAACAGCGTGCCCACCGCACTGCGGAAGGCGGCGGCCAGCGGGATTGTCAGCAGCAGGCCCGCGACACCGCCGATGGCGGCGATCAGCAGGCTCTCGCCAAACAGCAGCCGCACGACGAAGCCGGGCGAAAACCCCAGCGCCTTGAGCGTGGCGTACTCGGCCAGGCGCTCGCGCGCGGTCATCGTCATGGTGTTGGCCATCACCGCCATGATGATCATCACGATGATCAGGCTGACGGCCTGCACCGCCACCAGGATGGCCTCGCTCATCGAGACAAAACTGAGCTGGAACGCGGCCTCGGTCTCGGTCATGGTCTCGGCCAGCGAGTTGGCGAACAGCTTGTCCACCCGCTGGCTGACCATCGCCGCGTTGTTGGGCTCGTCGATGCCCAGGATGTAGACGCCCACCGCGTCGGCCCGCCCCGGTGCGCGCTGGCGCACCGACTCGTTGAGGTAGCTCCAGTGCATCAGCAACTGGCTCTCGTCGGTCTTGGCGTCGGCACCGTCCCAGATGGCGCGCAGCGTGAAGGTCCAGGTGCCGGGGTAGATGGTGCCGCGCAGCGGGATGGGGTCGCCCAGCTTCCAGCCGAACTTGTCCGCCAGCTTGCGGCCGACCAGCACGCCCTGGCGGTCGCGCAGGAAGGCCAGTTTTTGCGCCTCGTCAATTTTGTACTCGGGGTACAGCGGCAGGTAGGTGGCCGGGTCCACCGCAAATTGCGGGAAGAAGTTGCGCTCGGTGATGTAGACGCCGCCAAACCAGTTCGACCAGCTGACCTGGGTCACGCCCTCCACCGCGCGCAGGCGCTGGATGTAGTTCAACGGCAGCGCAAAGGTCAGCGAGATGTTGCTGCGGGTGATCAGCCGGGTGCTGGAGCTGCCTTCGACGCCGGCATACCAGGCGTCGACGATGGTGCGCAGCAGCCCGAAGGCGCTGATCGCCACCACCAGCCCGACCATCGTCAGCAGCGTGCGCAGCTTGTGGCGGAAGGCGTTTTTCAGCAACAGGCGGAACATGAACATGTTCAGGCCCCGCGGATTGTTTCGGGCACTTCGTCCACCAGCACGCCTTTTTCCAGGTGCACCATGCGGCCGGCGCGGGCGGCGGCCTTGGGGTCGTGGGTGACCATCACGATGGTCTTGCCCAGCTCGTGCACCAGTTGGTCCAGTAGCGACAGCACCTCCTCGCCGGTGGTGCGGTCCAGGTCGCCGGTGGGCTCGTCGGCAACGATCAGTACCGGGTCGGTCACCAGCGCACGCGCAATCGCCACCCGCTGCTGCTGGCCGCCGGACAGCTCGCTGGGGTAGTGGTCGGCCCGGTCGGTCAAGCCCACCAGGCCCAGCATGGCGGCCACCCGGTCGTGCCGCTCGCGCGACGACAGGTTGGTCAAGAGCAGCGGCAACTCGACGTTGTCGAAGGCCGACAGCACCGGCAGCAGGTTGTAGAACTGGAAGATGAAACCGACGTTGGCGGCACGCCAGTCGGCGAGTTCGCCCTCGCTCAGGCCCGCGATGTCGACCCCGTCGATCGCTATGGTGCCGGCGCTCGGCTTGTCGATGCCGGCGATCAGGTTCAGCAGCGTGCTCTTGCCCGAGCCGCTGGGGCCCATCAGCGCGATGAACTCGCCGCGGGCCACTTCCAGGTCGATGTCGAGCAGTACCGGAATAGCCTGGCCGCCCCGCACATAGCCCTTGCTGAGGTGGCTGATGCGGATCAGCGCCGTCATTTGGCCGTCACCGTGACCTTGAGGCCTGCCTTCAGCGCGTCGGCCGGGCTCAGCACCACCCGTTCGCCGGGCTTCAAGGCGCCGCCCACCTCCTGCAGGTCACCGATCTTGCGGCCCAGCGTCACCGGCACGGCCTCGACGCTGTCGCCCACCAGCCGGAAAACCAGTTGCTTGCCGTCGCGCGCAGCAATCGCCTTGGGGTTGACGGCGATCACCGGCTTCTGGTCCTCGGCGCTGGCCGGCCGGGTCAGGAAGCTGACCTTGGCGCTCATCTCGGGCAGGATGCGGGGGTCCAGTGCCTCGAAGCGGATCTTGGTCATCACCGTGGCCTTGGCCCGGTCCACCGTGGGCACGATGCGCGACACGTTGCCGCGGAACCGCATCTCGGGCAGTGCGTCCAGCGTGATCTCCACCGGCTGCTCGGGCTTGATGCGGGCCACGTTGCTTTCGGACACATCGGCCTCGACCTCCAGCGTGCGCATGTCGGCCATCGTCACCACCGCGCCCGAGGTGCCGCTGGCGCTGGAAAACGGCGTGATCATGTCGCCCACGTTGGCGTTCTTGATCAGCACCACACCATCAAACGGCGCCCGGATCTCGGTATTGGTCTGGTTGACCTGCTGCAAACGCACCTGCGCCTGGCTCAGGCCGATGCCGGCCTGGGCTGCAGCCACCGTGGCCTGCTGGCTGGCCAGCACCGAGCGTGCCACTGCCACCCGGCGCAGCGCGCCGTCCACCGCCTGCGGCGAGATGAAGCCCTGGGCGGCCAGGTCCTGCTGGCGTTTGAGCTCCACCTGGGCGTTGTCCAGTTCGGCCCGGCCCTGGCCCAGCGCGGCCTCGGCTTGCGCCTTGCCCGCCTGGGCCTGCAACACGCCCGACTGGCTGGCGGCCACGGCCGCCTGCACGTCGCTGGCGTCGAGCCGGCCGATCAGGTCGCCCTGCTTGACCACGCTGCCCTCGCGCACCCGCAACTCGATCAATCGGCCGGTGCCCTTGCTGGCCACTGCCGCGCGGCGCTGCGCCACCACGTAGCCCGACGCGGTCAGGTCGGCGTACTGTTGCGACGGGTAGGCCGCCAGCACCGCACTGACCTGCACCTCGGTCTTGCGCGGCACCAGCAGCGCGGCGGCGGCGCCGGCGACCAGCAGCGCGCCCAGCACCCAGGGCCAGCGGCGCCGCCGGCGCTTGAGCGCTGCGCCGCGGTCGATCTTGAGCCCGGACAGCGTGCCGGCGGGTCGGATGGCCGCGGCAGCAGCGGGTGTTGCGGGTGCAGTCGCCGGTGCAGTGGCGGGTGCAATGGCGGGTGCAATGGCGGGAGGCAGGTCGGGCGCGTCGGCCATGGGGTGGGATGCGGTGATGCCGCGGCAGGCGAAGCCGCGAGCATGCCACGATCTTGTGGCCGGGCGCTGCGTCAGCGGGCCAAAGTGGCCGGCGGCGGACGGGCATCGGCCTGGCGCCACACCACTTTGCGCGCAAACCGCCCCCAAGGCGCACCGTCGCGCAGCGCTTGTGCAAAGCCTGCACCGTCTTCGATCCAGGTGCCGCCCAGCACCGTCACGCCGCGGGCCCACAGCGGCTCGGGCAGGCAAGCCGCGCCCGGCCCGATCATGGCGACGGTGTGGGCGTGCCGGCAGTGCTGCAGCACGGTATCGAGCGTGTCGTTGAGCAGCACGGTGCTGGTCAGCAACACCTTGCTGCAGCGGTGCAAGGCCGCGGGGTCCAGTGTGACGTGCAGGTCCGGGTAGGCCGGCAGCAGGTCGGCGCGCAGCTCCAGCACGGTCAGGTGGGCGCCGCAGGCCGCCACCTGCTTGAGCAGCGGCGGGAACAGGCCGACCATGCCGATGTGCTCGCCGGGCTGCGGGTCCAGGCCGGCGATCGAATCCGGGGCGTCGGGCGGCACCCGCCCTTCGCGGTCCAGGATGTGCCGGCTCAACGCGTTGACGGCGGCAAAGCCCAGTGCACGCTCGGCGCCCTGGCCGTCGCGCCAGCGCCGCGCCAGGGCCAGGGCGTCGCTGCCCAGCACTGCCGGGTGGCCCAGGGTGCTGCCCCCCGTGCCAGCGTGGCCGGCCAACGCCGCCAGCGTGTCGTCCAGCAGCAGGTAGCTCAGGCCCAGCGCGCCGCTGTCGAGCTCGACTGCGCCGAATTCGCCGTCCTTGCTGCCGCTGCCCGGCCACGGCGGCAGGTGCACCGCCCGGACGCGCGGCACCGGCCCATCCCCCAGGCGTTGTTCGATCAAGCTCAGCAGTTCATCGGCCAGTGTCATGCGCGGCATCATGCCGCCAGCGCGGGGGCGTCGGGCTTGCGCCAGGTCAGCGCCCGGGCGACCGTGCAGCCGGCCGTGCACCCGGCCGGGCTTGAAAGCCGGGGGCTTGGCCCCAAAATGCCGGCGGCATGCCTGAAACGCGCCCGGCTGTCCGCTGACGCGCGTTGGGCCACCCCCCGAACAACTCCTTGAGCGACCGCCACCATGACCAAGCAAACCCACGCCTTCCAGGCCGAAGTCAAACAGATCCTGCACCTCGTCACCCACTCGCTGTACTCCAACAAGGAGATCTTCGTGCGCGAACTGGTGTCCAACGCGTCGGACGCCTGCGACAAGCTGCGCTTCGAGGCGCTGGACAACAACGCGCTCTACGAGGGCCAGACCGACCTGGAAGTGCGGGTGTTTTTCGACGCCGAGGCCAAGACCCTGACGGTCCGCGACAACGGCATCGGCATGAGCGCCGAAGAGGCCGCCTCGCACCTGGGCACCATCGCCAAGAGCGGCACGCGCGAGTTCATGGCCAGGCTCGAAGGCGACCAGAAAAAGGACGCCAACCTGATCGGCCAGTTCGGCGTGGGCTTTTACTCCGGCTTCATCGTGGCCGACCGCATCACCGTAGAAACCCGCCGTGCCGGTGCGCCCGAGACCGAAGGCGTGCGCTGGACCAGCGAGGGCACCGGCGAGTACGAGCTGGAGAGCATCACCCGCGCCACCCGCGGCACCGACGTCACCCTGCACCTGCGGGACGAGGAGAGCGAGTTCCTGTCGACCTGGAAGCTCAAGTCCATCATCAGCAAGTACAGCGACCACATCTCGCTGCCGATCCTGATGCAAAAGGAGGAGTGGGACTCTGAGGCGTCCAAGCAGGTCAAGAAAGACGAGTGGGAGACGGTGAACAAGGCGGCCGCGCTCTGGGCCCGGTCCAAGAGCGAGGTCACCGACGCCGAGTACCAGGATTTTTACAAGCAGATCAGCTACGACTCCGACGCGCCGCTGGCCTACACCCACAACCGGGTCGAGGGCCGCAGCGAGTACACCCAGTTGCTGTATGTGCCGGCCAAGGCGCCGATGGACATGTGGAACCGCGACAAGCGCGGCGGCGTCAAGCTCTACGTCAAACGTGTGTTCATCATGGACGACGCCGAGGCGCTGATGCCGGTGTACCTGCGGTTTGTCAAGGGCGTGATCGACTCGGCCGACCTGCCGCTCAACGTCAGCCGCGAGCTGCTGCAGGAGAGCCGTGACGTCAAGGCGATCCGCGAGGGCTCGACCAAGCGGGTGCTGGGCATGCTGGAATCGCTGGCCGACAGTGACTCGTCGGAGGACAAGGCCAAGTACCTGAAATTCTGGGGCGAGTTTGGCGCCGTGCTCAAAGAGGGCATCGGCGAGGACCACGCCAACCGCGAGCGCCTGGCCAAATTGTTCCGCTTTGCGTCCACCCACGCCGACGAGGGCGTGTCGCTGGCTGACTACGTTGCGCGCATGAAAGAGGGCCAGGAGGCGATCTACGTGATCGCCGCCGACACGCTGGCCGCCGCCAAGTCAAGCCCGCAGCTCGAGATCTTCAAGAAAAAGGGCATCGAGGTGCTGTTGCTCATCGACC
>Ga0209181_10007673_pt1 | contig 14720 bp, 10 predicted proteins | sample MAT05_FD_187208 | JGI IMG/M metagenome (GOLD analysis project Ga0209181, IMG submission 187208) | Freshwater microbial communities from Lake Fryxell liftoff mats and glacier meltwater in Antarctica - MAT-05 (SPAdes) (version 2) | ecosystem: Environmental > Aquatic > Freshwater > Ice > Liftoff... | reverse complement strand
GTCCGCCTGCTCAAGACCAGCTGGCGCGCTTCACTCGCCGCGCTCGGCACGGGCACCGCCGGCTCTTTCCTCACCTCGGGCTATCAGATCGCGCTCCTCTGGCTCGGCGCCGGTCTCGTGCTCCACGCAGACCTGACCCCCGGCCAGCTCATGTCGGGTTACACGCTCGCCGGCTACCTCACCGGCCCGATCACGGCTTTGCTCGGACTCAACGGCGCGATCCAGGAAACCCTCGTCGCCACCGACCGGCTCTTCGAGATCATGGACCTCGAACTTGAGTCGGACCGCGGCACGATCGCGTTCGCTCCGGACCAACCGGGGGATCTTCGCTTCGAAGGGGTCACCTTCAAGCACGCGGGCCGCCTGGCTACGTTACACGACCTTACCCTCACAGTGCCCGCCGCCCGGATCACAGTCATCACCGGCCCGTCCGGCTGCGGAAAAAGTACCCTCCTCGCACTCGTGCAGCGTCTCTATCTGCCGGAGCACGGCCGCATTCTGCTGGGCGATATTGATCTGAACTATTTCCAGCTCGGGACCTTGCGCCGCCATCTCGCGGTTGTGCCGCAGCAAACGCACCTGCTTTCCGGCACCGTGCTGGAGAATCTCGCGCCCGGAGACGCCCAACCAGATCTCCCGCGCCTCCTAAAACTCTGCCGCGAGGTGGGGGCCCTCGAATTTATCGAACAGCTCCCGCAAAATTTCCTCACCCATCTCGCAGAAAACGGCGGCAACCTGTCCGGTGGCCAGCGCCAACGTCTGGCCCTCGTCCGGGCGCTCTACCTCGACGCTCCCTTCCTGCTCCTCGACGAGCCCACGTCCGCTCTCGATGTTGTGGCGGAGGATGCATTCATCCGCCTGCTCCAGACGCTACGCGATCACGGCAAGACGATCTTAATCGCCGCCCACAACGCCCGCCTCATCGCCACCGCCGATTGCGTCGTGCGGATGGAAGCGGGTCGGGTGATTACGCAAAACTTTCCGACCACACAAGCCGCCTGACCATCCCGGCGAAATACAGGTCGGGCTTTACGCCCGATGTCCAACCTTCCATCGTCGGCGACTCACCCCGCGGAAAACCAACCCAACCCGGTTTGAGCACCCAACTCGAAGCGCCCAGCCTAAGGCTCTAGGACTCGTACCTTTCCTTGGTGGAGGAATTTCGCCTGCGCGGAGAGCCCCTCATTCCATTTCCACTGAGGTTTCCGACGGATGACTTCCCGGCCTTCCTCGACAAGCTGGTAAAGTGTACCCAGGGATCGGAGGTTCCCAAGGGATTCGTGGCGCACGAAACCTTCTGGCTCGTGGCAGACGGGGTAGACGTCGTGGGGGTTTCGAATCTGCGCTACTCCCTGACGGACAACCTGAGAAAAGACGGAGGGCACATTGGTTATGGGATCCGGCCTCCGCGAGGCGGCGGGGTTATCCATCCTCATCCTCAGGGAGACCTTGCGGAAGGCGCGGGAGCAGGGAATTTCGCGCGCGCGCGAGCTAGGGTCACCTGTTTTCAGCCCCTGCGGGTGCGCCCAATCGCGCATTCAGGGAGAAGCACGGAGCCACCTCAGCGCCGGGGCTAATTCGTCCCGCCAGGGGGCGGGGTCATGTCCGCCGGAGTATTTGTGCGAGGAGCAGGAAATCGTCGGCGGCAGCTTCCTCGTCTTGTCTGACCGCCTTGGGGCGCCGGGGAGGCGGGCGCCCGGCATCAGCTTTTCGGTCCCCGACTTACTTCGACGGATCGAGCACGACCTTGATGCAGCCGTCCTCTTTCCTGGCGAAGGTGGCGTAGGCTTCGGGGGCAGACGTGAGAGGCAGACGATGGGTGATCACAAAGGAGGGATCGATTTTCTTGTCTTCGATCAGTTGCAGCAGGGGCTTGAGGTAGCGCTGCACATGCGTCTGACCGGCCTTGATTGTCACGCCTTTGCCGAAGATCGCCCCAAAGGGCACCTTGTCGATGAAACCGGCGTACACGCCCGGGACGGACAACGTGCCGCCCGTGCGCACGGCCCGCATGGCCTGCCGCAGGACGTAGGGGCGGTCATTCTCGAGCCGCAGGGTTTGCTTGATGTTATCGTAGGCCGAGCCGTGGGCCTCCATGCCAACAGCATCGATGGCGCCGTCCGGTCCCCGGCCGCCGGTCAGTTGCTCCAGCTGTTCCTGGACTTGATCACCGGATTGAATCGCGATGGCCCCGGCCTTCGCCGCCATCGCGAGGCGCTCGGGTACGTCGTCGATTGCGATCACCTTGGCCGCACCGAGCAGGAATGCGCTCCGGATGGCAAACTGGCCGACCGGCCCGCAGCCCCAGACCGCGATGACGGAGCGGCCCGGCACGATGCCGCAGTTGTCCGCCGCCATGTACCCGGTGGGAAAAATATCTGACAGGAACAGGACTTGGTCGTCCCGCAGGTTGCTGGCGACTTTGACCGGACCGACGTCGGCAAAGGGCACCCGCGCGTACTGCGCCTGGCCGCCGGCATAGCCACCCATCATGTGGGAATAGCCGTAGAGGGCTGCGCCCCCGTGGCCATACAATGCCTCGACCACCGGCGGAGTGGGGTTGGTATTATCGCAACCGGCAAACTCCTGGCGCCGGCAGTGAATGCATCCGCCACAGGCGATGGTAAAGGGTACGACGACGCGATCGCCGACCTTGGTCTTCTTGACCCCGCGGCCGACTTCTACGACTTCGCCCATGAATTCATGGCCGAGAATGTCGCCCGTTTCCATGGTCGGCACATATCCGTCGTACAGGTGAACGTCAGAGCCGCAGATGGCGGTCGACGTGATCTTGATGATGCAGTCCTTCGGATTCAGAATCTTCGGGTCGTCCACGGTCTGGACTTCGATCTTTTTTTTGCCTGACCAGGTAACTGCTTTCATTTCTTGCCTTTCGATTTCTGGGGCTCGCCGACGGGTTGACCGTCAATGGTTGGGATTTCGCCCGCTTCCAGCAGGGCTTTCAGCCGCCGGAGCGCGCCCGCGACCCGCTGGTCGGGACTGGCTTTTTTAAATTTGCCCAGGGCTTTGCCCAATCCGCCTTCCAATGATTTGTGGCGGATCGTCAGCGTGGCCTCAGTCCCTTCGTCTCCTGGAGCCGGAATCAAGATGAGAGTGCCCTGATAGTGGGAGTCGCCGGGCTCGGTCTCCCAGGAAATGGACCGGCCCGCCCGCGCCTCGCGAATGCGCACCACTGTCGGCGGGCCGTCGGCGACGGAAACCGTGATACTTTTCTTGGACACCGCCGTGACAGTGACTTGTTCGCCGATCAACAGCGGGAGGTTTTCGACTTCGAGGCAGAACTCGTACACTCGCTCGGCGGGGACACAAATGGTCCGCGAGTGGATGATGGAATCGGGTGAATTGGTCGGGAGCGTTTCCGGCGACATTTTAGCGAGAGAAGGCATAAAGCCGGATAGTCCCCGCAGCCGGGCTCCCGTTCCCCCGCTCTTGCAGATAGTCGGACCCCGAGGGGCAATTTCATCGCGCAGTGCGCCCGCCACCGCCGCCCGACCATGCAGAATGCGCAGATGCCGCGTGCCGCGGGGTGATTCAGTGCGTTAGGCGCGCGAGACTCGTTCCTCGTCCGACCAGAATCTCCTCCACCCACCGACGGTGCGGGCCGGACAAGATAACGACGTCAAGCTCCGCGAAGGGAACCCACACGAGCCCGGTCGTGAGTTGCCCGCGGGGAGCGGGAACCGCGAGGATCGACTCGGTGATTTGATAGCGGGTGATCCCGCGGCGCTTTTTCGCGAGGAGTTTTCCAGCTCCGACCGTCGCCGGGGCCAGACCCACCTGCTCTGCCGTCGGTAGCTCGTGCATATTGGCAAAGCGTCGCGCGGTTTTCGCGGAGAGGTGGAGGAGGAGGGACCCCTTGCGCTCGCACCACACGCGCGTGACCGCGACGTGCTCCATCCTCTTTGCCGCGAGGTTCGGATAACTCTCCGGGTCGCCGCGCTGGCCTGCGGTGCAGAACTGGAGGACGGGACAGATCGTGCAGAGCGGGTTCTGGCGAAAACAGACGGTGGCGCCGAGTTCCATCATCGCCTGGTTGTGGTCCCCGGGGTTTTGCGCGGGCAGGAGTGAGGTCGCGAAGGGGGCGAAGGCCTTCGACGCGCTCGCGGAATCGCGGTGCAAAGTGGCGTCGGCCGTCAGGCGCGAGAGGATGCGGACGACATTGCCGTCCACGCATGCGGCCGGCGCCCCGAACGAGATGCTCGTGATGGCCGCGGCGGTATACGGCCCCACGCCGGGCAGCTCCCGCCACTCGGCGGTGGTGCGCGGCGGGACCGGGAGGTCCGCGATGGCCTGAGCAAGTTTGTGCAGGTTGCGGGCGCGCGAATAGTAGCCGAGGCCTTCCCAGAGTTTCAGCACGCGGGCCTCAGTCGCGGCGGCGAGCGCGGCGAAATTCGGGAACTCCACCAGCCAGCGGGCGAGGTAGGGGAGGACAGTTTTCACCTGCGTCTGCTGCAGCATGAACTCGCTCACGACCGTCTGGTAGAGCGAAGGGTCCTGCCGCCAGGGCAGCGGACGGGCATGGATGCGATACCAGGCGAGGAGTGTCCGCTGGAATGCGGACTTGGCGGCGGGAAGCGCAGAGCGGGACTTCGGAGCAAATGCTTCGGAATTTTTTACCACGGATTTCACGGAATGACACGGATCAGAATTTCTGAATCCGGATTGGAGGGATTGATCCGTGTTAACCTGTGAAATTCGCGATCAAGAAGTTTGGATAATCTCGGCATAGGAGGGAGCCACGAAGAGGCACGAAAAGGCACATAAACGGGCCGGGATAAAGGCTGACGTAATTTTTCGTGTGTTTTTAGGGCTTTTTGTGGCCAACTCTCCCAATGCCCAAGAAACCGGCCCCCGATCCAGAGGCGCCCAAGAAGATCGCGTCCTACACGGCCAAGCTGGATGACACCCAGATGGAAAAGTTGCGCGCGATCTGCGAGGCGCGGCACTGGGAGCCGTTTGACGTCGCCTACACCCGCTTCGCGTTCAAGTCCGACGCCGCCCGGATCAACATTTGTGCCTACACCAGCGGCAAGGCCGTAATCGCCGGCAAGGGTACGGAGGAATTTGTCACGATGACCCTCGAACCCGAGGTCACCGGCGCGGCGAAGCTGGGCTACGACGACGTGCTGCATCCCGACTGGTATGAGTCCCACGCGGGCCTCGACGAGAGCGGCAAGGGCGACTTTTTCGGACCGATCATCGCGGCGACGGTGATCGCCGACCGTTCCATGATCGAGACGTGGATCAAGGCCGGGGTGAAGGATTCCAAGGCAATCGCGGAGTCGCAGATCATCAAGCTGGACAAGCTCATTCGCGAGACGAAGGGCGTCGTGGTGCGCACGCGGTTCGCCGGCATGCCGCGGTACAACGAGCTCATGGGGCGTCCGCGGGCGAACCTGAACCTGCTGCTGGCGTGGATGCACGCGTCGGCGCTGGAAGAGGCGCTCACCGTGAAGCGCGTGCCCTGGGGGCTGCTCGACCAGTTCACCAAGCAACCGCTCGTGCAAAGGGAGCTGGCGAAGAAGGGGGTGAAGGACTTCGACCTGCGGATGCGCACCCATGCGGAAGAGGATCCGGTGGTTGCGGCGGCGTCGGTGGTCGCGCGCGCGGAGTTCGTACGGCAGATGCACCTGCTCTCGAAGAAATTCGGCGCGAAGCTGCAGAAGGGCGCCGGCCCGCTGGTGAAGGTGCAGGCCGCCGAGATCATTGCGAGGTTTGGCACGCGGGCGCTGGGCGAGTTTGCGAAGCTGCATTTCCGCACGGCGTACGAGGTGGTTTCGGCCGCGGGCAAGCTCGACGAGCTCCCGCTCAAGCCGCCCGGCCCCAAGATGGAGTGGCGGGGCTGAGGCTACGCTTGATGTAGGTCGGGCTTTACGCCCGATATCTGCGTTGGATCCTTAACCACGATGGACACGAAGGTCAGGCCGCTGAATTTTAAAGAGGGAAGCCCCGAAGCCGGGAGTCCGAGCAGCCGAGATCACCGCGAAGTTTGGCGCGCGGGTGCTGGGCGAGTTTGCGAAGCTGCATTTCCGCACGGCGTACGAGGTGGTTTCGGCCGCGGGCAAGCTCGACGAGCTCCCGCTCAAGCCGCCCGGGCCCCAAGATGGAGTGGAGGGGCTGAGGCCATGCTTGATGTACATCGGGCTTTACCCCCGATATCCGCGGTGAATCCTGAACCACGAAGGCCGCGAAGCTCAGGCGGCCGAATTTGAAGAGGGAAGCCATGAGCCGGGAGTATGAGCAGGACAAATTGGCCACGGTTGGACCGATTTCGTGGTTTCTTGGCTTCCCGCTTTTTGCTCTGCGTCAGCCGGGCTTGGGTTGCCGGGACGTTTACGCACGACAATGGCCCGCATGTCGGGGATATACCCCGATCTACGTTGCGCACGCGTGAAGCCAGAACCGAAACAGACCGCAAACCAACCGAAGGCACGCTTGACCCGCTATCCCACAGATTCAGCTTCCTCCCATGTCTAAGGCGGCCAAAAAGAAGCATTTAGCCGGTAAATCGGCGTCGTCCATTGAGGCGATGAAATCACGGCAAGCGGGGCAGAGCCAGCTGCGCAGGGACAATATCTGGGAAGGGTGCGCACAGGCCCTTGCAGTTCATGCGTGGCGGCCGATTCACGGTGCAACGTGAGGCTGAAGTCGCATATTTCGTGAGCCATGGCGAAACGCCGGCAGCTCCGTGGGTTTGACCTGAAGCAGATCGAGGGTGTCGTTGGCTTGATCGGGGTCGACGAGGCCGGACGGGGCGCTCTGGCGGGGCCGGTGGTCGCGGGAGCGGTCCTCGTCAGCCGGGAATTTCTCGAGGGGCGCTGGGCCACGAGCAAGGCCGGACGCGTCAACGACTCGAAGCAGCTGATGCCGGCCGAGCGCGAGGAGTTGTGGGCGGAATTTGAAATCCTCGTCGCGCAGGGGCAGATCCACGCGAACTTCGGCGTGGCCGACGTCGGCGAGATCGAGCAATTCAACATCCTGGGTGCGACGAAGCTCGCGATGCGCCGTGCGATTGCGGGCATCTATCCGCCGGAGGCGTTTGAGCAGAAGACGGAGCCCGACTTGTTTGCGTCGGCCGAGCAGATCTCGGCGTTCCAGCCGACGGTGTCGGCGCGCATCGTGGTGGACGGCCTGTCGCTGCGGAATTTCCCGTATCCGCACACGGGCATCGTGAGTGGCGACGCACGTTCGCTGTGCATCGCGATGGCGAGCATCATTGCGAAGGTGACGCGCGACCGGCTGATGAACGAACTCGACAGCCAGTATCCCGGCTACGGTTTTGCGCAGCACAAGGGCTACGGCACGGAGGAGCACCGGGAGGCGGTGTTGAAGCGCGGCCGCTGCCGGGAGCACCGCGACCTGTTTTTGCGGAAGCTGTTCGCGGCGCACGTGGACCCGGCGCAGATGGAGTTTCTCTGAGACACAAGAGAACAAATCGAAGCTAGTGCCCGCATTAGTTAGCCCTATATTCGGCGTGCCAGATGAAAACTCTTAATGGCCGAGTTGGCAGCGGCAAGGGCGACTTCGCCCAGTGGATTGCGAAACTCGGCGACCACTATGAACGCAAGACCGGGTTGCGGTTATTTCCCGGGACATTGAATGTGCATCTGGATGAAGAATATCGGGTACCGACTGAGTGCATCCGTCTTGAAGGGGCCGAGTATGGCGGAAACGTAAGTGTGATTTGGTGCCCTGTTTGGTCTTTGGGCGGAGAGCGTTCATTTTGCGGACGGAAGCGAATGAAGCGGGGAAAGGAGATCATCCTCGTAGTGTCGTAGAGATCGCTACCGACGTTAATTTACGCAATGCGTTTGGCCTGGTCGACGGAAGTGTCGTTGCTATTGAGGTCGACTGAACCAGAGCTGAAGAGATCCTGACACGGCTGATATTTTAAAACGTCACTTCCTCACCGCATGTCCGATCCCGCCTACGCCCACATCTACAACTTCCGCGCGGTAGACGAGGCGCTGATCACGTCGGGCCAGCCGACCGTGCCGCAGCTGCAGAGCGTGGCCGAGGCGGGATTCAAGGCGGTCATCAACCTGGCCCTGCACGACCAGCCACGCTACTCGCTGCCTGACGAACCGGGCACCGTGGCTGCGCTCGGGATGGCGTATGTGCACATCCCCGTGCAATTCGAGACGCCGACGGAGGCGAACCTGCTGGCGTTTTTCGACGCGATGGAGGCCCACCGCGGCGAAAAGCTCCTGGTGCACTGCGCAGCCAACATGCGGGTCACGGCGTTTCTGGGGCTCTATTGGGCGATCCGGCTCGGCTGGCCGGACGAGCGGGCGTTCCAGCTTCAGCGCGGATTGTGGCAACCAAACGAGGTGTGGTCCGGCTTCGAGGCGGCCATGCTCGCGAAGCACCGCCACTAGAAACCACCCGGCGGGGTCAGCGGGCGGGCGGGTGCCAGCATTAGGGGTGACAGCCGGGGTGGGGCATCCTACACGGATTCCATCGATATGAAGCACCGCCCTTTACGCTGGGTCTTCATGGCCGCTTGGATTGTCTTGGAGGCCGGCGCGAACCCCGCCCCGTTTCGGTTTCAGGAGGCGACGATTGAGGGGCTACAGGCGGAAATGAAGGCGGGCCGGCTGACGGCGCACGAGCTGACCGCCGCATACCTTCAGCGCATCGCGGAAATCGACCAAGCCGGTCCGACGCTCCGCGCCGTGATTGAGATCAATCCGGACGCCTTGCTCATCGCGGCCCAACTCGACGCCGAGCGCCGGGCGGGCAAGGTGCGCGGGCGACTCCACGGCATCCCGGTTTTGCTCAAGGACAACATCGCCACGGGCGACCGCATGGAAACCACCGCGGGTTCGCTGGCGCTGGTGGGTGCCAAACCGCCCGGCGACGCGCACTTGGTGACGCGGCTGCGGGCGGCGGGCGCCGTGATCCTGGGCAAGACCAACCTGAGCGAATGGGCGCTCTTTCGGGACGGACAGGGCCGCAGCGGCTGGAGCGGCCGGGGCGGGCAAACCCTCAATCCCTACGCGCTCGACCGGAGTCCATCCGGCTCCAGTTCGGGCTCCGCTGCCGCGGTGGCTGCAAACCTCTGTGTGGTGGCCGTGGGCACCGAGACCGACGGTTCGATCGTCAGTCCCGCGTCGGTCTGCGGCATTGTCGGGATCAAGCCCACGGTGGGGCTGATCAGCCGGAACGGGCTCATTCCCATGTCGGCGTCGCAGGACACCGCGGGCGCAATGGCCCGGACGGTGCGCGATGCCGCCCTCCTGCTCAGCGTGTTGGCGGGTCCCGACCCGCAGGATCCCGCCACGCAAGTCCGCGGGAGGCCGTCGGCGGCTAAATTCGCCCCGCCCGCCCGCCCGCACGCACTCAAGGGGGCCCGGCTGGGAGTGGTCACCGGACCGTTTGGCTTCGATTCCACGCTATACGCACTCCTCGACCAGCAAGTCGCCGGGTTGAAGGCGGCGGGTGCGGAGATCGTCTGCTGGGGCGAATTTCCGGCTTTTCTCGGGCTGGATGAACCCGAGCGGGAGGTGCTGCTGTACGAATTCAAGGACGGCATCAATCGCTACCTCGCGAAGCTGGGTCCCGCATGCCCCATGAAATCGCTGGCCGACCTGATCGCGTTTAACGAGGCGCATGCCGCTGAGGAAATGCCATATTTTAAACAGGGAATCTTCCTGCTCGCGCAGGCGAAGGGCCCGCTAACGGAGCCGGCGTATCGCGCCGCGGTGGAAGCCTGCCTCCGCATCGCGCGCACCCGGGGCATTGATGTCCTGATGAAGGAATACCGGCTCGATGCCCTGGTCTCGCTCACCGGATCCGTGGCGTGGCCCATCGATCGCGCGTCGGGCGGGCCGACCTTGGGGAGTAGCGCGCAGCCGGCCGCGGTTGCGGGTTATCCCAGCATCACCGTGCCGGCGGCGCAGATTGACGGGCTCCCGGTGGGCCTGACGTTTTTCGGCCGGCCGTGGAGCGAGGGTCTCCTGCTCGAGCTGGCGGCGCATTTTGAGTTCCGGACGCGGGCCCGCCGCGAGCCGCAATTCCCGTCGCACGCGCCAGCGGCCGCAACGCCCGCGCCCGGACGGACGCCGGACCGGAATCGCCTACCGGAACTTTGACCATGGAACCTGACCCGTGGAGATCCCTGATTGTCAGCGGTCTCGCGTTGGCCGGGAATTTCGTCTTTGCCGTTCCTGTGCCAAACGATGACTGGGCCGCGACGGAGCCTGCCATTCCCCTCCTGAAAGTCGGCGAGATCCTGCCGGGGCGCGAGCACGCGCCGCAATTTCCGCCCAAGGATGCGCGCACGCTGTTCACCGACGTCGAGATCGCGATGGCGCGGGACAATGTGGCGAATTATCCCGCGGCGCGGGCGGTGGCCGACAAGATCATCTTGGAGGCCGATTACTGGGCCGCGTGGACGGACCAGGCGCTGCGCGCCGTGATCCCCAGCGCGGAGGTGCCGCGCGCGTTTGAGTGCTGCCCGGAAGGCTGCCCGGTCCATGGCAAAAAGATCTTCGAGGTCACGGGGAGTTTCTATCCCTGGGTGGTTGATCCCAAGAAGCCGTTCCAAGTGAAGTGCCCGATCGGTGGCGAGACCTATCCGAGCAACGACTATGGCAAGTTCTACCGCAGCGGTTTCCTGGATCGCAGTGATTTCAACGGTCCCTATGTGGACGACGGCCGCGGCTGGGTCGCGCCGAACGGCTCGCGCTACTGGTTTGTCGCGTGCTGGAGCCACTGGCTGTGGATGTCGCACCCGTCGGCCGTGCACCCCAGCGTCCAGGGCGGGCTGGCCGCGCTTGGCCGCGCGTACTTGCTGACGGGCGAGGCGCAGTACGCCCACAAGGCCGCGGTGCTGCTGGCGCGGATTGCGGAAGTCTATCCCAACATGGAGCACGAGAGCCAGTCGCGCTACGGCCAGTTGATGGCGGAGAAGGACGGCTCGCGCTACACCGGCAAGGTGGTCAACGCGATCTGGGAGACCTACCTCGTCGCGCAGATCGCCGAGACCTATGATGCCGTGTGGGAAACCATTCCCGCCGATGCCGCGCTCCAGAAAATGTACGGCAAATACGCGACGGCATTGCGGGCGTCCATTGAGGGCAACATCCTCGAGGAAGGCGTGGACGCGGTTTACGGCAAGCGGGCCCGCGGCAACTATGGGATGCACCAACGCGCGCTGCTGATCCTGGCAATCGTGCGGCAGCACGGCGACAACGCCCGCTATCTGGCCACCGTGCTCGACCAGCCCAGTGGCACGAGTTACCTCGGCCTCCGCACGGCGCTCAACAGCTTCGTCTGGCGCGATGGCCAGCCCTACGAGTCGCCGGGTTACAATGTCTCCTGGGTGCAGAACATCACCGCACTCACGGAGCTGCTGCCCAAATTGGGCGTGGATGTTTCCACGCTGCCGCGCCTGCGCCGCCTCTATGATGCGGTGCTCGCGAGCATCGTGATCGGCCGGCACACGCCCGCAATCGGTGACACCACGGGCGTCTATGGCGGGCTCCTCGGCGATGATGCGTCGATGTTTGAGCAGGCGTTCCGCACCTATGACGATCCGCGCTACCTGGAGTTCCTGGCGGGTTTTGGAGCGGCGGGGGTAAACGGATTCAAGGATTTCAGCTCGCTGCTGCATGCGCCCGTGGCGCCGGTGGCGTCGCCGGCCGGCGGACGCCGCATCGCGCCGCAGCCCTCGCGGCTGCTCTCGGGGTTTGGGCTCGGCATCCTGAACAACGCCGCGGACGACACCGCCGTTTCGATGTATTTTGGCCAGCATGTGAACCACGCGCACTACGACCGGATGCATTTCGACCTGTTTGCGAACGGCCAGCCGATGACGCCGGACCTCGGTTACCCCGACGCGATGAACGAGTATGTGCCCGGAATCTTCACCTGGTCGCTGCACACGATCTCGCACAACACGGTGACGGTGGACGCCACGCCGCAGCCGGGGAATCTGCCGGGGATCGTGCAGGTCATGGCTGAGGGGGCGGGGGCACGCGTGCTCGATGTGAGCGCGGCGGGCACCTATCCGCAGTGCCAGGTTTACCGCCGGGCGCTGGTGATGGTGGAGACCGGCCCGCATGAGAGTTACGTGGTCGATTTTTTCAATGTGACCGGCGGGAAGCAGCACGACTACAGCCTGCACGGCCCGCCGGGGACGTTTGTGCTGTCGGGTGGAACGTGGACCGAACCGGCCAAGGGCACGCTCGCGGGGGCGAATGTCGCGCTCGATGCGATCTATGACGACCCCGTGCTGGGCTCACCTGGCTACACGGGCGGGTACATGAGTTACCGGGGGTCGGGTTTTCAGCATTTCAACCAAGTCCAGCGCCTCGAATCCGGCGAGTGGGCGGGCGACTACACGCATGAGAAAGATCCCTTGGCGAAGCTGCGCCTCCGGGTGCTCGCGCAGCCGGGCCAGACCGTGATGCTGGCGGATGCGCGCGTTACACCGGTGAAATTCCCGCAAGTGCTCAAGTATGTGCTGGCCCGCCGCACGGCGATACCGGACGAGAAGCTCGTGAGCACGTTTGTGGCCGTGCTCGAGCCGTATGTGGAGGTGCCGCCGCTGCAGTCGGTGAGTCGTCATGATCTCGGCGCCGGTGCGGCCGCGGTGGTGGCGTTGCGGACCGATGGCCGGACCGATGTGATTTTGCACGGACTCACGGATGCCCGGAAGGAACTGGCCGTGGCGGGTCACACTTTCGTGGTGAACGCCCAGACGCTCGTGGCAACTTTTGGCCTCGATGAGCAGTTGGAACGGGTCTTTTTCGCGGGCGGGCAGACGGCGGAGATTGATGGGACATTGCATCGCGCCCCGGAGCGGGCAAGTGGCCGGGTCAACCTCCTGGATCCGGTCCGCGGGCGCGTCACGGTTTATTTGGACGAAGAGAACGGCCTGACTCCGGTGGGGGCCGCGGCGCTGATCGGGCGCACCGTTTGCTTCTCCTCTCCCAAGGGCGCCACGGCGCATACGGTGAAGGAGGCGGTGCTCGATGGCCGGCAGCTGACGATCACCACCCAGGACGATATGCTCGTCGGACGGTTCCAAGTGGGTGCGGTGGAAGGCAAAACCGTGCTCACCCCCACGCGGCTGGTGTTTGCGCCTTCGTATGCGGGGACCACGGCGCTCGACAGCGGGTTTAACCGGATCGGGTTGGTGCAGTCGGCGGATCAGGACCGCATCGAGCTCGTGTTTCCTCCGGAGAAAGGAATGGCGCTGCCCGGAAGCGACGTTTGGTTGAGCAGCATCGGCCTCGGCGACCGGCTGGAATCGCCGTTTGTTTTCGAGTGGGAGCGGAAGTGACGGGCCGGATGTTTTGCCCGCGGAATACACGGAAGGTGGGCGGGCACGTCCCTGTGCCCGCATGCTGTGACATCGCACGCTTACCTACTGCGCCGAAGCCTTTGGCCTGAGTCTCCCCTTGGGGCCACCGGGGCGTGCCCGCCCACCTTGACCGGGGCGGCGGCATCCTCCCATAGTTGGGCCGATGTCCGGAAAGAAAAACTCCTCGCTCGACCGCGTGCTGGGCCGGCTGGACCGGCTGGACTCGGTCAACCTCGCGAACCTCGTGCAACGGCTCGCGCGTGAGCGCGGGCTGTTCGAAGACATTTTCAACACGCTGCAGGAAGGGGTGCTGGTGATCAGCGCCGATGGGCGCATCGAATACGCCAACGCCGCGGCGCAGCGCCTCATCGGCCTCGGGGTCGAGGCGCTGGCGGGCGAGAACCTGTGGCGCCTGGTGCCGGGATTAAGGTCCTCGCTCGAGGCGCCCTTGGATACGGCGGACGCGCCGCCCCCGGTGGTTTCGCGGGAATTTGAACTGACCTATCCCGAGCCGCGCAGCGTGCGGCTTTACATGGTGCCGTTCCGCGGGGAAGGGAAGGGCTCACCGCAGCGTTTCGCCGTCATCCTCTCCGACATCACGCAGGACAAGCAGACCACGGCGGCGCGGATCGAGAGCGAGCGCACGTCGTCCATTTTGCTGCTTGCGGCCGGCGTGGCGCACGAGCTGGGCAACCCGCTCAACTCGCTCACGATCCACCTGCAGCTGATCGAGCGGAAGCTGAAGAAGCTGAAGCTGGAGAAGGAGGCCGATGCGACCGCGCTCAACGAATCCATCCGTATTTGCGCGGTGGAGGTGCGGCGGCTTGACGGCATCGTCAGTAATTTCCTCGAGGCCATTCGCCCCCGTCCGCCGGACCTCGCGGAGACCAACCTGGCGGAAGTGTTGACGGAAGTGCTGACCTTCCAGCACAGCGAACTGGCCGACCGCGGAATCAAGGTCGAAGCCGAAACGTCCGCCGAACTGCCGCTGGTGATGGCGGACCACAACCAGCTGAAGCAGGTGTTCTTCAACCTCATCAAGAACGCAGTCGAGGCGATGACGCCCGGCGGCAAGTTGCGAATCCGGTCGCGCGCTGATGACGACAACGTGTTCCTGCTCTTCGGCGACAGCGGCGCGGGCATCAAGCACGAGGACCTCGGCCGGCTCTTCCAGCCCTATCACACGACGAAGCCGGGCGGACACGGACTGGGTCTGACGATCGTACAGCGGATCATGCGCGAGCACGGGGGCCAGATCGGGATCGAGAGCAAGGAAGGCATCGGCACGGTGGTGACGCTGCAGTTTCCACGCAAAGACCGGCGGGTGCGGATGCTGGGTAACTGAGGAGGTCGGAGGCTAAACCGAGGAACGGCCTTGAGCACCGAT
>Ga0209181_10007672_pt1 | contig 14722 bp, 9 predicted proteins | sample MAT05_FD_187208 | JGI IMG/M metagenome (GOLD analysis project Ga0209181, IMG submission 187208) | Freshwater microbial communities from Lake Fryxell liftoff mats and glacier meltwater in Antarctica - MAT-05 (SPAdes) (version 2) | ecosystem: Environmental > Aquatic > Freshwater > Ice > Liftoff... | reverse complement strand
CGGGTTGCCATCGAGGCAACATTACTACCAAAGTATCGACGGTGGCAAGTTCACTACTCGAAAACAAGTAGTAATCGTGGCTACACAGGCTGAGCGCGAGGCGCTTCTGTCGAGGAGGAGATCAAGAAGACCGGGGTGGCAGGTTTACTACTCTTCACGGCTTCACATCGTCGAGCAGGCAATGGCTGTGCCAATGAAGCGTTTTGAGCAGCCGATGTTGGGCTATCTGACGCGGCTGGAGATGGAGGCTGTCCTCGGGCAACCGGGAGCCCTTTGGTCGTCGCAGCGGGACCATCTCCTGCTGACGATGCTCTACAACACTGGCGCACGCGTCTCCGAGATCATCGGCGTGCGCGTGGTCGACGTCATCCTCGACGGTGCGGCCTGCGTGCATCTGCACGGCAAGGGGCGCAAGCTGCGATCGATACCGCTGTGGGCCACGACCATCGTAGAAATCCGCGCCTGGCTGCGGCTGAATCCAACGCTGCGCGGTGAGGCCGCTTTGCTCCCCAACCGCCATGGGCAAGCCATGTCCAGATCCAACGTCGCGCAACGCCTGGACTTGGCCGTGGCGCGAGCCGCCGCGAAGGAGCCTGGCATCCTCAAGAAGACAGTCTCCCCGCACACGCTGCGGCACACAACGGCCATGCACCTTGTGCAGTCCGGCGTGCCCTTCAACGTCATCGCCTTGTGGCTCGGGCACGAGAGCATGAACACGACCCACCGATACGTCGAGGTAAATCTAGCAATGAAGGAGAAGGCGCTTGCGCGGCTCGAAGCGCCCGATACCACGCTGAGGAAATTCCGAGCACCGGACGCGCTCATGCGGTTCCTGCAGGCGCTGTAACTATGCGCAGGAGGCGCCGGCATCCATCGGCCTTTACCCTCGGGGCCAGTGCCGTCGACCTCCGGCATATGCACATAGTCGCGATCTACGCATAGGCAGCGGGAGCAGACGCCGGCCGCTTGCCCGCATATTCACGTTAACTGGCGCCAAGCGGTCATTGAGCCGTGCGGACTCTGCTGGTCCGAACGGCTGCTGTACAAGGTGGTGCGGTCGCAGGCGTCAGGCCAATCCGAGGGCAACCCGCTACCGACCGCTCCGCCGTCAACTGGACTGGCGGTACCGACCCACCGGCGACCTACGTTGGCGCGAACTCGTCATCCGGGAGCGGCCGGTCGCATTGCATTAAGGCCCTCTTTTAGGCGGTCTGGTACACAGGGGCCGCAGGGATTGGCTGCACCAGGGCTTCGCACGGGCCGAGGTTTGAGGCCCTAGCGCCTGGGAAAACCCTGTGTCAACTAGTCTTCAACAAGCAGCGACGCGACTCAGCAACTGCGGGGCTCAGCGTTCGAGAGCTTCGCGGGGCCGTTCTCGGAGGAAATATGGCGTTTGACAAGCCTATGCTCCGCCGCTGTGGCCACGGCATCGGCTGGCACCCCGTCGTCGACCACATCAATGGGCCCGCTGAGATCATGGAAACACAGTTCCTGAACACCTTCGTGGCCGTGGTCGACCAGGGCTCCATGGCCGCAGCGGCCCGGCTCCTGAACATCACGCCCGCGGCCGTGGCGCAGCAGATACGCACGCTCGAGCGCGAGATCGGCGCGCCGCTGATTGCGCGCTCCGGGCGCACGGTGAGCGTCACCGAGCCCGGCGCGCGCATCCTGCAGCGCGCGCGGGAGCTCCTGCGCGGGGTGGCCGAGCTGAGCACGCTGGCCAACGACGCCGAAACCTCGGGTGAGCTGCGTCTGGGCGCAGGAACCAACGCCCTGACCGGCATCCTGCCCGACATCCTGACGCGCATGGTGGAGCGCTTTCCGCGCATCAAGGTCTTCATCAAGCCGGGCTATTCGCCCGACCTGCACCACGCCGTGGACGGCGGCGACGTCGATGCCGCCATCGTGCTGCAGGCGCCGTTTTCGCTGCCCAAGACCTGTGACTGGGAGCTGTTGCGCGAAGAACCCCTGGTCGTGCTGGCGCCGCAGAGCATGGCCGGGCGCGACCCACACGAGCTGCTGGCCGGCGAACCGCTGATCCGCTACGACCGCCAGCAATGGGGCGGTCGCCAGGCAGAGCAGTACCTGCGCGCGGCGCGCATCGTGCCGAACGAGCGCTTCGAGCTGAACGCGTTGAACGCCATCGCCGTCATGGTCGACCGCGGGCTGGGTGTGTCCCTGGTGCCCGACTGGGCGCGGCCGTGGCCGGAGGGACTGAAACTGGTGCGCATCCCTCTGCCGCTGCCCTGCGAGCCACGCCGCGTCGGCGTGATTTGGTCGCGCTCGACGATCCGCATCCGTCTTGTCACGGCCTTCCTGCAGGAATGCCGGGCCACTATGCAGGCGAAGAACGACGACCCCGCACAAGCAACAATTTCTAGACCCTGAACATAGCGGTAAGTAGTTCTACTTGCGTTGGCGATAAGCAAAACTTAGGTGCAACTGCGGCACGTCGACCGCACCACACCGAGAACCATCATGAGACAAACCCGGACCGCCATGACCGTGGCGCTGCTGGCTACGGCCATCGGCCATGCCTACGCCCAGACCGCACCCGCTGCGACGACCCCCGCCGCTGAAAAGGAGGACAAGGACGCACAGGTGGTGACCATCACGACAGGCACGAGAAGCGCCAAGGCCATCGACAAAATTCCCGGCGCCGTCACCGTGGTGTCCAAGGTGGAGGTCGAGCAGACGCTGGCCCTGACCGAAGACGCCACTGCCGTGCTCACCCGTACGGTTCCGGGCTATTCCGAATCGTCGCAGGCCATGGCTAACAACGGGGAGAACCTGCGCGGTCGCATCGCACTGCGCCTGTTCGACGGCATTCCGCAGGGCTCGCCCCTGCGCGAGGGCAGCCGCAGCGGCACCTTTACCGACATGGGGCTGATAGGCCGGATCGAGGTCATCAACGGGCCTTCAGCATCGGAAGGCATTGGCGCGGCCGGCGGCATCATCAACTACATCTCGAAGGTGCCCACCAAGCCAGGAGCTGAATTCACGCTCAATACCCGCTACACCACGCAGTTCGAGGACGACAGCGCAGGCTGGAAGGTGGGCCTGAACTTCGCCTACAAGGCCGACGACTACGACCTGCTGGCCGGCTTGTCGCGAATCGACCGCGGCATCTCGTACAGCGCCGACGGCCGCCGCATCGGCATGCACAGCAGCGGCTCCACCGCCGACTCGGTGGCCAACACCGTGTTCCTGAAGGGCGGCATGAACTTCGGCAAGGGCCGGGAACAGCGCCTGGAGGCCACGGTCACCACCTTCAAGATGGAAGGCAAGGGCAACTACCGCAACGTTGATGGCGACCGCTCTACGGGCGTCCCGGCCACCGCAGAACGCCCCGCGCTGTTCGGCACGCTGGCAGAGATCAACGACTTCAAGCAAGGCAGCGTGTCGTACTCGCACGGCAACCTACTCGGAGGCGTGTTCACGCTCAGCGCCTACACAGCCGACCAGGCCATGCGCTTCCCGGCCGAGAGCGGCGCCGACCGGCAGGACCCGCTGATCCCCAGCCCCAGGGACTCGGCCGGCCAGTTGATTGATCAGTCGGAGGTGGCATCCAAGAAGAAGGGCGTGCGCACCTCGTTCGCGCGCCAGGAGGCCTTCGGCGTAGGCGGTCTGGAGCTTCGCGGCGGGCTGGACCTGGCGCGCGACCAAGCCCAGCAGCGCCTGGCCCTGAGCAACCGGCTGTGGGTGCCGCCGATGAACTATTCGAGCACCGCACCGTGGCTGCAGGCCTCATACGACATCGGCCCCGTGACGGTGTCGGGCGGCTTCAGGCGGGAAGACGGCAAGCTGCATGTGGACACCTACGTCACGACCTTCTTCCGCAACCGAGTCACGGTGGAGGGCGGCACACTGGAGTACGCCGCCAACCTGCCCAATGTGGGGCTCATCTGGCGCCTGCCTGCCGGCTGGTCGGTGTTCGCCGCCACCGGCAAGGGCTTCACACTGCCCAACCTGGGCATCCCGCTTCGGAACGTGAACTTCGTCGGTCAGTCGGTGGCCGGCATCATCGACCTGCGCGCCGTGATCGTGAAGAACGACGAGGTCGGCTTCAACTGGCGCGGGCCGATGGGGGCCCTGAGCGGTTCGTACTACAAGTCGTATTCGGACTTCGGCCAGACGCTGCTGGTCGACCCCGTGACGCGTGACTTCATCTTGCGGCGCCTTCCCGTGGAAATCAAAGGCTTCGAGCTGTCGGGCGAGCTGAATCTGGGTAGGGACCTAAAGACCTCGGCGACCTACTCGCGCGTTCGCGGCAAGACCGAATTCGTGGCCGGCGGGCCGCTGGACCGCGAGATGGGCGTGCTGGACATCAGCCCCGACAAGTTCACGCTGTCGGGCACCTGGAAGCCCACCTCGCAGTCGTCGCTGACGCTGGGTGCGACACAGCTGATGTCGCGCGAGATCAATGTGGGGCGCAGCAACGAAGAGCGTACCCGCGGCTACACCGTTGCTGACCTGAGCGCGCGTGTCGACCTCGGCCGCATCGGCACCTTCACGCTCGGCGTGGAGAACCTGCTGAACAAGCAGTACGAGCTGAGCTTCTCGCAGGTCTCGGCCAGCTTCCTGCCCTACATGGCCGGGCGCGGGCGCGTGGTGTCGGTGTCGCACGAGATCAGGTTCTGAACCACCGCATGCCAGCTGCACGGCTCGCGCAGCGGCGCTGCGGCATGAAGTTGATCGTGATGCTGGCGGCGATGGCGGGGCTGGCGGTGGCGGCGGCCCATCAGCCCGCATTCGCCCAGGAGCTGAGCGCGCAGGGACGCGAAGGCATCCGCTCGTTCATGGCCGAGGCCACGGGCCCGCGGGGCCACCTGGGCGCGGTGATGCTGCTGGCCCAGGCGGGGCGGGTGGTCGAGTTGCAGACTTATGGCTCACGCGACCTGCAGCGCCGCGTGACGATGGCGCCCGACGCCATCTTCCGCATCTACTCGATGAGCAAGGCCGTGGCGGCCGTGGCCACGCTGGTACTGGTCGACCAGGGCCAGCTGAACCTGGACGACCCCGTGGCCCGGCACCTGCCCGATTTCGAAGCCATGCAGGTCTTCGCAGGTGGCACGGCTGACGCGCCGCAGCTGCGCCCGGCGCGGCGGCCGCTCACGGTGCGCCAGCTGCTGACGCACACCTCGGGCTTTGCCACCGGCGGGCGCGGCATCGAAGAAGCTTCTCTGCTGCTGCAGCGCGCCGGCCTGCAAGGCTCGGCCGATCTGAGGGACTACGCCGCGCGGGTGGCGCGCCTGCCGCTGGCCAGCGACCCGGGCGAGCGCTTCCGCTACGACGGCGTGCAGTACGAGGTGCTGGGCCGGGTGATCGAAGTCGCCAGCGGCATGCCGCTGGAGGCCTTCGTGCAGCAACGCATCTTCGGGCCGTTGAAGATGGCGGACACCGGCTTCAGCGTGCCGCCGGCACAGCGCGGGCGCGTCGTCGACATCTCCACCATGGGCCCGGCGGGCCGCCTGGTGCGGGCCGCCGGACCTTCGGCCACCGAGCCCGGCGTGCGGCTGCGCCCCTACGCCAGCCTGGCCGGCGGCTTGTACTCGACGGCATCGGACTACATGCGCTTTTGCCAGATGCTGCTGAACGGCGGCACGCTCGATGGCGTGCAGGTGCTCGGGCGGGAGTCGGTAGCGACGATGCTGAGCAACCAGCTGCTGCAGACCGATCCGCCGCCGGGCCTGCAGCCCACGCAGGCGCGCCCTGGCGAGGGCATGGGCCTGGGGGGATGGGTGATACTGGACGGGCCGCAGCGCAGTCGGCCCGGTTCGGTGGGCTCGTTCGGCTGGTCGGGCGCGGCATCGACCTACTTCATGATCGACCCGAAGTTGCAGTTCATCGCCATCCTTCTGCTCCAGCATCTGCCGCCGGACGAGGGCCCCGACCTGCCCAGGCTGAACACGCGCTTCTTCGACCTCGTGGCGCAGGCACTGACACCCTGACCCCGGGCGCGCAACCTTCATGAGCGTTCTCGTCGCCGGTTCTGCCAACCTGGATTTCGTGGTCCGTGTGCCCCATGTGCCTTCGGCCGGCGAAACCGTGATGGGGCGCTCGCTGCAGACCTTTCCCGGCGGCAAGGGGGCCAACCAGGCGGTGGCCTGCGCGCGGGCGGGTGGCGTGGCCACCGCGATGCTGCTGGCCCTGGGCACCGACACGCAGGCAGCACCGATCGAAGCGTCGCTGCACGCGGCCGGCGTCGTTACGCACACGGTGCGGTCGGCGACCGCGCCCACGGGCACGGCCTTCATCAGCCTGGCCGACAACGCCGAGAACAGCATCATCGTGGCGCCGGGCGCCAACGCCGCGCTGGGCCCGGCCCACCTGCCCAGCTTGCAAGGCGTCAGCCACCTGCTGCTGCAGCTGGAAGTGCCTGTGGACACCGTCGCGGCGTTCGCCCGCCGGGCGCGCCTGGACGGCACGGCCGTGGTGTTGAATGCCGCGCCGGCGCTGCCGCTGCCGCCGGGCTTGCTGGCCGATGTCGACCTGCTGATCGTCAACGAAGGCGAACTCGCAGCCATCGCAGGCCAGGCGGGTTCGGTGGCCGAACAGCTGGCCCGCCTGGCCGTGCCGACGGTCATCGTCACGCTGGGCGCGCGGGGCTGCTGCGCGCGCAGCGCGGGCGCCTGGCTGCTGCAAGGCGCCTTCCCGGTGAAGGCGGTGGACACCACGGCGGCTGGCGACACCTTCTGCGGCGCCCTGGTGGCGGCACTCAGCCTGGGTGATGCGCTGCCCGCGGCCCTGCGCCGGGCCAGCGCTGCCGCCGCGCTGGCCTGCACGCGGCTGGGCGCGCAGCCCAGCATCCCGGCGCGCGCCGAGGTCGACGCACTGCTGCAAGGCAGCGCAGAAAACGATACCTCGGCGCTGGCCGCACTGGCAACGCATGTGGGCATCCCGGTAGACACCGAATGAACAACGACCCAATGCCTTCAGACCACCTGCCGCACCCGGATTCGGCAAGCACGCAGGAGCGCCGTGTGGTGCGCACGGAGTTCAAGTTCTCCCACATCACCACCGGCCGCCACCTGCCCACGCCGGGCAAGGCGCCGGGCTGGCCATTCAGCGAAATCGGCCACTGGAAGATGGACGTGGCCGGCACCGCCGACGACTGGGTGCAGGAACTGCGCGACTGGAGGCACGAGCACCTGATCCGCATCGGCTACGACGACAGCAACTACCGCCGGCCGGAACTGCAGTGGGCGCAGCGCAACTTCGTGCACGTGCAGATGATGGTCGAGGACCGCTACTTCTACGATCCCGTGGCCGGGCGCTACACCGTCGACCGCTACCTCGACGACCTGGAGAAGCGCTACGGCGGCGTCGACAGCGTGCTGATCTGGTACGTCTACCCCAACATCGGCGTCGATGCGCGCAACCAGACCGACCTGGCGCACGACCTGCCCGGCGGCCTGGCGGGGCTGCGCAGCGCGGTCGATGACTTCCACCGCCGCGGCGTGCGTGTCTTCCTGCCCACCAAGCCCTGGGACAACGGCACGCGCCCGCAGGGCCAGAGCGACTGGCACGCGATGGCGCAGGTGTTGCAGGCCGTGGGTGCCGACGGCATCAATGGCGACACCTACAACGGCGTGCCCCGGGTGTTCTTCGATGCCTGTCTCGAGCGCGGCTGCCCCGTAGTGCTGCAGCCGGAATCGACCATCTCGGCCGAAGAAGCCCTGATCTGGAACGTGCAGAGCTGGAGCAAGAAGGTGCCGCAGGACGTGATACCGCCGGTGGCCAAGTGGAAGTGGCTCGAGCCGCGCCACATGATCAACGTCGAGAACCGCTGGTCGCGCGACCGCTGCAACGACCTGCAGTACCTGTTCTTCAACGGCATCGGCTACAACGCCTGGGAAAACGTCTGGGGCATCTGGAACGGCCTGACGCCGCGCGACGCAGCCACGCTGCGCCGCATCGCCGCACTGCAGCGGCAATGCGCGCCGCTGCTGGCCAGCGCCGACTGGCGACCCTACGCGCCCACGCAGCAGGCCGGCGTGTTCGCCAGCCGCTTCCCCGGCGCGCAGAGCTGCCTCTGGACGGTGGTCAATCGCAACGAATACGAGGTGGCGGGCGAACAACTCGCCTTGCCGCACTCGCACGGCGTGCGCTACTTCGATCTCTGGAGTGGCGTGGCCTTGGAGCCCACTGTGCGAGGCGACTTCGCGCATGTCGACTTCACACTGGAGCCGCGCGGCTTTGGCGCCGTGCTGGCCGTTGAAGCCGCTGCGGCCGATGTCTCTGTGGCCGCGGCTTCCGATAGCGCGCCCGGCCTGCTGCAAACCTACCTGGACCGCGCAGCCGAGTGGGCGCGGACACCGCTGCAAAGCCTGTCACCTGTCTGGCATTCGCTGCAGCAGCACCTGCTGCCGATAGCGCGCACGGCGCCGCAGACCCAGGCGCCTGAAGGCATGGTGGCCATACCGGGGGGCGAGTTCGACTTCATCGTCGGCGGCATCGAGATCGAGGGCCAGACCTGGGACGGCCTGGACTTCCAGTACCCCTGGGAGACGAGCGCACGGCGCGGGCACCGCCACCGCTTGAACCTGGCGCCGTACTTCATCGACCGCACGCCGGTCACGAATGCGCAGTTCCACGCCTTCATGCAGGCCACGGCCTACGCTGCGCAGGATGCCCACAACTTCCTGCTCGACTGGCACGGCGGCGCGCCGCGCAGCGGCTGGGCAGAACGGCCCGTCACCTGGGTCGGCATCGAAGACGCGCGGGCCTACGCCGCCTGGGCCGGCAAACGCCTGCCGCATGAGTGGGAGTGGCAGTACGCAGCCCAGGGCAACGACGGCCGGCTCTACCCCTGGGGCAACACCTGGCGCGCCGATCTGGTGCCCGCCGTTAACCGCGGCCGCGTGCTGCTACCACCGGACGAGGTCCACGCCCACCCGCGAGGCATCAGCCCCTTCGGCGCGCTGGACCTGGTGGGTAACGTTTGGCAGTGGACCGACGAGTACGCTGACGAGCACACGCGCGCTGCCGTGCTGCGCGGTGGCAGTTCGTACCAGCCGCAGACATCGCACTGGTACTTCCCGCAGGCCTACCGGCTCGACCAGCATGGCAAATACCTGCTGATGGCCCCTTGCAAGGACCGCTCGGGCACCATCGGCTTCAGATGTGTGGTCGATGCCGTCTGAACACGAATCTGGCGCTGGCGCCAGTCCGGGCGCCCATGCGGCCGTGGAACTGGGGGGCCTGCTGGGCGCTGCGCTGCGGGCCAGCCAGCGCGGCCGGCTGAGCCACTTCATCGTCAGCGAAGACAGCGCCGCCATCGCCCTGTTTGGCCCGGAGCACACCAGCCAGAATCTTGAGGGCGACTGGTACGGCGAACACGCCGGCAAGTGGCTGGTGGCCGCCGCCCGGGCGGCCGGGCGTGCGAACGACGCGGGCTTGAGCGCTCGCGTGAGGCGCGTGGCAGATCACCTGGTCGCCCTGCAGCAGCCCGATGGCTACCTGGGCACCTATGCGCCGTCGCGGCGATTCATGGTGCCCCAGGGGGCCAAGCCCGGCACCTGGGACGGCGCCCCGGCGCTGCGCACCTGGGACATCTGGATCCACAGCTACATGATCCTGGGCCTGCTCGAAGTGCATCGCCGACTCGGGCACCCCGAAGCGCTCGCTGCCGCCGTCCGGATCGGCGACCTGTGTTGGCGCACCCTGACCGAAGGTGGCATCGATATCACCGACCTGGGCAACCACCACGGCATGTCGGCCACGGTCCTGATGGACCCGGCCATGGAACTGCACTTCGCCACCGGCGAGCAGCGATACCTGGACCTCGCGCTGCGCGTGCTGCAGCAGGCCGATGCCGACCCGGCGCTGGCGCTGCTGCAACGCGGCCTGGCCGGCGCCGATGCCGCCGGCATCGCCACCGGCAAGGCCTACCAGCTGTGCTGGAACCTGGTGGGCCTGGCCAAGATTCACCAGGCCACGCGCGACCCCGATCACGGGCGCGTGCTCGACCACCTCTGGCACAGCATTCGCGAGCACCACCTCACGCTGGGCGGCGGGCCCTGGGGCGGCGTGGCGCACCGGTCGCGCGAGGTCTTCAACGCCCCGGGCAGCTTCAGCCCGCAGGCCTATGTCGAGACCTGCTCCACGCTGGCCTGGATTCAGCTCAACCGCGAGCTGCATGCGCTCAGCGGCGAGGCACGTTATGCCGAAGAGGTGGAACGTTCGGCCTACAACGACCTGCTCGGCGCGATGGCGGCCAACGGCGAGGACTGGTGCTATTACAGCTTCCCGAATGGCCGGCGGGTGCACACCACGGCCTGGCGCTGCTGCAAGTCCAGCGGCGCGATGGCGCTGGAGGAATTGCCCTTGATGGCCTGTGACCGCGCGCCCGACGGCAGCCTGCGCGTCAACCTGCTGGGGCCGGGGATCGCGCGGCTGCCGCTGGAACCGGGCGGGCGGGTGGCGTTGGAGCAGCGCACCGACTACCCCTTCGACGGCCACATCGCCCTGCATGTCGAGCCCGACGCGCCGCGCCGCTTCGAGCTGCGTTTGCGCATCCCCAGCTGGGCTGAGGGCGCCACGGTGCAGGTCAACGGCCAGCCCTTTAGCCAGCCGGTGCAACCGGGCCGCTATGCCTGCATCCAGCGGCTCTGGCAGCCCGGCGACTGCCTGACGCTGACCCTGCCCATGCCGCCGCGCCTGCAGCGCCGGGCCCTGCACAACACGCAGGAATCGCGCGCGCCCGACGGCTCGCCGGTGCGCCAGGATGTGCTGCACCACGACTACATCGCCATCATGCGCGGCCCGCTGGTGTATGCCACGGGCCTCATCGACGGCTTCAAGACCGAGGAGACCGTGCGCCTGCCCGTCAAGGACGCCGAGGGCGCCGAGGGCGACGATGCTGCCGCGCTGGAACTGCTGCCGCGTGCTCCCGGGCAGGCGCCGGTGATCCGCCTCAAGCCCCTGGGCCGCGCGCCGGTCGACTTCGTGCCGTACCACGGTGCCGACGGCGGCATTGATGGCGGCTGGCGCCTGACCTGGCTGTCGCTGGCCCCGCCGTCAGCGGCGGCGTCAAGCAAGTTTCCATGATGGCTGACCATAGCCGCCGGCCCTTGGTGCCGTCTGGCTGGGCGGTCAGACTCCCGTCCAGCCCCCCTTGATACCACTGCGCTGACAACATGGCCCACCCTGCACCGCCTTCATTGGGCAACCGCCCCGACCCTGCGGCACCCCCGGGTCCGCTCAGCGGCGTGAATGTGCTCGATCTCAGCGCCTACATCGCCGGCCCCTATGGCTGCACCATATTGGCCGACCAGGGCGCCGAGGTGATCAAGGTCGAACCGCCCGACGGCGACAACCTGCGCCACTACCCGTCGTCGTTGAAGTCGGAGAGCCGCGCCTTCATCGGCGTCAACCGCAGCAAGCGCGGCATCGTGCTCGACCTGAAGGCCGCCGCCGGACAAGCCCTGCTGCTGCGCCTGGTGCGCGAGGCGGACGTCCTGGTGCACAACTTCCGCCCCGGGGTGCCGGCCCGGCTGGGCATGGCCTTCGAGCAGCTGAGCGCCGTCAACCCGCGCCTGATCTACTGCGCCGTGTCCGGCTATGGCGAGACCGGGCCGATGAAGGACAAGGCTGGCTACGACCAGGTGCTGCAGACCATGACCGGCATGTGCGCGCTGCAGGGCAAGCGCGGCGGCGCGCCCGAGATCATCTACGGCTCGGTGGTGGACTACTACGCCGCCGCTCTGGTGGCCGCAGGCGTGGCGTCGGCCCTGTACGAACGCGAACGCACGGGCCTGGGGCAGAAGGTGGGCGTGTCGCTGTTGCGCAGCGCGCTGACGATGCAGTCGGCCCGCCTCATCTGGGCCGACGGCGAGCCGCTGGACATCGGCCGCGACATGCGCTCGGGTGGTGTCACGGGCATCCACCCCGCCCGCGAAGGCCACCTCTACCTGTCGGCCAACACCGGCCGCTTCTGGCAGGCCCTGTGCGAGAAGACCGGCCTGCAGGACCTGGCCGTCGACGCCCGATTCGACAGCGTGCGCAAGCGCGCGCAACACGCGGCCGAGATCGTGCCGCGCCTGCATGCCGCCTTGGCCGCGCACACGGCGCTGGAGTGGGAAGTGCTGTTCGGCGACGTCGTGCCCTGCGCCGCGGCACGCAAGGTCGAGGACATGTTCGACCACCCGCAGGTGCTTGCCGAGCAGATGATCGGCAGCACCGACCACGCGCAGATCGGCCGCTACCGTGGCGTGACACGCTCGATGACCTTCAGCCGCACGCCCGGCCCGCAGCCCTTTGCCGCGCCCGCGCTGGGCCAGGACAGCGATGCCGTGCTCACCGAAGCCGGTGTGCCGGCCGCCGAATTGCAGGCGCTGCGCAGCCAGGGTGTGGTGCGGTGACAGTGGCGCAGCCGAGCCTTCTGATGCGCAGCAAGCTGTTCGTGCCCGGCTCGCGGCCGGAGCTGTTCGCCAAGGCCCTTGCCAGCCAGGCCGATGCGGTGTCCTTCGACCTCGAAGACTCGGTCGTCGACGCACGCAAGGGTGAGGCTCGCCAAGCCGTTCGCGACCTGCTGCTGTCGGACGCGGCCATGGCCAGCGGCAAGACGCTGATCGTGCGCATCAACCCCTGGGGCAGCGCGCACGCTGCGGCCGATCTGCGCGCGGTGGCGCTGCCGGCGCTGCACATGGTCAACCTCGCCAAGCCGGCGTCGCCTGCCGAGGTGGTGGCTGTGGCCAGCGCACTGGACGATGCCGAAGCGGCCAACGCGGTGAACCGGCCGATCGGGCTGCTGCTGAACATCGAGTCGCCGCGGGCGCTGCGGCAGGCCCACGAACTGGCCGGCGCCCATGCCCGGGTGCTGGGGCTGCAGCTGGGTCTGGGCGACCTGTTCGAGCCCCTGGCCGTGTCGCGCCGCGATGCCCATGCCGTCGCCCATGCCCTGTTCCGCCTGCGCCTGGCAGCGGGCGAGGCCGGCCTGTGGGCCTGCGATTCGGCCTTTACCGATCTGCACGACATGGCCGCATTCCGCGCAGAGGCCGAACAGGCGCGCGCCCTGGGTTTCGTCGGCAAGAGCTGTATCCACCCCAGCCAGGTGGCGCTGGCCAACCAGGTCTTCAGCCCGACGGCAAGCGAGATCGCCGGGGCTCTGGCAGTGGCCGCCGCCGCCGACCAGGCAGCCGCTGCCGGGCGCGGCGCCTATGTGGTTGCCGGCAAGGTCATCGACGCGCCCTTCGAGCAGCGTGCCCGGGCAGTGATTGCCAGCGCCACACGGCTGGGCCTGCTGTAGCCACGTAGCGCGGTGATGTGCAGCGACACACCATGCCGCGCCGGGGCCCATTCGCTCTGGGTGCCCCTGACTGTGCAAGACAAGAGATGGTGACCCGCATGACCCGTGATGTGACGCAACCCGTGCCTGTATGCAGGCAGCCGACCTGGCGCCACCGGGCCAGGAGCCTGCCGATGTCGCAGCACGCGCGCCGCCTCTTCGTCGGCCTGTGCCTGCTGCTGGCCACCTGCTTGCCCAGCCACGCGGAGAACCTGGCCAGCGTGCGCAACGGCGCCTTGCCGGCCGTGCCGTCCACAGAAACCGTCCGCGCGCTGGCCGTGGTGGACGGTCGCGCCGTGGCCATCATGCACACCCAGGTCTGGGTTCTGGACACCGCCGAGGCCGCTTGGCGGGCGTCGGCCTGGTCTGGCGACGCCGAGGTACTCGCAGTGGCCGGCAACGGCAAGCAGGCCTTTCTCTTGCTGGCCGCGCAGCGCGGTGCGTCTAGCGGCACATCCGGCAGCACACCGGGCGATACGCCAGCCGGCGCCCCGGCCCCGGCTGGGCGTGCAGTGAAGCTGTCGGTCAACGGCGACCAGCCCGTCACCGCACCTCTGCCCGACCTGCCGACCCCTTTGACCGATGCCCGAGGCGCGCTGCTTGGGAACATCCTGTTCGTGGTCGGGCGTAACCCCGCCGGGGCGGCGGTGCTGCTGCGCATCGAGCCCGAGGCCGCGTCACCGGCCTGGCAAGTGCTGCCTGCCTGGTCGGGCCCGGGCAGGCCGGGCACGTTGCTCGCGCAGACCAAGGCGCTGCACCTGACGCTGTCGGGCAGTGGCACCGAGCCCGACCGCCTGTGGCGCTGGACCGCCGAAGAGGGCTGGACAGAGAAGCCCCCCGTGCCCGGCCAGGTGCTGCCCGGCGCAGGCCGCGCCACTGGGCAGGCGCACCTGGTCTATCTCGTCCGCCCATCGGGCTCGGTCACTGCAGCCCCGGCGCTGTTGACGCTGCACACCATCACCGGTTCCTGGGCGACGCAGGGCAACCCCGGCGTGGCCGCGTCCCCCGCCCCCGTCGCCGTGGCCGCGTGGAAGGACGGCCTGATATGGACCCAGGCGTCATCACCGCAAGGCGCCGCGCCAGCCGCTGCGGCCGAGCTGCGCTCGACGCAGATCGAGTCGCGCAAGCTGCTGCTGGGGTGGGTGGACTGGCTCGTCATTGGCATCTACCTGGCCGCGATGCTGGGCATCGGCCTGTACTACTACCTGCGCGAGCGACGCGACTCCACGGCCGACTTCTTCGTTGGCGGGCGCAGCATCCCGTTTTGGGCTGCCGGCATCAGCCTGTACGCCACCAACACCAGTTCGATCAGCTACATCGCCATTCCAGCCAAGGCCTTCGAGACCAACTGGCAGTACCTCACCAACAACCTGGTGGCCGTTGTGGGCCTGATCTTCGTGGCCACGTGGGTCGTGCCGATGCTGCGCCGGC